>ENA-ORNT01000049-ORNT01000049.1-human-gut-metagenome-genome-assembly--contig:-NODE-49-length-81654-cov-4.565546_pt1 | contig 81654 bp, 79 predicted proteins | sample MGYA00242120_ERZ509032 | MGnify/ENA primary metagenome ERZ509032 (study PRJEB26280, sample SAMEA2338729) | human gut metagenome | biome: human gut; feature: human-associated habitat; material: faeces...
AAGGAGATAATAGGTTTAATAATAATCGCCAAAATGGAGATAATAGATTTAACAATAGAAATGGTCAAAGACCATTTAACAGAAATAACAATGGTAGACCATTAGACAATTATGGAATTGACAAAAATATTAAAGATATAATGTCTACAGAAATAATAGAAAAAGAAGATAAGAGAGACATTAGTACAAGAGCAATTGACAAAGAAAAAGCAAATCGTTATGAAGATAATAAAGCTAAAAAAGGAACTAAAGCAAAGAAAAATGATCGCTTTAGTGAAGAATTTAACGAAGGAAAACTAAAAGATTTAAAACAAGTTGACAAATTATCTCATATGTTTAATGAACAAGATGGTGGAATGCTTGACTACTATGACTTAACAACAGCTAGAGGAAAGAAAAATAAACGTAAACCACAAAGAGATGAAGAAAGAACAAAACAAAAAATATTTGAATTAACAGAAATTACAATTCCTGAAATGATTACTGTAAAAGACTTAGCTGCTGAAATGAAAAAAACTAGTGGAGAAGTTATTAAAAAACTATTCAATTTAGGAATTATGGCTACAATAAATAATACAGTAGATTTTGATACAGCATTTCTAGTAGCACAGGAATTTGGAATAACAGCAAATAAAAAAGAAGAAGTAAAAGAAGAAGACATTTTATTTGATGATACAGAAGATTCAGCAGACGAACTAGAACCAAGACCACCAGTAGTTGTTGTAATGGGACACGTAGACCATGGTAAAACATCACTTCTAGATGCAATTCGTAGCACAAATGTTATTGAAGGAGAAGCAGGAGGAATTACTCAACACATTGGTGCATATAAAGTAAATATAAATGGTAGAGAAATAACATTCTTAGATACGCCCGGTCATGAGGCATTTACAGCAATGCGTGCTAGAGGTGCTCAAATTACTGACATTGCAATACTTATAGTTGCAGCTGACGATGGTGTTATGCCACAAACAGTTGAAGCTATCCGCCACGCTCAAGCAGCCGAAGTACCGATTGTTGTTGCCATTAATAAAATTGACCTGCCGGGAGCCGATCCCATGAAAGTTAAAACAGCTTTGCTGCAACACGGAATTGCTGTTGAAGAAATGGGCGGAGAATGCTTGTGCGCTGAAGTTTCGGCAAAAAAACGCATTAATATTAACAAATTGTTAGAAGCCATTTTATTACAGGCTGAAATTCTTGATTTGAAAGCCAACCCGAATTGCAAAGCTAACGGCACAGTTATTGAGGCTAAAATGGAAAAAGGCCGTGGTTCGGTTGCAACTCTGTTAGTTCAACAAGGAACATTGAATATCGGCGATATTATCATTGCCGGTAAAGAATGGGGACACGTCCGTGCCATGTTTAATGAACATGGCCAAAAAATTCATAGTGCCGGACCGGCAACCCCTGTTGAAATTTTAGGCTTGCAAGGAACACCTGCCGCCGGCGACAACTTTAACGTTGTCGAAAGCGAAACTCAGGCTAAAGAAATTGTTAGCTACCGCATTCAAAAAGAACGCGATGCAAAATTGGTTAAAAGCGCAAAATCAGCTATGGAACAAATGCTTGATAAAATTAAATCAGGTGAAATCAAACATTTACCTATTGTTATTAAAGCCGATGTACAAGGTTCAATTGAAGCTATTGAAGGCACCTTAAACAAATTGTCTAACAATGAAGTCAGCGTTCAAATTTTGCATTCTGCAGTCGGACCTATTTCGGAATCAGATGTAACTTTAGCAAAAGCTTCTCACGCCTTTATTATCGGATTTAATGTTCGTGCTATTCCTCAAGCTCGTGATATGGCTCGCCGCGACGGAATTGATATTCGTTATTATTCAATTATTTATGACGTTGCAGATGATGTTAAAAAAGGTTTGGAGGGAATGCTTTCACCTGAACTCAAAGAAAAGATTCTTGGTTATGCCGAAATCCGCAATGTATTCAATATCACAGGCGTTGGACGTGTTGCCGGCTGTATGGTTACCGAAGGTATGGTTAAACGCGGCGCCAAAGTTCGTCTGCTTCGCGATAACGTTGTTATTCATGATGGAAACCTTGGACAGCTTAAACGCTTCAAAGACGATGTTAAAGAAGTTAAAGACGGTTATGAATGCGGTATGAGTTTTGAAAACTACAATGACATTCAAGTCGGCGATTTTATCGAATGTTATGAAATCGAAGCTATTGCCGCTAAATTGAATTAGAATTAAGGACAAATAAATGGCCATTAAAGAATTATCACAACGTCAATTACGCGTTGGACAGGAAATTAAGCGGATTATCGCCGAAGAAATAAACCAAGGACATGTCCGCAATCTTGAAGGTATAACTACGCTTGTTACCATTATGGAAGCCACGGTATCTCCTGACTTGAAATATGCTGATGTTTTCTTTGTTACTTCAGACGACAGCATGGGAAATAAAGTGCGTGAACTGCTGCAATTAGCAGCAAATCATTTCCGCAAAGTCGTTGCTTCGAAAACAATGCTGCGCTATGTTCCCGAAATCCGTTTTTTTGTCGACACAACTATGGCTGAAGCCGACAAAATAGAACGTATTTTACATAGTCCGGAAGTTCTAAAAGATATAAACAAACACGATGAAGCATAAAAAAGGCAACGACATAAACGGTTGGTTGATAATTGACAAACCCGAAGGCATGGGGTCAACGGAAGTTGTCAATTTCACCCGCCGTTTTTTTAATGCACGCAAAAACGGACATACCGGCACATTGGATCCTTTTGCGACCGGTGTTCTGCCGATAGCTTTCGGTGAAGCAACAAAACTTATCGATTTTTTACAAGACGAAAAAAAAGAATATGAATTCACCATAGATTTCGGCGCTGAAACCGACACTTGCGATTGTACAGGAACAATCACGGCAGAAAACGAAAAAGTACCATCGGCAGAAGATATAAAAAGCATACTTCCAAAATTTAGCGGTTTAATCAAACAAACACCGCCGACATTCTCTGCCGTTAAAATAAACGGTCAAAGAGCTTACAATTTAGCCCGCCGAGGAGAAAAAATAGAAATGCCCGAACGAGAAGTGGAAATTTTTGCGTTGGAATTGCTGAAAACATATGAGAATCACGCTGATTTTAAGGTTTTATGTTCAAAAGGAACTTACGTCCGCAGCCTTGGAAGAGATATAGCACACGCCCTAAACGCTTGCGGGCACCTTAGCAGCCTAAGACGGACACGCAGCGGACTTTTTACGCTTAACAATACGATTTCACTGGATAAATTAAAAAATATAGTATATGGTGAGCAAGCAATAAAATTATTGCTTCCGTTAGAAACCTCTCTGCGCGACATCGCGGTTATGGCCGTTTCGGAAGCTGAAGCCGAAAAACTCAGACAAGGACAGTCTTTAAGCCCTAAAGATAGAGATGAAAGTCTGATGTCGCAGGATATTGCGGCAGCTGTCTGCAACGGAGTTTTACAGGCAATAGTCAGAATTGACGAAAGAAAGATTTCGCCGATTCGAGTTTTTAATTTAACTTATAACGATAAGGAAGATATAGATGTCGATTACAAAAGAAGCTAAAAACGAATTGATTAAATCTTATGGATTAAGCGAAGGCGATACAGGTTCTCCTGAAGTTCAAATTGCTATTTGGACAACCCGCATTAACAACCTGATTGAGCACTTCAATACCCACCGTAAAGATTTACACTCCCGTTTGGGTTTGATGAAAATGGTATCTAAACGTCGTCACCTTTTGGACTACCTGAAAGGAAAAGATGAAAAAAGATATCAGGAAATCATTCAAAAACTTAATATTCGTCGATAAGTTTTTACACATTGCGGGGCAAAACTGTCCCGCAATGCTTTTATGAAATCCTTGCTCACATAGAGCCAAGGTGCTGTTTAAAAAGATGGAAAAGAGAAAGGTAATTTAATATGAATAACTTAAAAGTATCCACCCGTGAATTAGATTGGGGCGGACGCAAATTGGTTCTCGAAACCGGAAAAGTAGCTAAACAGGCTACCGGTGCGGTTGTCGCAACCTATGGAGAAACAAAAGTTTTAGCAACTGTTTGCGCTGCAAAAGAAGTTAAAGCTGATCAGGATTTCTTCCCACTAACTGTAAACTATCAGGAAAAATACTATGCAACCGGCAAAATTCCGGGTGGTTTTATGAAAAGAGAAAGCAAACCTTCAGAACACGAAGTTTTGATTTCACGCTTGATTGACCGTCCAATTCGTCCGTTGTTTCCGGATGCTTTTAAGAATGAAGTTCAAATTATCTGCACTGTTTTGGCTCATGACCAGAAAAACAATTCAGACATTGTCGCCATGGTTGCTGCTTCTGCTGCTTTGGCTGTTTCTGGTATTCCGTTTATGGGGCCAATCGGAGCAGCAAAAGTCGGCTATAAAGACGGTCGTTTCATTCTGAACCCGACTATTGAAGAACAAAAAGATTCCGAACTTGAATTAACCGTAGCCGGCACCAAAGAAGGTGTGCTTATGGTTGAATCCGAAGCAAACGAACTGTCAGAAGAAACCATGCTCAATGCCGTTATGTTTGGCTTTGACAGTTTCCAACCTGTTATCAATATGATTGAAGAATTAGCCAAAGACGCCGGCAAAGAAGCATGGGCCGTTCCTGCTTTTCCGAAAGAATTTGATGAACTTTACGAACGTATTGCTAAAAATTTCAGAGCAAAATACGAACAGGCATTTTGTGAAACAGACAAACTCACCCGCGGAACTTTGGTTGGACAAATTGATGAAGAAGTAAAAGCTTCTCTTGATCCTGAAAACGAATTTGATAACCAATATCTGTTGGATGCGCTCGAAAAATTGAAACATGTCGTTGTTCGTGAAAAAGTATTGAATACCGGACATCGTATTGACGGACGCGATACAAAAACCGTTCGTCCGATTTGGTGTGAAGTAGACACTTTGCCGACCGCTCATGGTTCTGCTATTTTCACTCGCGGTGAAACTCAAGCTTTGGTTGTCACAACTCTCGGAACCGGCGAAGATGCTCAAATTGTTGACGGTTTAATGAGCGAATACAAACAAGATTTTATGTTAAACTATAATTTCCCTCCGTTTTCTGTCGGTGAATGCGGACGTATAGGTTCTCCTGGGCGCCGCGAAATCGGACACGGAAAATTGGCATGGCGCGCTATTCATCCGATGCTGCCAAAAGATAAAGATGCTTTTCCGTACACTATCCGCGTTGTTTCCGAAATTTTGGAATCTAACGGTTCATCTTCTATGGCAACCGTCTGCGGAACAACTTTGTCGTTGATGTCTGCCGGTGTTCCGATGACAAAACCTGTTGCAGGCATTGCGATGGGACTTATTAAAGAAGACGATGGACGCGTAGCTATTTTAACCGATATTTTAGGCGATGAAGACCATTTAGGCGACATGGACTTCAAGGTTGCCGGCACAAAAGACGGTGTTACTGCTTTACAGATGGATATTAAAATCACTTCTATCACCAAAGAAATTATGAAAAATGCTTTGGCTCAAGCTCATGAAGGCCGTATACACATTTTAGGCGAAATGGCAAAAACCATTGCAGAACCGCGCAAAGAAATTTCACCGTTGGCTCCGCGTATTATTGCCATCAAAATTCCGGTTGATAAAATTCGTGAAGTTATCGGCTCAGGCGGTAAAGTTATTCGTGAAATTACCGAAAAAACCAACTCTAAAATTGATATCAGCGAAGATGGCGTTATCCATATTGCTACCGTTAACAGCGCTGATGGTCAAGCCGCTTTGGATTGGATTATGGGTATTGTCGCCGAACCTGAAGAAGGACATATTTATCACGGTGTTATTACTAAAATTATGGACTTCGGCGCATTTGTCCGCTTTATCGGCAATACTGAAGGTCTGGTCCATATTTCAGAAGTTAAAAACGAACGTATTGCTTCGGTTTCAGACTTTTACAAAGAAGGCGACAGCATTTGGGTTAAATGCCTCGGCACAGACAACCGCGGCAAAATTAAACTCTCTGCCAAACGCGTCAATCAGGAAACCGGTGAAGATTTGGAAAAATAAAAAAATATTTTTTCAGTTACAAAAAAAAGAGGGGAAAACAAATCCCCTCTTTTTTTAATACAAAACAGTCAGCATAATTGCCCCAAACAGCAAAATTACGATAACCGCAAGAACGACTTTTTTACAAAAAGTCATTCTTTTTAATTCCTCAAGCAATAAAGCTCCGCGATAAATACCGGCATTGTCATAAACAAATACTTCATCGCCTTCTTTCAATAAATCTCCGCCGCATAAAAGAGTGGAAACCTCACGGGAAGTTTGGTCATCAAACAGTATCTTATACTTGTAAACTGTTTCCAACATTGTTCCCTCACCGCATTCAATCGTTATATGAGATTGAATCATTTCAATTTTAATAATTTTCTTTTTCATCATAATAATACATTGATTTCTGATGAGAATTAATGCGTAGAAGATTTATTGTCAAGCTTTAAGCATTTTTTCTTATCAAAACTCACCAAAACGATTCCCAACACCACCGATATTCCTCCGTAAACCTGCGGCAGCGAAACCTCTTCGCCAACAAAAAAATAAGCCTCTATTCCACTGAATAAAGGCAATGTATAATAAACGATACCTGTTTGAACACTGCCTATTTTAGCAATAGCACTATTCCAAGCAAGATACGCAACAACCGAAGCAACTAACCAGCGCCCCAAAGCTATTTCAAACGGCGTCAAACTCTGAGTAAAAGTTACGGCAATAATATAATTAAAGCTCCATAAAAAACGGCAATAAATGCAAATAAATATCCCATTTGTCAATTCTCCCCGCCTTTATATAGTCACATTAATTTTACAAACACCCCCCTTGTTAACAAATAAAACGAAAGTCTCTTGCAATAATTTTTCTAAAGTTGTACGCTGATTCTATTAAGTTGTTAACCCCACTTATATAAGGAAAAAAACATGAAATTTTTAAGAAAAATCAGCTCTATTGCCTCAGCAATAGTGCTGCTTTTGTGTAGCTGTGTATCAGCCGCAACCGCCTCAGAAATCGATTTGAACATTCCTTCACTGGATGTCGGATACGATTTTGGCGGTTGGTCGGTAACAGGCTCGCAAATTTTACTTTACGGATTGGCCATTTGCGCCCTCGGTATGATTTTTGGATTATTCGAATTTTTCAAAATAAAAAAAATGCCGGTGCATAAATCTATGGCAGACATGGCCGGATTGATATACGAAACCTGCAAAACATATATGAAACAGCAAGCTTTGCTGCTGGTTTTGCTCGAGGCTTTTATTGCCGTATGTATCTTTTATTATTTCTTCGGACTGAACGGAACTCCGCTGCCTATGGTTCTAAATATTCTGCTTTGGTCTGTTTTGGGTATTCTCGGCTCATTTACCGTTGCTTGGTTTGGTATGCGTATTAACACTTATGCTAATGCCCGTACAGCCTTTGCTTCATTAAAAGGAAAAGCTTTTCCGGTTATGAGTTTGCCTTTACAATCAGGTATGTCCATCGGTGTATTGCTAATCTGCGTTGAACTGTTAATGATGATTATCATTCTACTGTTTATTCCGAGAGAAAATGCCGGTGCCTGTTTCATTGGTTTTGCTATCGGTGAATCTTTGGGAGCTTCAGCTTTGCGAATTTGCGGCGGTATTTTCACAAAGATTGCTGATATCGGCGCTGACCTAATGAAAATTATTTTTAAAATTGATGAAGATGACGCCCGCAACCCCGGAGTTATTGCCGATTGCACCGGTGATAATGCCGGCGATTCAGTCGGTCCTACCGCCGATGGATTTGAAACATACGGCGTAACCGGCGTTGCCCTTATCAGCTTTATTGTTTTGGCTGCAGGTATGGCTTATGCTCCAGACGGCAGCTTGTCATTAATGGCTGACGGCATTGATATTCAAGCTCGTTTGATTGTTTGGATTTTCTCTATGCGTTTGATGATGGTTTTAACATCCATCGTATCTTATTTAATCAATGGACGTATTGCTAAAATTCTTTACGGTGATAAACAGGATTTCGACTTTGAAGCTCCCTTAACCTCATTGGTTTGGATAACTTCATTGCTCTCCATTGCCGTTACCTTTGCCGTTTCATATGTAATGATCGGAAATATGGGGGACAGCCTATGGTGGAAGCTTTCGGTTATCATCAGTTGCGGAACTTTTGCATCTGCCATCATTCCAGAATTTACTAAAATTTTCACTTCCTCAAAATCCATTCACGTTCAGGAAATTGTTAACGCCAGCCGTCAAGCCGGTGCATCGCTGAACATTATTTCGGGTATGGTTGCCGGAAATTTTTCTGCCTTTTGGAAAGGTCTGGTTATGATTGCGTTGATGGCTGTTGCTTATTTCACATCATCAAACGGTTTAGATGAATATATGGTTTATCCGAATGTTTTTGCTTTTGGTCTGGTTGCTTTTGGTATGCTCGGCATGGGACCTGTTACCATTGCCGTTGACAGTTACGGTCCTGTAACAGACAATGCACAATCTGTTTTCGAACTTTCGCAAATAGAACAACGCAAAGGGATTAAAAACGAAATCAAAAAAGATTATGGTTTTGAACCTGATTTCACAGTCGGCAAAGAATTGCTTGAACGCAACGATTCTGCCGGAAACACTTTCAAAGCTACCGCCAAACCGGTATTAATCGGCACTGCAGTAATCGGCGCCACCACAATGATTTTTTCAATCATTTTACTCTTAAATCTCAAACTTGATTTAATGAACCCAATGGTATTGTTCGGTTTGCTGCTGGGCGGCGCCGTTATTTATTGGTTCTCGGGAGCATCTATGCAAGCTGTTTCCACCGGCGCTTATCGTGCAGTCGATTACATCAAACAACATATCAAGCTAAATACGCAACAAGCCGCTTCGATTGAAGATTCTAAAAAAGTTGTCAGAATTTGCACAATCTATGCTCAAAAAGGTATGTTCAATATCTTTATGGTCATTTTCTGCCTGACAATCGCTTTTGCTTGCTTTGATCCTGATTTGTTTGCCAGCTACTTGATTTCAATTGCCGTATTCGGTTTGTTCCAAGCTTTGTATATGGCCAACGCCGGCGGTGCTTGGGATAATGCCAAAAAGGTTGTTGAAGTTGATTTGAAAGAAAAAGGCACAGCTTTGCATGATGCCGTAGTTGTCGGCGATACAGTCGGTGACCCTTATAAAGACACTTCTTCCGTTGCCTTAAACCCAATCATTAAATTTACGACTTTGTTCGGATTATTGGCTGTTGAAATGGCTGTTTCCGCACCTCGTTGTATTGCTTTGGGTGCCGGCATCAGTTTGTTGTTAATCGCCCTCATTTTTGTATGGCGTTCATTCTACAAAATGAGAATTAACAGCTAGAAACCGTTTTTATAGACCTGTAATGAAAATCCTCGAAATTGGTAACAATTTTGAGGATTTTCTTGCATATTGAATTTTAATCTTATAGTATCGGCGTAATGAAGAAACTGAATATATATATCGCCGGACAAATATTTGTCGGCTTTTTACTTGTCACATTTTCCCTGATGTCGATTTTGTGGCTTACTCAGTCTTTGCGTTTTATCGAAATGATTACCAATAAAGGATTGCCTTTAAGTTTATTCATTAAAATGACATCTTGCTTAATGCCCAGATTATTTGCTATTTTATCCCCTATATCACTATTTGTCGCAGTTTTGTTTGTTTATAACCGCATGCTGTCCGATCGGGAATTAGTAGTTATAAAATCAGCGGGTATCAGCCCGTGGCAAAGTGCAAAACCTGCTTTGTTTATGGGAATTATAATTTCATTGTTCGCTGTTTATGTAAATAATTTCGGTATTCCCTATGCGGAGAAAAAATTTCAGGATTTAGAATGGCAGGTAAAAAATGATGTATCCCATCTTATGTTCCGAGAAGGAGAATTTACAACATTAGACAACAACCTGACCGTTTTCATCACTGCTCACAATAAAGACGGATCCGTTGAAGGAGTTATGATTAATGACGAACGCAATCCGAAAACAAAAGTCACGGTTGCCGCCGAAAACGGCATAATTATTTATACGGACCAAGGCCCGCGGATTGTTTTGATAAACGGCGTACGCCAAGAAATAAATAACCAAACGCTTCAGTTTTCATCTCTTTCTTTTGATCGTTATTCCGTTGATTTCGGCGCTTCGCAAAGCAAAAAACGAAAAGGAGCTTCCGCAAGATCAAAATCTTTGAAAGAACTTTTAACTGCGGCGCAAAATCCGAATTTGTCACAAGCCGAAGCCCGCCGTTATATTGTCGAAGGACACCGCCGGTTGGCTAATCCTTTTTACAACTTGATTTTGGCTCTGATAGGATGTGTGGGACTTTTGGTAGGAAATTTCAACCGCCGCGGACAAGGAAAAATTATCTCGCTTTCAATTATGACAATGGTGCTTATTGAAGCTGATGACTTGGTTTTGGGAAATTTGGCTGCTAAAAACTTATACTTTTTACCGCTTTACTATGCCAATTTCATTATTCCGCTCATCATAGGAATTTATTTATTGTTTTTTTATAATCCGGCTTGGTTTGCCAGACTGCGCTCAAAAACCAAAGGAACAGATTTTTAATGAGAAAAATTTTTCGCAACATTATATTAGCTTTTTTGCCGGCATTGTTTGTTTGCCCTGTATTTCTGCACGCCGAGCAAACTAAGAATTCTCAGCCGATTTTTTTCAGCGCTGATGAAGTTGAAGAAGACAGCCAAACAAAAATTATTACGGCACGCGGAGATGTAAATATTGTTCGCAACGGTGTTACGCTAAAAGCCGATACTCTGACTTTTGACAGAAAAAATGATGTATTAATCGCCGATGGGAATGTCAGTATACGACAGCCTGACGGAACAACAGTTTTTTCAAAAAACGCCCGCTTGAGTGATAAAATGTCAAAAGCAACTATTACGGATGTCAAAGCAATTTTAGCAGATGAAAGCCGTTTAGCCGCCAAGCGCATAAAACAAACATCAAACAAAGACAAACACTTCTTTTATGCAGTCTATTCTCCGTGTGATGTTTGTCAAAATAATCCCAAACCATTATGGTCAATTAAGGCTCGCAAAATTACCCATGATGCCGACAAACACGATGTTTATTATCGAAGCGCTTTTTTGTCGGTAAAAAATGTACCGGTTTTATATACACCATTTTTCTCACATCCTGACCCAACAGTAAAACGCCGCAGCGGCTTTTTGCCGCCTTCGCTTGCCAGCAACAATTATCTTGGTTCAGCTGTTGAAATGCGTTATTTTATTGATTTAGGAGATCATGAAGATATTACGCTCACCCCGATTTTGAGCAGTGACCAAAATATTATTTTCGGCGGCACATACCGCAAAATGATGTACAACGGTGATTTAAATATCAGCGGCACCTTAATGGAAGACAAAAACACCAATGAAACCCGCGGAAATATTGTTGCTAAAGGCCGTTATGAAATAAATGATTTATGGCTGGCGAAGATGGATATTAATTATGCTTCTGACGGAGCGTATTTAAAAGATTTATCTTTACCGGGAAGAACTGAAACATGGCTTACCTCATCAGTTTCTGCCGAACGTTTTGAAGGGCGCGACTATGCTGCAATTGAAGGCTTTTCATACAAACTGGTCAGTTATTCGCTGCGCACGTCTGATATAAATGCTTTTGAACAAAGAGAATACAGCAAACCTTATATTTTACCGTTAGCCACTTATGAAAATATAGGAGAATCAAATTCCATCGGAGCATATTTCAAAAACACGTTCAATATGGCTTCAATCTATCGCGAACGCGACGAAACACAAACCCAGCGCGCCACAATGATAAATTCATGGAACTTGCCTTATACCAGCCCGTTCGGCGAAAAATATCGCTTTATGGCTTCCGTAAAATCTGATCTTTATTACATAGATAATTACTACAATCCTTATAACCAAAATTACACAGGTGCTACGGGACGCATTTTTCCGCAGGCCGGCGTGGAATGGCGCTTACCTTTTGTAAAGGCAACCGAAACCTCACGGCAAATTCTCGAACCAACCATTGTTGCAGTTGCTGCGCCGAACGGAGGCAATAAAATCGACAAAATTCCGAATGAAGACAGCTTAAATGCCCAACTGGATGACAGTAATATATTGGACATTGACCGCTATTCAGGATATGACCGCAACGACACCGGCAGCCGTATAAGCTATGGATTAAACTGGAGTGCATACGGAAATATTCTCGGCAGAACATCTTCATTTTTCGGGCAGAGCTACTATTTTGAGAAAGATGAAAGTTTCACCCAAAGTTTAGGAGATACTTCGTCGCATTTCAGTGATTATGTGGGCAGAATTTTTGCCGCTCCGAATTCTTATATTGATTTTAATTATCGTTTTCGCCTTGACAAAGATAATTATGACCTTAAATACAGCGAATTAAACACGCGTATCGGACCGCAAATGTTTTGGGCTTATATTGCATATACTTCAATAAAAGGACGCAAAGAAAAAGGCTCAGATTCTGATTTATATTTCTTTGATGACTATAAAGAAAGAAAAGAACTTTATACATCACTTAATGCTAAGGTTTCACGCGACTGGACTGTCGTCCTTTATAACCGCCAAGATTTATCAAAAGAAAATAACACCTCTTTGGAACATGGCGGAAAACTAATTTATGAAGATGAATGCTTTAAACTTATTTTCAACACCCATAAATATAATTCAACAGATCCGGATTATGACGACGGATATGAATTTTCTGCAACTTTCCTGCTTAAAACATTAGGAAGCGTGGGCTCAGAATAGAGGAGAAAAATATGAAAAAAATATTGCTGACATTATTAGGATTACTTATGTCTTTTCCCGCTCAGGCGCAATTTGCTTCGGGATATGCTCCGCGTTATGAAAATGAACCAGCTGAAACTGATGCAGAAGAAAATAGCGAGCCATCTTCTGTTTTTCAAACACAGTCGCCTCAAATGTCAGCTCCGCGCCCGCAGCCGATTGTTCCGCAAAATATAAAAAAACCGACGCCATACACAGGAAACATCAGAATTTTAGCTTCCGTTAATGGAGAAATTATTACCACAGAAGATATAAACAACCGCGTCCGTGCTTTCTGCATGACAACAGGTATTCCTTATAATGATCAAACAAAATTGTTGATTATCAACAAGGTAATGCAAAACACCATTGATGAAAAACTTAAATTACAAGATGCCGTAAGCAACAAAATAGAAATCAGCAAAAACGACGTTGACGATGCTATAAAGAGTTATGCAGCAAACAACAAAACCACTCCCGAGCATTTGAAAAAAATGTTAAAAGAGCATGGCGTAAGCGAAAGTATTTTTCGTGAACAAATGAAAAGCGATTTGGCATGGGTGCGTTTGGTTAGAAACAAAACTTCAAACGATACCGTTACCGAACCGGAAATTCAAGAAGCTCTTGAATTAACAAAAAAAGATATGAGCAAAACCAAATATATGGTTTCTGAAATAGTCATCGACAGCAAAAATGCAAAAAACATCTTCGGTTTATCACAAACTTTGCGTCAAGATCCTCGTTTTGAAATGTATGCAGCACAATTTTCACAAAGTCCCAGTGCTTCAAGCGGCGGTCGTTTGGGCTGGATTAATGCTGGACAACTTCCGGAACAGCTTGACAAAGCTTTATCAAAAATGTCAGCAGGAGAAATTTCAGATCCTATTCTTTATAACAACGCATATCATATTTTTCGCGTTGAGCAAAAATTCGATCCTTCAAAAGATAGTCTGCCAGAGCCGGATTCACGTGCAATTGCTGAAATGTTATCAGGACAAAAAACCGAACGTTTTGCCGCCAGACATTTACAAGATCTCCGTCAACGAGCCGCTATTGAACTGAAAGAATAAAATATGCTTCTCTCTTTGCGTGATACTGTTAACTTTTACGGTCTTATGGCCGATAAATCTCTCGGACAAAACTTTCTTCTTGATTCAAATATTACCGACAAGATTGTTCGGTTAAGCTTGAGCCATCAGGGGTTGAAGGATTTCAGCGCTTATAATATGATTGAAGTCGGCCCTGGTCCGGGAGGATTAACCCGATCTGTTTTAGAACAAAATCCTTTATCTTTGACCGTAATTGAAATGGATTCGCGTTGTGTTCGGATTATGGAAGATCTGAAAAATGAAACGGATTGTCCGATGAATATTGTAAACGGCGATGCTTTAGCTTTTACCCCAAGTAAAAATATTTCTTCTCCGCGACAGATTATCAGCAATCTGCCTTATAATATATCCGTACCTTTATTAATAAAATGGTTGGAAGAAATAAAAAATTATTCAGCTTTAACTCTGATGTTTCAAAAAGAAGTTGCCGAAAGAATAATGGCCTCCACCCGCTGCAAAGATTATGGGCGCGTATCTGTTTTAGCACAGCTTAGCTGTAAAATCGAAAAATTAATGGATTTAAATCCGGAATGTTTTACGCCTGCGCCGAAAATTTGGTCAAGCGTTCTGCTTTTCCGCCCGCTTGACAAGCCTATTACTCAAGAAGAAAGAACAAAAATAGAAAAAATAACTTCTCTTGCTTTTGGACAAAGACGGAAAATGCTGCGTCAAAGTTTGAAATCTTTGCCCGATATACTAGGCAAACTTGAACAGCTTCAAATTGCTCCGACAGCACGTGCAGAAGAACTAACACCGCAGCAATTTTTGGATTTAGCGCATTTATATTAATTTTTGTCAAATTTTGTTGATTTATCTTCCAGACAATGCTATACAAAAATTACTGAATATTATTAATCAATTAAAATTTAAAACTTATGCATCAAAAAGACAGTTACAAAGTTTTAGCCCAAAAGTTGGGTATAAAACAAATGAGCTTAAAAGATTGCAAGCTCTCAGACGGCAAAATTTATGTTGAATATTTCAAACAAGTATTCAAACAAATAAATCGCGACATTCTGGCAAACAAGTACAACATCAATCCTACCGATGAGTTTTCAAACAAATCTAAATCTCCTTGGAGTTATCTCAATTCGGAAGCAACCTTGCTTGATTTTGCCCGTTTGCTCGCCATTCCTGCCAGCCGCAGCGCCGCCAATATCCGCGCTCAGTGCACCAGACCGCGAATAAGCAAACAAATGCTTACTGTTTTGCTTGCCGACCAGCTTGAAAAAGAGCCTCAGGAAATTGATCTCGATATGCAAGTTCGCCAAATTCGCCTGCCTATTGCAAATTATAACAAACATTCATGGGTAACTTTTATCCGTTGGTGCGAACAAGCGGGGTTCAGCGGACATCCGGAAGATCTCAATCAATTGGCTGAGATTAGTGTTAATCAACTTTTTGATTATTGGGTTAGATAACATAATTGTGAATCTACCTACAAAAAAACTCCCTTAAACGGGAGTTTTTTACTATTTAAGCATATTCAGACCTTGAAAACAGATTCATAAAGCGTCGCAATCCTGAAACTTGTTTTTCCTGCGGTTGCTGTTGCCTTGCTTCTGTCTGGCGTGCTTCCTGATTTTGCTGTTTTACGGTTGCAGCCACATCTTCACATTGAAAATGGCGGGCAGCAAAATCATAATGCGGAGTCGATTTTTCGCCGCGCATTCCTGCCAATTCTTCTCTTCGCTGCTGCAAACGCTCATTATCTTTGCGCATTCCCTCAACAATATCAGCTCGAGCTAAACTTTCGGCGTTTCTTCTTTCACGAAAAGCTGCTATTCTTTCACTGATAGCGGAATGTCCCGCTGACATTGATGCTGTCAGATTTTCCATACCTGTATGATTTTCTGGCAGATCCGCTTGCGCCGTCGGTTTGCCGGCTGTTTTCTGCGCTGAAGCGCTGTTTTGTTGCTGTTTTTGCAACTGCTCCTCTCGCAACTGATTGTCTAATTGCTGAAGCTCTTTATCATTCAATTGCTCAAATTGATGTTTGAAACATTTTTCGGCATATTGGCTGGTATGAAAAACTTTTACTTGTTTATTAATGCACCACCCCAATCCGCTGTTTACGCTTTCGCCGTTTCCGCCGGTATACGTAGCCTTTCCATTTTTATCAACATTTGCTCTCACACAATGCCAGCCGGAAGCTGTGTTGTTGGCAACGCCTGTTCTGATAAACAACAAATCACCATCTTTCAGCTTTGGATTCCCTTTTTTATCAAGAGCAACTTGTCCATTAAGACGAACATAGTCCGAAACTTTGTTTCCGTTTGTATCCATAAAGCCGTTTTCACCATATTTTTTTATTGCCGACGGACAGCTTCTGGCTTCTTCGCAACGCAGACTATCCCTCGGACATACTGGATTTTTACCATGTAATGCTTGAAAATTATTTTCAGTTTTTAAATAAAGCGGATTCGCAAAAACTTTTGATTCAGGAACATCCTGTTCCAAATTCTGTCTTAAATCTTCACCAATTTCCTTATTGGCTTTATTCATGGCATCGAATTGAATGGCCACGCAATAATTGGTTGCCAATCCTTTCAACCCAAATTCAGCGCCGTATGTACTGCAGGCATATCTTTTACGTTCCGTATCCGAACTTTTGTTACGGGGATATTTTCTTTGAACATCCCGCACCGATTGAGTAACGATTTCGCCCTGGCGCGTTGTAAATTCTTCCGTTTTTGCTTTCGACAAACGGTCGACCATTGCCGCACGTTCTTCCGCGGACAATTCTGTTTCTTGTTTTTCCGTTTGTTTTTCTTTCGGTTCTTCGGGAACTTCAGTTAATTCTGCTTCAGACATAGTCTTTCTCCGTTAACATATATTTTATAATAGCAAAAACAGTGATTTTACGCAATTACAATATGATGACAAAAAAATGAAATTTAATTCGGAATTTTGTGCTTTGCCAAAGGATGGTTTTCTCTTACTTCTTCGCACAATTGCTCCGATACAATATGCGTATATATCTCCGTTGTCGAAATATCTTCATGACCCAGCATTTTTTGCACGCTTCGCAAATCTACCTTATGATTTAACAAATGAGTAGCAAACGAGTGGCGCAAAACGTGAGGCGAAATTTTTGCCGGAGAAATTCCAGCCTCTGCTGCTATTTTTTTCAAATCCTTAAAAAAAGCATCTCTGGTTATATGTCCGTCCGCGGCGAGTTTTGACGGAAACAGCCAAATTGACTTTTCACCTTTTAGATAATATTTCCGAGCAGCCAAATAATCTTCAACCGTATTCAGAGCCGATGATGCCGCCGGAATAATCCGCTCTTTGCCGCCCTTGCCTAAAACAATAACCTGTTCTTTTTTAAAATTAACATTTTTTTCAGGCAAGCCGACCAGTTCAGATACACGCAGACCGCAAGCATACATAAGTTTCAGCATTGCCGCCAAACGCAAGCCGACAAAACCTTTTTTAGCTTCGGCAATGTCAATCATACGCCCTATTTCTTCTTCTGTTAAAAACTTAGGTAAAGGTTTTTCCTTTTTGGGAGAAAGTACATCAGCCGCCGGATTATCTGCAATTTTGCCTTCGGAAAGCAAAAATTTAAAAAATTCCCGTACAGCTGAAATCTTACGCGCAATAGATTTACCGCTGTATTTTTTGTCGCCCAAATCTTTAATAAAATCGGCAATTTCATTTGCCTTCACCGTTGATATATCTTGATTAACGAATTCATAAAACTGTTCCAAATCTTTTCGATATGCAGCGGCTGTAAGCGGTGACAGCCCTTTTTCAGCAGTAGCGGCGTCTAAAAAAAGATAAATATAATTTTTATCAGAAGACATTTATTTTGCAAAAGTATTGGCTAGAGGTTGTTCTACTGTTTCTTCGCTAAACGGCATTTCCTGCGACACCAGCCAAAACAATCCGGCAACTGCTATTCCTGCTAAAATATAAACCCAACTGTAATTTTTTTTACGATTTAACATAAACTTGCCCTTTTCTTTAAAAAAATATTGATAAAATCAAAACTATTTATATTATGGCAATAATATTTAAAACAAAGATTAAAACAATGCAAATTAATAAAATAATTTTATTGGTCGGATTAATGGGAAGCGGCAAAACCAGCGTGGGAAAACGTCTGGCAAAAAGGCTGAATCTGCCCTTTGTCGACGGCGATCAAGAAATAGAAAAAGCTGCAGGACTTCCTTTAGTCGATGTTCTAAAATGTTTTGGCGAAGAAGAATACCGTGCCGGCGAAACCAGAGTTATGCATCGTTTGCTACAGGGCTCTCCTTGTGTTTTGGCCTCAGGAGGAGGTTCTTTTGTTCCGCAGCAAACCAGAAATTTAGCCAAAGAACATGCTATTACTATTTGGCTGAAAGCTGATGTTGACACTTTATACCACCGCACATACGGACGTAAACACCGTCCTTTTTTGCGGGGAAATGACGAACACCTGAAAAACAAGCTTGAGGAATATATAGGAGAAGAATATCCTTATTATTCCGAAGCCGACATTGTAGTCGAAACCAGAGATGAAGCCGTTGAAGCAACGGTAAACCGAGTTACTACCGCCATCAATAATTTTATCGGCGCAAAATCATCGGATTAAGCAAAAAAACTCTTTACAAATAACAAAATTGTTGTAAAAAGACAGCGGGTTTTAATAATAAAGCCCATAACTTTAATTTCACACGCAGGACGGCGGACACTCTAAGTTTTCGCTCCGGTGCTCTTAGCAAAGAGCCGAATGCCTGCGGAGGTTTAACCGGAAAACAAAGGATTATAAAATGAGTCTTCCAAAATTTACTATTCGCCAAATGATTGAAAACGGCGTACATTTCGGTCACCACGCTCGTCGTTGGAATCCGAAAATGGCCGAATATATCTATGGCAAAAAAGATAACATTCACATCATTGACTTGCAGCAGACTTACCCGATGCTCTACACTGCTTTGAATGCTGCCCGCGAAATTGCTGCCAACGGCGGTAAAGTTTTATTTGTCGGCACCAAAAGACAAGCTCAGGACATCATTAAAGAGAATGCTGAAAGATGTGGACAGTACTATGTAAACTATCGCTGGCTCGGCGGTATGTTGACCAACTGGAAAACCGTTTATAAATCAATCTCTCGTTTAAACAAATTGAATGAGATGTTTGATAAAAACGAAACTGAAGGCTATACTAAAAAAGAATTGCTCAATTTGAAAAAAGAACAAGACAAATTGGCAAAAGAATTGAATGGTGTTATGAATATGGGCGGACAGCCTGACTTGTTGTTCGTTGTTGATATGCCTAAAGAAGATTTGGCTATCAAAGAAGCTAAAAAACTCGGCATCCCGGTTATTGGTATTGCTGATACCAATGCGGATCCAAGCTTGGTTGACTTCCCAGTTCCAGGTAATGATGACGCTGTTCGTGCAATTCAATTTTATTGTGAATTGTTGTCTTCTGCCGTTTTGGACGGTATTCAAGCTGAAATCGCCGCACAAGGCGTTAAAGTTGACGAAATTGTAGCTGAAGCTAAACCTGCTCGCAAAAAAGCCGCAAAAGCTGATAGCGAAGCCGAAGGCACAGCTGAAGAAAAAGCTCCGGCTAAAAAAGCCGCCGCTAAGAAAAAAGCTGCTGCTGAATAATAGCCAAAAGCTATAAATACAACTTAGCAAATGGCGGTATTTTATCTAACTAAAATATCGCCATTTTAATTAAAACACAAAATTTGGGGAAAATTAATGAGCGAAATTACAGCCGCTAAAGTAAAAGAATTAAGAGAATCAACCGGTGCCGGTATGCTTGATTGCAAAAAAGCTTTGGTTGAAACTAATGGCGATATGGAACAAGCCGTAGATTGGCTGCGCAAAAAAGGTTTGGCATCTGCCGCTAAAAAATCCAGCCGCGTTGCTGCCGAAGGTTTGGTTGCTGTTGCTGTTGACGGCAACAAAGGCGCCATTGTTGAAGTTAACTCCGAAACCGACTTCGTTGCCAAAAATGAAATGTTTCAGGAATATGTTGAAGATGCAGCTAAAGTTGCTCTTGCCAGCCACGGCGATATCTGCGACATGAAAAACTTTAACTGCCCGAAATGTGGCAAAACATTTGCAGAACGCTTGACAGACTTGATCGCCAAAATCGGTGAAAATATGACCTTGCGCCGCGCACAAATGGTTGAAGTTGATAACGGTGTTATTGCTTCTTATGTTCACAATGTTACTCGTGGCAACCTCGGCAAAATCGGCGTTTTGGTAGCTTTGGAATCGAATGCCGCCGACAAAGCAAAATTGGCTGAACTCGGTAAACATTTGGCCATGCATATTGCCGCTTCACGTCCGTTATTCCAGACAATTGCTTCTGTAGATCCGGCAGCAGTTGAACGTGAAAAAGCTATTTTCAGCGAACAGGCTAAAGCTTCTGGCAAACCTGAAAACATCATTGAAAAAATGATTGAAGGCCGTATCAAAAAATACTACGATGAAGTTGTATTTGAAGAACAGGCTTACATTATGGATCCGGACAAAAAAATCAAACAAGTTATCGCCGATACTGCTAAAGAACTCGGTGCAGACATCAAAGTTAAAGAATTTGTTTGCTTCAAACTCGGTGAAGGCATCCAGAAAAAAGAAGAAGATTTTGCAGCTGAAGTTGCCGCACAATTGGCAAAATAACTTCCGTTTTATCTTCAAAAAAAGCTCCGTTTTAAAAACGGAGCTTTTTTAGTACAAATAAAAACATTGATTAGCAGCAAGGCAGATCCGCAACTTTTATTTTGAGAATCTCAAGCACAAAATCATACACAGGCTGCAAATCGGGATCATCGGCCAGAGCTTGTTTCAGTCTGCCTTCAACTAAAATCAAATCTATCACCGGCAATGATTGTAAAACAATAATCATCAACTCGGGATTAGCGCAGATTTCATCAACTGAAGTATTAATGCCGCGGCGATAAAATTCTTGCTGAATTTTACCATAGTATGACAAACATTCTTTAGCTGCTGACCTAACGCTTTCAGGAAGGTTAAGGACCATTGTTACAGTTGACTGAATAACATCAAGCGTGTTCTGATACTCAGCCAATGTTAATAGATCTGTTTCTTCAAAATTGAGTGTTTGCAAATTTTTAAGCAAAGAACCCAAATCAATTTCAAGATAATCCATACGCTATATGATAATCGGTTAATAATATTCTGCGATATGCAATTTAGCGCAAAAACAGATAAAAAACAAGTCCAATATCAAGCGGCTTTAAACATATCCTTTATGCGGTTAAAAAAGTTTTTTTCTTCAGGCAAACAATTATCTTCACCTGAAATTTTTCTAAATTCTTCCAAAATTTCTTTTTGGCGGGCATTCAAGTTTACCGGCGTTTCCACTTTTATTTCAGCCCATAAATCTCCTTTTTGAGTAGCACGCAAACGCGGCATGCCTTCGTTTCGTATTTTCAAACGTTGTCCGCTTTGAGTTCCTGCCGGAATTTTAAGCTCCAATTTTCTTCCATCGACCGAAGGAATTTCTATTGTTCCGCCCAAAGCAGCGCAAGCCATCGAAACAGGAACCCGCACAAATAAATCACTTCCCTGACGTTCATAGAGTTTATGGCCTTTAACATTCACAAAAACATACAAATCGCCGTTCATTCCGCCGCGTATTCCTGCAGCTCCTTCACCGGTAACGCGAATACGCGTGCCATCATCGATACCGGCCGGAATTTTGATTTTTAATTCTTTTTTATATTTGATATAGCCGTTACCGTTACAATCAGGGCATTTATCGGTCACTTTCCGTCCGCTGCCATGACAATCGGGGCAAACTGTTTCCATAATCATAAAACCATGTTGCCGATGTACGCGTCCGCTTCCGCCGCACGACTGACAAACAGGAGCTTCTTTTCCGTCTTTTGTTCCGTGCCCATGACAAGTTTCGCAAGCTTTTGTCGTATTAAAAGAAATCGTCTTTTCCAGCCCCGCATAAGCTTCTTCCAGACTTACTTCCAAATCATAACGCAAATCTTCGCCGTTTTGCGCTGATGAAGGAGAGCGCCGAGATTGTCCGCCGCCCATAAAATCAGAAAACACTTCAGAGAAAATATCTGCAAAACCGCCTGCCCCGCCGAAATTAAAATCAAACGGATTGGCTCCGCCGCCTTGTTCAAAAGCTGCATGCCCATAACGATCGTATGCTGCACGCTTTTGCTCGTCTTTTAAAACTTCATAAGCTTCGTTAATATCTTTAAATTTGGCTTCAGCCTCAGCATTCCCTGCATTGCGGTCAGGATGGTATTGCATAGCCAAACGGCGGTATGATTTTTTTATTTCTTCGGCTGTTGCGGTTTTAGACACTTCAAGAACTTCGTAATAATCTTGCTTATTCATAGCTTATTTTCCTGATTTTTATAAATTAACTTGCCTATTATTTAGTTTTTTTAATACTAAAACGCAAGTGCAAATTTACTGTCTTTTCTAAAATTGCCTTTGCTCCGAATAAGCATGCTTGCACATTTGCTTTTAAAGTGTTACTTCAATTGTAGTTTTAATTTATGGAAATAGAAAAATGTCTTATGATGTAAAATCATCCAAAGCCGAAGAATTTATTTCACAAGAAGAAATTCTTGCAACTTTGGATTATGCCAATCAAAACCGCCACAATGCCGAATTGATTTCAAAAACCATCGACAAAGCTTCCTTATTAAAAGGACTTACTCACCGTGAAGCTTCGCTTTTATTAGCTTGCGATCTTCCTGAACAAAATAAAAAAATATTTGATTTAGCCGAGCAAATCAAAAAAGACTTTTATGGAAACCGTATTGTTCTGTTTGCTCCGCTGTATTTATCAAACTATTGCGTCAACGGATGCACCTATTGCCCTTATCACGCTAAAAACCGCCATATTCCTCGCCTGAAAATGACACAAGAGCAAATTCGCAAAGAAGTTATCGCCCTGCAAGATATGGGACATAAGCGTCTTGCCATAGAACTCGGAGAAGATCCGATTAACAACCCGATTGAATATGTTTTGGAATCAATCAAAACCATTTACGATATCAAGCATAAAAACGGAGCAATTCGCCGTGTAAACGTAAATATCGCGGCAACCAGCGTTGAAAATTACCGCAAGCTTCATGAAGCCGGTATCGGCACGTATATTTTATTTCAGGAAACATATAACAAAGAAAATTATGAAACTTTGCACCCGACAGGACCAAAACACAACTACGCTTATCATACCGAAGCAATGGACCGCGCCATGGAAGGCGGAATCGATGATGTCGGATTAGGCGTGTTATTCGGATTGTCAACTTATCAGTATGAATTTGCCGGATTGCTTATGCATGCCGAACATCTTGAAGCTAAATACGGTGTTGGTCCTCATACAATCAGTTTTCCTCGTATTAAACATGCCGACGATATTGATCCAAACGCTTTTGACAACGCCATAAGCGATGACATTTTCGCAAAAATTATTGCTTGCACCAGAGTTGCCGTTCCTTACACAGGAATGATTATCTCCACCCGCGAAAGCAAAGAGTGCCGTGAAAAAGTTATACATTACGGCATCAGCCAAATCAGCGGCGGCTCAAAAACTTCTGTCGGCGGTTATGCTGAACCCGAAATAGAAAATGAATCTGAACAATTTGATGTCAGCGACAAACGCACTTTGGATGAAGTCGTCAGATGGCTTATGGAAATCGGTTATATTCCAAGTTTTTGCACCGCATGCTACCGTGCGGGAAGAACCGGTGACCGCTTTATGTCATTTTGCAAATCACGGCAAATTCTTAACTTTTGTCATCCAAATGCTTTAATGACATTAAAAGAATTTTTGATTGACTATGCTTCTCCCGAAACCCAAAAAGTCGGTGAAGAGCTTATCAAGCGAGAATTATCGAAAATTCCGAACCCTAATATAAAATCCGTTTGTGAAAATAATTTGGAGCAAATCGAAAAAGGCACCCGCGATTTTCGTTTTTAAATTTTCAAATATTTTCCATGCGCAATAAAGGCGGAAATATCCGCCTTTATTTATATTGACAGAACAAAGCAATATTCATAAATTTACATAATTAATTAATAAATGGAGATTCTCGTGACTGAACAACCTCTTGTATCGATAATCGTACCTGTTTTCAACACTTCGGCTTATCTTGAGCGCTGCTTAGACAGCCTGATCGGGCAAACATTGTATGATATTGAAATTATATGCATTGATGACGGTTCCACAGATAACAGCATAGACATCCTTAATACTTATGCGCAAAAAGACCGAAGAATTAAAATTATCCGTCAGCAAAATGCCGGACAATCTGCAGCGCGCAATGCCGGTATCAAGGCCGCAAGCGGGCGTTATATCGGTTTTGTTGATTCAGATGATTATGTTGACCTTGATTTTTACGGCAAGTTATATCGCACGGCTATCATTTCAGCTGCCGGAATTGTTCAAGCCGCGACCCGCCGTATAGGAAAACGCAAAACCAGAGTGCAAAGATGCAAACCTCAACATATAAGAGATTTTGCTGTTGCTCTTCAAAACTTGAATCACGGAGGAGTTTGGGACAAACTCTATCAAACCGAAATAATAAAAAATCATCGGTTAAAATTTACCGAAGGACGAATTTTTGAAGATAATTTGTTTGCAATTCAGGCTTTGTGGTACGGAAAAACCATGCATATTATTTCAAACACATGCTATAATTATGTGTTTAATTCCGATTCAACCACAACATCTCCTGAAAAGCTACAAAAAAGGAAATCCGACAGTTTAATAATCGCCGAAATGATTATGGATTTTGCCAACAAAAAAATGCCGGCAGGCGAAAAATCTCTAATAAAACGTTTCATCCTCAAAAATTTTATTAATCTTGATTTTCTAAATCAGCCGGATTACATGAAAAAATTACAGGAAATACTGCAAGACTATCCTTTATTGCTGCGAATGAAAATAGTTTATAATCTTAAATATCAAATCAAACGTATTCGCAGAAAAATAAAAAACTTTTTTCAACCTGTAAAAAAAGCATAAAAAAAATGCCCATCAAGGGCATTTTTTTATGGCGTCGACGAGAGGACTCGAACCTCCCACCCACAGTTTAGGAAACTGTTGCTCTATCCTGATGAGCTACGTCGACATAAGGAGATAATTATAATAAAAAATCGCTTTATGCAACTGTTTATTCTTCACCTTCTATCCACGCGCGGATTCTACTCCATCCATATGAAAAATCACGGCGAAAACGGCGACGGAAAGCAGCATAATTGGTATCACGCAAAGTTACTGTAACCCAATATCCTCCGACTGCCAAAATAATCAAAACGCCGACCAGCAGACCTCCGGCAAAAATCCACATTATTGCTGTAATCAAAGATAGAAAAAAAATCAGCAGCCAAGAATAATTGGCTCCTTTGATAAAATAAATCGAATAAACAAACATTGCCAACAAAACAAAAGGGCCCAAAAAAGCAATTAACCGCGCCGGATACTCAAAGCGCCGTAAATTTAAATTAACTGCCCATATTGCTCCGGCGGTCAAAACGCCGACCACAAACAGCAACACTGAATATAAAGTAGTCATTGTAAAATTATCCTCAAACGAGGTAAAATTATATACAAAATTTGCATATTTGTCCAGTTTTTTATATTTGTCTTATAATAAAGCTTCTCTTTATTTTTTTGAAAGAGCATGTTAGTATAATTTATTATGGAGGGTGCAATATGTCAAAATTAAAAACATTTCTGCTATCGGCATTTTTATCCGCAAGTTCTTTTCACGGACAAACTGCAACTGTTTCCGAAAGCAACAATTCAAATGAAAACGCATCGCCTAAAACTGAAATTGTCAGCAAACCCAAAAAAGATAATTTTGCACAATACCGACAGGCCGAAAAAATAGCTATTCCAGCGCTCATATTCTTGGAAGGCTGCTCAAATGAAGCCTATCAGGATATGTGCAAAATATGGACAATAGGCATAGGCAACACCAAGCATCCCAACGGCTCCCCTGTAAAAAAAGGAGATATATTAAAAGATCAGGAAGAAATTAACCGCTACGTTATCAGTCATTTTGAAAAAGAAATCTATCCATACTTGAACAAATATATTAAACGTCCGCTTGCTCCGCATGAAATGGCGGCGGTAATTTGTTTGGCCTATAACTGCGGCGTAGATGCTCTTGGCAGCAATAATGCTAGAATAGCCAAAGCCATAAACAGCAAAAATCAAGATGAAATTTCCAAAGCATTTTTAACCAGAGTAGCAACCAAGACAAAAAAATTTTCAAATGGACTTGCCATCCGCAGAACCTTGGAATATCTTATTTTCAAAGGTGCGCTTACCGAAAAGGACATTAAACAGTTTTACATCGGAGGTTATGGTAAACTGAATTATAAAAACATCACAAAAGTTAAGAAAAATAAAAATTTTTACGGACGGGTTGCCAAAACTGATTTAGCTTGCCTGAATTACATAAAATCCATTTGTTCTCAATCTCCTGATCCAAATTTAATATCCAGTATTTCATGGTACGGAGGAGATAAAAAAGTCGGCGAATATATGGAAACACGTCAAGAAGAAAGAATGGTTACCAATATTTTTGCTCAATGTACCAAAGCGGCTCTGACATATTTACAAAAAAACAAAAAAGAAACAGCGGCAGAAAAAACAATTGCACAAGCCGCAAACATTTCTTATACCGCTGTTTCAAAAGCTCAGTCAAATATCCGCTAAGCTTTAAACTCTTTCAAAAAGTTTTTTTGAATTTCAGCCAATTGTTCAACACTGTCCCATTCGACATATTCGCCTGAAGCATGCATTCCGTCACCGCTACCCGAGTGCATAACGACAACCGAACCTTTTTCGGCAAAAGCGCGCGAATCTGTTGCACCGCCGATATATTCAAATTCAATGTTTTTATTTATAACATTTTCGGCAATTTTTTTATACTGCAAAATATACTGATTTTTTTCGTCCATAACAACCGGATGAGAAGCTGTTATAATTTTATATTCCGTCCCCGCAACCAAACAAGAAGACAACTTTTTTTCTAACTCGGTTACCGATGAGTTTTCGGTTAATCTAAAATCAAGCAAAGCCTCGCAGCTATTAGAAATAACATTGGCAACTTCCCCTCCTTCTATTTTGGCAAAATGCACCGTATCAATCCAAGTATTGTCAGGACGTTTGGTTTCTTTTGAAAAATAAGGATATAATTTGCGGATATTATTTAAAACCTGCAACATTTTTTCATTAGCATCTACTCCTTCCCAAGGTGTTGATCCATGAGCTTCCAACCCTTTGGAAATAATTTTAACAAAAACCGGATTTTTACATTTCGCCACGATTTTTGTTATATCGCCTGCAACATCGACATCAAGCACAACTTTGGCATTAATTTGCGGATTATCTTGTAAAAAGGCATCTAAACCAAAACTGCCTTTTTCTTCATCAGTTGAAAGCAAAACACCGAAATTCAGCGGAAGATTTTGTTTGATGGTATATTCAAGCGAATTTAGACCGACAGCAGCAAAAGACTTCATATCAAGAGTTCCTCTGCCGTAAATTTTATTATTTTCTTCTCTGGGAACAAACATATTGTCAGCAGCGGGAACCACATCTAAATGACCGACAACCAATACGTCAAAATTCATTCCTTCATGGTTTGAAAGCAGTAAAACCGGCGCCAATTTATCTTTTTGATATAATGTACGGCAAATCTCATTGCCGAATAATCCCTGCACATATTCAAGACAACGGTTTATTTCCGATAAATTTCCGGTTTCGGTACGAAACTTTATTAAATTTTCAGCAATTTTTTTAAGCTCCATTTTTTTCCTCCCTTTTACTTTTTATTCATCATATTGAACTATGTTTATCCTAATTGTAATAAGAAAAAATTAATGAGGAAAAATAAATGAAAAGATTTTGCCTGATATTGTTAGCGCTCGTATATTTCGTTTGTCCGGCCTTTGCACAGGAAGAAGACGGAGATACAGGCCACAATTTACCGCGAATGGCATCTTTTCGCTCCAATCACATCAACGCGCGTTCCGGTCCCGGATCACGCTATCCCATTGAATGGATTTACAAACAAAAAAACGCTCCTGTCGAAATTATTGCCGAATTTGAATTATGGCGAAAAATCAAAGATTGGGAAGGCGCTGAAACTTGGGTGCATAAAGCCATGTTGACCAATAAACGCTGGATAAAAATGACTAAAAAGGAAACCGCAAACATATATGCTAAACCGCAATCGGATTCACGTATTATAGCAAAAGTTGAGGATCAGGTTATCGGCAAAATTGAAAAATGCCCCGAACAAAAGGATTTTTGCCTGATCAAATTTTCAGAATTTGAAGGATGGGTAAACCGCAACGATTTCTACGGTGTTTATCCAAACGAAACCATAAACTAATTTGCGAGAAAACCTATGACCACTATTAACGAAATTGATTTTTCAGATATTTATATCACACCGGATCACACGGCATACATTCCCGACAACCGCACGCCGAACGGCTTAACGCGGTTAAAAGCAGATGATTTCAGTTATTTTTTTGAAAAAATTGAAAAAAATTATGATGGACAAAACCCGAGTTATTCTATTTTATACAATAAAATATTTTACCGTATTGAACGCAGTATGACAATATACGGCGTTCAATATTGCGCACGAAAAATGCCTCGAGAAGTGCCTGGTTTTTCAAATTTAGGTTTTCCTTTAGAATTAAGAAAATATTTGCTTTCACTCAGCAACACGGCCGGCCTTATTTTATGGTCAGGTCCTACCGGAGCCGGCAAAACCACCGCTATTTCATCATTGATGAAAGAATATTTGGTAACCGAAGGAGGTTTTGCCTACACAATCGAAGATCCGTCCGAAATGCCTTTAGACGGCACTTATAATGCTGTTAACGGAAGTTTAGGATTGTGCAAGCAAACGCAGCCGGTCAACGGCAATTGGGGAGAATGCCTGAAATCGGCGCTCCGTTCTAAACCGCGCTTTATTATGGTCGGCGAAATCCGTACTCCCGATACAGCCAGTGAGGTTTTGCGTGCTTGTACTTCAGGACACTTGGTTTTATCAAGTATTCACGCCAACAATGTTGCCGATGCAATCAACTCCGTAATCAAATACGCTGCCTCAACCGGTATGACCGAAGAACTCGCTTATGACTTGTTTTCGCGCGGCATGCTGGCCGTTTTGCACCAAACTCTTTCAGGAATAAAAAATAAAATGCCGCAAGTCAGCTACTTATTTGCTAATCCTGATACCACACAAGGCGATCAGGTTCGCGCTATTATCAAAACCGGAAAGCTGAATCTTGCGACTTCTATCGATACACAGCGTAGCCGTTTGAGTTTAGGCAAAGAACTCTTCCCAAAACTACATGTAACAGACTAGCCTTTTTCAGCTTTAAGCTGATACATATATTCGATAACATCATCGCTGTCCCATCTAACACTGCCGCGAATACGCCCTATTTCTTGGCTTTCGCGGCTGACTAATACGCTCACCGGCGATGAAAAAATCCCCAATGCCGAAGCCAGCTGCTCTTTTTCATCCACATAAATTTCAAGATTATCTGCCTCGAACCGCTGCAAAAAGCGATGTTGCTCATCAAAACCGCCGTTCCACTCTCCTTTAGGCGAAATCATAATAACTCTGATACCGTCATTACGGGTTTTCTTCGAAAAACTGCTGAGGCTTTTAAGCTCTTTAATACAAGGCAAACAATAACGCGACCAAAAAACCGCTATAACAAAGTTTCCGGAAAAACTATCCAATTTTACCTTGTTTCCGCTCTCTCCGATAATTTCCTTTTGAGGAACATCACGTGAAAATGCGTAAATATTAGCCTTATCTTTGGCGGCGGCATTTACCGCAAAAACCAAAAATAATAAAATCAGCGCTATTTTTATATTTATTTTCATCTTTTATTTAATAACTGTGTTTTATTTTTTGTATTTAATCTGTTTTAGGATAATATATAGCCATTACCGAAAAACATACAAGCAAAAGGTAAAAAAATATGCAGAAACTGAATCAGATTGTATTGGCTGTTTTACTAATTGCAGCAGTTATAACCACAAGCAGCTGTGGCAAAATCTCCGCTCCTTCGGCTATTGAAGGCAGCGGTTATCCTCACAGTTATCCGCGCAACTAAGGATTAGTACCGATGAGTGCAGAAAACAATTTTATTGACGAAATGATACCATATGTCGAATTTGCCGACAATGCCAATGAACGAACACCATGCGTTTTGGTGTTGGATTGTTCAGGCTCAATGCGGGGAGAACCCATAAAACAGCTTAACGTCGGATTGAAAGCTTTGGAACGCGAACTGAAAGAAGACATTGATGCCAGTTCCCGTGTTCAGCTCTTAATTATAAAAGCTTTCGGCAAAGACGAAACCGAAGTGTCATCAGATTGGATTGACGCCATGAATTTTACCGCTCCGGAAATGGTAGCCGGCGGATTAACTCCTCTCGGCAAAGCTATGGAATTGGCTTTACAAAAAATAGAAGAACAAAAATGCCTCTACGACAGCTGCGGTATTACTTCAAAACGCCCTTGGATTTTTTTAATCAGCGATGGAGAACCGACTGACTATGACTGGGAATCGGTTGCAAAAAAATGCTGTCAGGCACAAAAAAACAAAAAAGTAGTTATCCATGCTGTTGGCACTGAAGGAGCAAATCTTGAAAAATTGGCAAAATTCTCATTAATTTCGCCCAAAAGACTCAGCGGACTGAAATTTACGGAATTTTTCTTATGGTTGAGCCGCAGTGTATCCTGCATTTCAAAAGCGGCTCCAAATGCCTCTGATTTATTGGACGATACCGGAAATTGGGATGAAGAACAACACTAATAATCACATAAAAGTATTGTCGGCCTGCGTCACCGGACCTATGCATAAAATCAGGCAAATGCCTTGTCAGGATTATTGCCGCCATTCAACTCGAGGCGATAATTTTGTCGCCGTGCTCTCCGACGGCGCCGGTTCCGCAAAATATGGACGCATCGGTGCAAAAATACTTTGTGATACCTTAATAGACCTTTTGCCCAATGTTCCTTTCCGCGATATAAAAACCTCAATTATAAATTCCGTTGAAGTTGCCCGTGAAAAACTTTTATTTCATCGCCTGAATTCGCGCAACAATCATCGCGGACTGATGGCTTTTTCGGCAACTTTAGTCGGAGTTGTTTATCATAAAAACCACGGTATATTTTTTCATATAGGGGACGGAGCCGCATTAGCTTTTACGGGCAGCAATTTTTCCGAATATGTAGCTTCCAAACCCGAAAATGGTATTTTTTCCTGCGAAACATATTTTTACACAATGGATGATTGGCGCGACTGCCTACGTTTTACAACTTTCGAAAAAGCTCACACCATAATGATGATGAGTGACGGAGTAACCGGATTTTCATTTTCCTCCGACTATAAAAACATAGAACCGCGTTTTTTGTTGCCGATAGACAGATTTTTAAGTAAAGAACCTATAAAAAGCCGCGCCCGCCGCGCATTATACAACACGCTCGGCACACCGCAGGCACAAAAAATAAATCCCGATGATAAAACATTTTTGTGGGCAAAACTATGAACGGACAGGAAATAAAATATAATGCCGTTTACGGAGACGGTTCTTTTGAACAAATTACTCTGGGCGAGCTGATCAACAAAGGCGGCGCCGCCGGAAAAATTGTTGAAGTGAAAGAACACCCGCAACTGGTTGCAAAAATTTTTCACAGCTTAGCCAAAAGCAGCACCAACCGCGAAAAACTGCAAGCTATGCTGCTCAACCGTCCGGCTTTTTCGCCGGCTTTGAAAAACGGCAAAGAATTTTTGGCCGATGACGGAAAAAAATATATTCAAATTGCATGGCCGGAAGCTATTCTGGAAAATGAAGAAGGGTTTTGCGTCGGCTATTTAATGCCTCGCATTGAACTGAATCGTGCCGCCTCATTAGACCATTTTATGCAGCGCGCAACCAGACAAAAACTAAAACTTCCGGAAAATTACGAATATCGGATTCGCATCGCCTGCAATCTAAGTTCCATGGTCGCTGCATTACATGAAAAAGGACATTATATTGTCGATTTAAAACCTTCAAACGTTTATGTTTATAAAGAAAGTATGCTTATTTCCATGCTCGATTGCGATGGTTTTTCGATTTTGGGCGACAAAGCACGTTATCCTGCCGAATTTGTAAGCGAAGAATATATCTGCCCCGAAGGCATGGAACAGGGATGTGACGAAATGGGAGAAGAGCAGGATAAATTTGCTCTGGCTGTAATTATCTTCAAACTTCTGAATAATGGTATTCACCCTTTTTCGGGAACGCCGCGCAAAAACAATTCCGCCCCTCTGACCATACAGGAAAGAATAGCGCAAAATCATTATGCTTATGGTTCATGGGCTGATTTATATCAGGCTCCGCATCCATATTCCATCCATGATTATTTTGCAAAAGACACCCTCGAACTTTTTGATCGCGCCTTTGTCCGCGGTCTCAAGCGTCCGAGCGCACAGGAATGGGAACAGCACCTGCGGAAACTGATAGCCAATCTGCGCCACTGTAAAAAGAACCGCAACCACGTTTATTTTACTTCCAAAGGCTGCGGGTTGTGCATAATGGAAGAAAAAATAAAAGCCAATCTCAGCGATATAAAAAAACAATTTCAAAATCCCAAAACTGTACGCGGCATGGCCGTTGACAATTTGACACCTGAAAAAATAGCACAAAACAAAAACTTACAGCTAAAAAAACTTAAAACAGTCAATCAAATAAGCGCTGTTGTCATCGTGCTTTATATGATATTTTGGACTATGCTTTATCCGATACTCAGTCCGATTGCCTCCCAAATAGTTCACTTGGGCTTCGGATTGCAAATGATTTGTTTTATTTTGCTCATGAGCTTTATATATCACGGATTAAAAAAATTTTCCACCAGAGTACCTTTGTTGAGCCATCCGGCCGTAACGGCAGCATTATTTGTTTATTCGCTGTTTTGCACAGTCATAACTTTATTGGCTATAAACGACCTTCCCGTTGAAATGTTGATGTTAACAAAATAAATATATGCAAAAGCAATAATTTGTGTTATATTCCGCAACGTTGTATAAAATTATGAAAGGTAAAAACTTTGTTAGATTTAAAACCGATTATGATTTCCGGCAAAGAAGTCTTGCCTCTTATTGAAGGAGGAAAAGGCATAAACGCCAGTGATGGCCGTAGCAGCGGTGCTTGGGCACATGAAAACTGTGTAGGCACTTTTTCTGGTGTAAGTCCGGATTTTTATGATGAAAAAGGAAATGTCGTTGCCGAGATTTTCACCAGAAAAACTCGTGCGGAACGCCATCAAGAAATGATTGAAATGGCTATTAAAGGCGGCATTGCACAAGCCGAAGTCGCTCACGAAATCTCAAACGGCAACGGACGCATCCACATGAATATGCTATGGGAAATGGCAGATTCGCAAGCCGTTCTGGAAGGCGTACTTTCTAAAGCAAAAGGACTTATCAACGGCATTACATGCGGTGCTGGCATGCCTTATCATCTCGGAGAATTAGCTACAAAATTCGGAGTTTATTACTACCCTATTGTATCATCGGCACGCGCTTTTAATATTTTATGGAAACGCGCCTATAACCGTTTTACAGAATTTTTAGGTGGAGTAGTTTACGAAGATCCATGGCTGGCAGGCGGACACAACGGTTTGTCAAACGCCGAAAATCCTGAAAAACCGGAAACCCCGTACAATCGCATTGTGGAACTGCGCCGTTTAATGAATAGCTATGGTTTGAACGCAATTCCTATTATTTTGGCCGGTGGAATTTGGTCATTAAAAGATTGGGAAAGCTATATTAACAATCCAGATATCGGAAAAATTGCTTTTCAGTTCGGAACAAGGCCGATGATTACAAAAGAAAGCCCAATAAGCGAAGCTTGGAAAAAAGTAATGATGCACGTCAGAAAAGGCGATGTCATATTGCAGCGTTTCAGTCCGACAGGTTTCTTTTCTTCTGCGATAAAAAACACTTTTCTCGAAAAGCTGATTTTGCGCAAAAACGGTGAAATAGCCTTTAAAACACAAGCTGAAGGAGAATATTCGGAACCTTTGAAAATTAATGATCATAAAACTGTTTTCATTAAATCGGCAGACAAAGAAAAAGCTATGAACCAAATTAACGCCGGTTTAACCGAAATCAAAGAAACGCCGGATGAAACGGTTGTATTTATGACACCGGAAGACTGGGAACAAATGAAAGAAGACCGTAAAAACTGCGTAGGCTGTTTGTCACAATGCCAATTTTCGACATGGTGCGCATCATCGCCAACTAAATCAACTGGAAAAATTCCGGATCCCCGCACTTACTGCATTCATAAAACCTTATACGAAGTCGGACACGGCGGCAGCGTAAAAGACCATTTGTTGTTTGCAGGACATCAAGTTTACCGTTTTGCCACGGATCCGCTTTACCGCAACGGATGCATTCCGAGTGTGAAAGAGTTGATTGACCGCATTAAAAACGGCGAATAAATATAATAAATAAAAACCTCCGATTTTCATCGGAGGTTTTTATTTAACTGCGATAAACTATTTACGATCACCCATAATTCTGAGCAAAGCCATAAACAAGTTAATAAAATCAAGATACAATGATAATGCGCCAACAATAACTTTTCGTCCTTGCATATCGCTTGTATCCGAAGACATATAAATTTCACGAATTTTTTGTGTATCATAAGCTGTTAAACCTACAAACACAAAAACTGTTACAAATGACAAAGCATAATAAAAAGCTGAGCTCTGCATAAAAATATTAACTATAGAAGCAATAATAATTCCCCAGAGTCCCATACGTAAAAAAGAGCCCCAAGAAGTTAAATCGCGCTTTGTTGTATATCCGTAAAGGCTCATTGCTCCGAAAGTTCCGGCTGTTATCAAAAACACCCTTGTCATACTCGCGCTTGTATAAACCATAAATATCGGAGCCAGCGAAATTCCGATTAAAGCAGAATACAAAACAAAAACACCGCGAACCTGACTGAGTGTACCGCGTTGAACAACATGTCCGAAAGCAAAAACAACAATCAAAGGAGCCAGAAAAAACAGCCATCCCAAACCGGACATTCCGCCGCGGGCATCAAACATCATCCCGAGCATTGAAGTATTGGCAACGATAAAAGCTGCTAATGCCGTTATCAGCAAACCACCGGCCATATAATTATATACACTAACTAAATAGCTGCGCAAACCTTCGTCTATGTCAGCTCTTTCCACTGCTGAAGTATAATTTCTTTCAAGCATTTATTTCTCCCAATTATTAAAACTTTCTACAAATAATATAGTTTTTTTATTCATCGAAATCAAGCAGGATTAAATATAGACATTCAATTTTGAGCCGTTTTCTTTAAGCCATTTTCTTCCATCAGCCGCATTTTTTGCCAAAACATCAACACATTGCCAAAATGCCGGCGAATGATCCGGATGTTTTAAATGCGCCGTTTCATGAGCGACCAAATAATCTATAACAAAATCCGGAGCCAGCATTATCCGCCAGCTGTAATTTATATTTCCTAAAGAAGAGCAACTGCCCCAACGCGATTTTGTATCTTTAATAACCACTCGGTTGACTTTTTTTTCAATTAAAGCCGCTTTGGCTTCAGACATTTCCCAAAGCACTTTTTGAGCTTGTTTTTTTATAAAATCTTTAACACGGCGCGACAAAAAATCTTTTTCTCCTGAAACCAGTAGATTTTCCCCCTCAACTTGCACGCCGAAATACTGTTCTGGACAATGTCGGATTAAAAATTCTTTTCCGCCTATACTTATTTTATCCCCATCTGAAAAAGACTTTTGCAAAGGCAATTTTGCCAAATGTTCATCAATCCATTTTTTTTGAGATTTGACGAAAGCAAGCGCCTGCTGTTTTCCGCATCTTTTCGGAACAGTCAAAACCGGAATTCTGTTTTTGGAATCAATCCGCAACCCCAGCCTTTTGGCTCTGGCTGAAAAAACTATTTTCAGTTCAAAATTCAATTCATCAGTTAAATCAAACATCTTTCCAGTTAACAATGTAATTTTCATATTCGTCGTCTTTTACTTCACTTTCAGAAATCAACAAACGTCCTCTGACCGATTGAAAAGCTTCGTGCACGCTATTTTTATTTCCACTTACCAGCGGATGCCACTCAGGCAAATCCTTACCGTTTTCCAACAGCCAATAAGCACAGGTTTTAGGCAGCCAGCGCGGACGTTCTTTAAGCGCGGCGCGGTTAACACTTCGGCAATCAGGAACTTTTGCAAAACGGTTTTCATAAATTCGGCACAAACAACTTTTGCTGTCCAAAAAACGGCATTTAACACAGGTAAAATAAATTTTACCGCCGATTTCTAGTTTATTCAGGCAACATTTTCCGCAACCATCGCAAAGTAACTCCCATTCTTGAGCTGTCATTTCATCAAGCTTTTTCTTTTTCCAGAATTCCGGCTCTACTTTATTTTCATCGGCACGATATGTATTTTGCACAACAATCGTATATTGTTTTTTGTTATCCATAAAATTATCCTATTTGTTCAGGCAGTTGCTCATCACGAATAAAATTACCGAATTGCGCAAACTCACCGTTCCAAGATAAATCGACTTTTCCTGTAGGACCATGACGGTGTTTGCCGATAATAACTTCTGCGCGATATTTGGTCGCTTTCATTTTCTGCTCCCATTTATCATGCTTTTCCTGACTGTAATTTTTATCGGTTTCTTTCGGTTCTTCATTTTGAATATAATAATTCTCACGATAAACAAACAAAACAATATCAGCGTCTTGTTCAATAGAACCGGATTCGCGCAAATCCGACATTAACGGTCTTTTATCATCACGTTGCTCAACGCCTCGGTTCAGCTGTGATAAAGCGATAACCGGCACATTAAGTTCTTTTGCCATAATTTTAAGCCCGCGGGAAATTTCCGACAATTCCTGCACACGATTAGCCTCGCCTCTTTTTGAACTGCCCATAATCAATTGAATATAGTCAATAACTATAAGTCCTAATCCTTTGGTTCGTTTCAGACGGCGGGCGCGGTTGCGAATAGCATTGATAGAAAGCCCCGGAGTATCATCAATATACAAAGGCATTTTTTCAAGTGAACGGATAACTTCCGCGATACGCCCAAACTCTCCGCTGTCAATATCGCCGTTACGCATTTTTTGCGAAGAAATACCCGCTGTTGACGATAAAATACGCGTAGCAAGCTGATCTGCTGACATTTCCAAAGAAAAGAAAGCAACCCCGCGAGATTTATCTTCAAAATTTGCGCTGTCACGGCTCATTAATTCAGCAACATTATAAGCTATATTGGTAGCCAACGCCGTTTTTCCCATGGCAGGACGTCCGGCAAGAATAATCAAATCCGAATTATTCAAACCGCCGGTACGTTTGTCAAGATCATCCAGTCCGGTAGATATTCCCGAAATATTGCCTTCACGCTGATATGCTTTTTCTATTGTATTCAAAGACGCGGTTAAAGCTTCCGAAAAATCAACAAAGCCACGGCTTGCATCTCCTTTGTCAGACAAATCATACAATCTTTTTTCAGCTTCTTCAATTTGTGTTGCCGCGTTCGAATCAATATCTTCTTTCATAGCGTGGTTGACAATATCATAACCAGTCGCTATCAGTTCCCGCCGCAAATACTGCTCATAAATATATTGCGCATAATATTCCGGATTTGTAAGCGGCGATGAACTTTCTGCCAATTTAATCAAATATTTATAGCCACCGACATCATTCAAAGAACCTTCTTGCTCAAAATAATTTTTCAGCGTTATTGTATCGGCAACATGTCCGCGCAAAATAAGCTTTGATATAACCTCGTAAATTTTTGCATGTATCGGATCTGCAAAATGGTTGGGCTTAAGATAGTCCGAAATCGATTCGAAAGCTTTATTATTTGCGAGCAATGCGCCCAATAGGGCTTGTTCAGCCTCAATATTCTGCGGTAAAGACGTGATGTCGGGCTTTTCCATTCCAAGATGACCTTTCTATAAAAAACTGTTTTCTTTCTTCTATCAAATAAAACCTATTTTTCAAAGCCAATTTTTGACAAATGTGATTCATTAAGTTCAAAAGCAATTTTTATCAATTTATAAGACTTGTTTTTACGAAAAAAATATTTTATTCTGCCTCCGTTTTCAAAAAAATGACAGGATAAAAAATGAGTGGAGAAAATAGCAACAGTTGGCTAAAACGCTTTTTTAAAATTTTTCTGTTTTCACCGGTTAATATGGTGTTTATCGTCGCATTGCTTTGGTTTGCGGCAAAAGCTTATATTTGGGAACCCTCTTTTTCAAACAAAATAATTGTTTATGCTATACTCGGACTCTGGATTTTTTGGATTATTGCAAGATATATGATAATTTTATTTGTGGCTTTAGCATTGCTTGCCGGAGGCTATTACGCCTATTACCAATATTCTCACCGTGAACAGCGAAAATGCGAAGAAACCGGCGGATATTGGAATAAAAAAACAAACACTTGCGAAGCCAAACGCACCATTTTGGAAAAAATAGACACGTTCATCAAAGAACAAATGGAAATATATTTTCCAACTAAAAAGAACAATGAAGATAAGAAAGAAACCGCTGAATAGTTTTTCTACAACATTATAAAAAAGCCTCTTAACGAGGCTTTTTTTGTTGGCGTACCCGAAGGGATTCGAACCCATGACCTTTGGCGTCGGAGGCCAACACTCTATCCAGCTGAGCTACGGGTACATATACTCTAAAACAAAAACAGTAATAGCGCTAAAAAAAACAAAATGCTACATTTTTTTTAATTTATACAAATAATTCTTGACTTTTAGCCAGAAAATGGCTATTAACAGGCAACAAGTTTGTTTTTCAAGGATTGGAATAATGGTAAAAAAATGTGATATTTCGGGCACCGGCGTTATGAGCGGTAACAATGTAAGCCACGCGAACAACCGCAGCCGTCGTCGTTTTATGCCCAACTTGCAAATTGTTTCACTGTTCAGTGAAGCTTTAAATAAATTTTTCAAATTGAAAATTTGCTCAAAAACTTTGCGTTCAATTGAACACAATGGCGGTTTGGATGCTTATTTGGAATCTACTTCCTGCAACAAATTGACTCCTGAAGCTCAGAAAATCAAAAAATCTGTTGCCAAGAAAAAAGGCGTTGCAGAAAAAACTGTAGCTAAAGCTGCTCCTAAAGCTATACCGGCACGTGTTGCAAAAGTTGCCGCAAAAAATGCTGCTAAATAATCGCGCATTTAATTTGATATAAAAAAGACCACCGTTAAGGTGGTTTTTTTATGCTTTTTCAAAGCCCCTTTGAAAGGGGCTTTTATTTATTTGCTGACAACAACCATCGCTTCACGCAGCAAACGATCATTTATCATATATCCTGTCTGCAATTCGGCAATTATTGTTCCTGCCGGTTTGGTTTTGTCTTCGACTTCTTGCACCACTTGATGAAAAGAGGGATTAAAAACTTTTCCCATAGCCTCCATTTTGGTAACTCCGAATTTGCCCAAAACCTTCATCAACTCCGATTCTGTCAGCTCAACGCCTTTGCGGAACTGTTCCATTTGTTCAGCGTCGCTGTTTCCGGCTGCGTCAAGAGCACGTTGTAAATTATCGGCAACACTCAATAATTCTTTTGCAAAAGATGAAATTGCATATTTGGAATTTTTTTCAATTTCTTGTGCACATCTTTTTTTGGTGTTCTCCAAATCGGCATAAGCGCGCAAATAATCTTCCTTCAATTTGGCGTTATCTTTTTGCAAAGCTTCAATATCCGCTTTCATATTGTCGGCAGCGGTATTTTCTTCTTGTTCTTCAAGAATTTCCGCTTCTGAATTTTCGGCAATATCCTCAATATTTTCGATTTCGGAATTTGTATTGTTATTTTTATGTTTTTTCATTTTTTCCTCTTTAACTTTTTAACAAAAGCTCATATATTTCACTTATATAAAATTTAGTAATTAAAGCCTGACAAGTCAAGTACAGAAGTTTTTATTTGCGTTTTAATCAATTCTTAAAATTGATGGCATAATCTTTATACAAATTGGCTTGATTATTTTGAAAATGAGAGAATTGTTATGAATGCAAAAATTGTTTGCACCCCAAAAGAAAGCGGATACAAACCGTTACCTAAAGATTTTAACAAAAAGAAAAACTTTATGGCTTTTGGCGCTGTTAACAATCCCATTTTAGCTGAAATTCAAAATCTCGGACGGACACAATGTCTGGGCAAAAATGATTGGCCTGAAATTTCAAACATAAATGCATGGATGATTACTGCCGAAACCGCCACATTTATGAAATGGGGCGGCTTGGGTATGGTTGCATCAGAACTGCCCGAAGCCTTTAACACGACTTTTTCAAAAGAAAAAGACAAAATATCCATCATAACACCGATGTATACAGGAAATACCGGCAAAAAAGCAGCCTGTTTCGACGGCAAAATTTATTTCGGCGCCGAAAAACAAGATATAAAGCTGAAAAAAATAATCGGACTTAAAGTTCCTTTTATCGGTCAAAGAAACACCTTAATCAAACATCATGTCGACATTTATAAAGGCACATACGGCAATGCCGATTATATTTTTTTGCAAAACGAGCGTTTTTTTTCGATAACCCCTCATCCTGATAACAATCCGGCACAAGACGGCTGCTACATTCTTAACAGCAACAATATCAACGAGGTTGAGAGATTTGCATTTTTTTCAAAAGCTGTATTTTGTTTGTTGGAAAAACTGACTGAAAAAAAATTGCCGGAACTTTCGTTGCCTAATATCCTTGTAGCCAATGACTGGCATAGCGGCGCTTTAGCAGGACTGCTCAAATATTTCACGCTTGCACGCGTTGAAGAAGGTTCGATGCCTATGGAGCAAGCCGATGTTTTAAGAAAACTGCCGATAATCCATTTAGCCCACCATTTGGGATATCAGGGATGGGACTACAACAACACGTCGCGCATTTTAAACTCTTTATACGAAAATTTAGCAACATTGGTTTTCAAAAATGCCAAAGCCATAAAAAACAGCAATCCGCGCGCTTCAAACACGCTGATTGTTTATGACTGCTACAATCAGGCATCATGCAATTTGCATTTGGCAGACAGAGTTGTCACAGTTTCAAAAAACTATATGGAAGAAGTTTCCAAAGAATTGGATTTTGGATTTGATTTTCGCGATATTCTTAAAATTCGCAAAGATCACCGCAACTTCTTCGGCATTGTAAATGGTTATGATAAAAAACTTATTTCTCCCAATCAGCAAAGAATTGAAAAATTAAACAAATATTTTGCACCTTCTGATTTTGTTTTTTATGATGAAAACAATTTGAAAGGCAAACTTGAAAACAAAAAAGAATTTATTCGTCTGTTGTCCAAAATTGCTTCTGATGACGATTTCAAACAAAAAGTTATCCCGTTGGTAGACATTTACAAATTTAACGACATATCCTCTGCTGTTAAAAAAGCCGCCAAAACGCCTATTATTTGCGCCACCAGCCGCCTAGTTGAACAAAAAGGATATGACATTGCGGCACAGGCAATTCTCAATCTGGCTGAGCGTTTTACAAACCTTAAAAATTTTGAAACCCCGATTTTCATCTTAGGCGGAGCCGGCGATGCCAAATATTTTGAAAATCTGACAAGCCTAAAAGATAAAATCGCGGCACTTAATCCGGATTATGGTAAAAGAATTTTTGTTTTCCGCGGCTATCAGGACGATTTCGCTTATGCTATACAATTGGCATCTGATTTTTATATGATGCCATGCCGTTTTGAACCTTGCGGCTTGACGCAAATGGAAGCCATGGCCAAAGGCGCTCTGCCTATTGCCATGTCAACCGGCGGATTGGTAGACACGATTGATGACGGCGTTGACGGTTTTCGCACTGAAGTATTTTTTTCACAGCAAAAACGACGTGTCTACGGCAACAATTTAGCGGCGCAGCGGCTTAAAAATAATGTTAATGCTTATGCCGAAACATTGGAAAAAGCTTTGGAAATATTTTATCGGCACCCCGATAAAATCGCCCGCATGATCTATAACGCCATGCACAAAGATTTCAGCTGGAACGTTGAAGGCGGCAGCATCTATAAATACCGCCAGCTTTTCAAAACCGGCCACATCTAAAAGATTTGATAAAAAAAACACCTTCCGCACAAACGAAAGGTGTTTTTTTAATTATTTTTTCTTAACCGGCATTATCGCCATAACTTCATGAACTTCATCATCCACAGTCTGCTTTTTATAATCTTCCTGAGACACAGAGTTTTTTTCTTCTTCTGTTACAGAAGTTTTAACATTTTGTTCCTGCTGTGAAACATTTTCTTCAGCCGCATTTGCCATTCCTAATGTTAAAACGCATGCCAGCATCAAAGCCACAAAAAATTTCATTTCTTATCTCCTTATTTTATTTTGAAAAACAGAAAGACCCGCTAAACGGATCTTTCTGTTTTATAAACACTAAAAGTAATCACTTCTTGCCATAGTAAAGAACATAGCCAATTGCAGAATAGACGTAAGAAATCTTTCCGAAGCCGATTGTCGAAACAAATTGCAAGTCCATTTGCTCATGATTTTCCTGCGAATACCAATCTTTTTTCAAAGAAACTGCTATATCTGCTCCAGAATATTGCAATGCCGGCATTTCGTATTCAAAACCATTTTTTGCATAAACAGCTTTTTCATACATAACACCAAACACGTAGTTTACGCCCTCATTGGCAGTGCTTTTAACATTCAGGCGGTATATTCGCTCATACGTATTTATGGTCATGTCCCCCTCAGTTCTACTCTTGTCCAGAGCATCGCTGTATTCAGGACTGCCGATAACAAGATCCGCAAAGGCAATTTTGCTTTTAGCCCCAAGTGAAAAATTTACGTAAGAATATTCTGAAGGCATATTCTTAAGCAACACTTCCTTAGTTACGGTTTTAGTTCCGCTTTCCGACCAAGTTTCTTCAATCTTTATCCAAGATTTTGAAACACCGGTCTTCTTTTCAAGATCATACGAAACAAGCTCAACACCTGAATCAACAACCTTTTGCGAAACCAAATAATCATCCTTAAGTTCTTTCTTAAGAACGACTTCGGCATTAACAGCATATTCTTTGCCGTTAAACACAACTGTAAGCGAATGTTTATACAGCTTTTGCAAGTAGTTTTTACCATTTTCTTTACTATTGTCCAAATCAGATAAACTGCCGCCGTTATCCCTTATTTCAGAATATTTATGATAAGGCATAACAACTTTGGTAACACCATCGTTATAGACAGCCACCTGATAAGGCAACACAAATTCAATGGCAAACGCACCACGGTTAACCGTGTACACCAACGCGGAATCAATAACCGACACAAATTTTTGAACGGCGTGTTTGTTTACAGCCAATTCTCGATAGTCCGTAGCGGACACACCATCCGACAACTCAAAGCTTTTCACCTCGAAAATCGACGAATAGTTTTCAATGTTGTTAGTCAGCTGAACTGAAATTTTATTTCCTTCAGCAGAGCTGCTCGCTCTGGTTTTTGGCTGAGCTTTAGAAGTGCTGCCGTCGGCAAAAAGCTGCGACACAACAATCCAAGACTCATAACTCAAGGAAGTTCCTTCAGTTCCGTTACTTACTGCAGTTACCTCTTCAGCGGTACCTGGGTCAACCACTTCGCTTTTGATCACCCGGTCAGGATCTGCGAAAAACTCACTTTCTTTGCTGCAAGCAACAAAGAGCGTCATCACTGTGCTGAGCACTAATGCTGACAAGATACTTTTTGTCTTCATAATTTTTTTAATTAAAAGGATTAATATATGTTAACTGTTTTAACTCAAACAAATCTTCAACAAAAAATCATCCGAATTTTCAGGGCAAAACCTGACATCAATAATAGTGTTTATATTAATAATTCTAAATAATAATTTGTTGAATTTTAGTAAGCTAATCCCATCAAATTGGCATTATAGCAGCCGGTGCACAGCGTTGAGCCATTCCAGTTAGGATCAAAATCACTATTGCAATCTCCTTTGCATTTTCCTCCCGTGCTGCATGGATTATAAGTATAATTATACTTATCGAATTTATAATACCAAATTCCGTTAATAGCCCAATCATCCTCCATTTTATGATAATTGGAACCAAGCCTCAGCAGTCCACCGTTATCACGGTGTCTAATAGCGCCTCTTCCGCTATCAAAAGAAAAGCTTTTTCCTCCAATTTCTGCTTTACCGCCCCACATGCAAATAAGAGTTTTTGTACTGTTTTCCATTTTAATAGGAGCCGCAATAACATTGCTGTTTTCTATATACATTTTCACACCTTCATTAAGCCAACTTGGTTCGTTTATGGTCAAAGTAGACGAATTTCTTACATGCACTCCGCGAGCTCTCCATAATACTTCTCCTGAATGTTCAACTGTAGACGCATCACTCAATCCGCCAAACCTGAAATAACTAGCATCTCTTGCCCCGGAACCATGTGTTCTTATTGTTGTCGCCGTAATTTCAGAACCAGACAAACCAACATTTATAGAACTCCAAAAATCTCCTACCGATGAATTCGTATTAGCCATTTTGGAATCAATAAACAATACCGTGCCATCGTCACCATCCCAATTAACATTCTGCCCCCAGTATATGTTACCATTGTACTCGCCATTCGTGTTAATTGTTGCATTTTTGAATATAACAGTACCGCCAATTCTGAAATTAAAAGGTGCTGAATATGCCTTTTTACCTGTTATCGGATCATTATAACCCTCACCAAAAAGGCTATTAGTTAAAAATCCTATTCTTCCTGATAAGGTCAGAATTTTTCTCGCATTTACGATAATTTCATTCACCCAATCGCCATGAAGAAACTTATGATAGCCTTCATCTCCAACTTTCACCTTTTCAGGATATAGAACTGAAATAATACCAACATTGTGCCATTCATGGTCGGCGTCTATAATAAAGTTTTCGGCAAAACCGCCTTGTTTGTCCTTTGTATTAGTTGCATAAAACTCTATCGATATATCAGAAAGATCACGATTCAAAAACGTATTATCTTTATTGATGTTATTGCCGTTAAATTTCATTACCGGACGGTCCCAAATATAACCTTTATCGCTGGAGTCCCTGCATCCTGCAAACATCAAGCTACCATCGGAATATTTCATATTTGTATTGCCCAACGCCCACATGCCATTGATCGAAGAATAAGAAACTTTATTGCCGATATGTTCCCAAGAACCCCTGTTGGTATTCATAGAAGATTTAGGCAATGTTATATTTTCCGTAATATACAAATGTTTGTTGCCGCTGCTGTCTGTTCTCACAAAACCGACCACGCCGCCTTTATCACCAACCATTGATGTGTCTTGCGTTAAATATCCTTTTGAAAAAGCTCTGCGCACTTCCTGTTCGCATGGAAGCTTACAGGTGTAATAATACAATGCGTTATCATCATTCCCCGGACATACCTCATAGGTTCCGACGAAACCATCCACTGTACTGCAGCTTGCGCCTTCTCTCGGCTTTGTAGACATTGTGCTGGTATAACCATGGCCTACACACCAACTAGCCTTATCAAACACGCATTTATACAATGCCGGATTTGTCGGATAAGGACACTGTTCACCCAAAATACAATTATAAGAAGTTAAATATTCATATTTCTTCGTATCAGGATTATACACTTGATTTTTTGTTCTGCAATTATGCTGCATTGAGCAATCGGTATGCTGAAAACCTGTGTGCTTTTTGTTGGCTACAGTGGTTCCCAAGCTATCTCCGTCTTCTTCTTCATCATAGGTTCGGCAGGCTTCTTCAGCTGTTTTGCATCTGGAATAATATTCGCGCTGCGAATTACTGTCTATACAAGTCGACGCGCCGATAGCCGGACCATATTCACAGCTGGCATGCTCATAAACCGCTCTGTCGCAATAACATTTGCTATAAGTCTCCCCAGCATCATCTGTGCATGACGCCGACAGTGTTTGATTATTTTTACACTTGTTGCCTTTATCAGTATAAATAGCTCTGTCGCATGTACAGGTTTTATACTTAATGGTATCTGTAGTTCCATCATTCAACATACAATAACCGCCGCCCGGCTGGCAATTGTTTTGCTTGGCATAATCCGAAGTTACTCCGTACTCATCAGGACATTTGCAAGCATAACGGGTGCCGCATTTGCCAAATATTGTTTGTCCCTTAATTACTCCGCCGACAGCAGTTGTATCTACTTCCAAAGGATAGATGCAGCCTTCATAGCGAAATTTCGGAGCGCAGCATTTTATATAAGAGCTCTTGTAAGGACAGTTATATTTGAAATAACCGTCTAAGCAGGATGTTGTTTTGCTGTCAGCATAGCCCTCGTTTTCACAAGCGGTATCATTCGGATCAACGAGGGGATTTGCAGGAAAATTGCCGCCGCTGCCGCAATTTTCATCGGTAGCGAAGCAAACTCTAGCCTGCGAATCGGTACAAAAAAGCGCACCGCATAGCACAGCAGTGAGCATAAATATAGCAAAATTACGTGTTTTCATTGCTCTTCCCCTTAAAAAGCTTCTTACACTTATGTAAATGTAAAATAATAAAAACAAAGCGCACTGCGGCTTTGCGGCACTAATCGACAGATAACCCCCTATCGATTGTTTAAAAGTTTAACATACAAAAAAATAAAACACAACAATTTTTGCGCGTTTTTTATAAATCATCAGTAAACTGACAGCTCTAACCCAATTTTTTGAAAAAGTCTTTTCTTTCCCGCCGCTGCATAGACCACAAATTACCCCAGCCGTTGACCGGCTGAAATTCATTTTTGCACTTAAAATCAAAATTTCTGCTCAAAAACAAAGAAGTCGTTTTAGTGTAACAGTTCATCGGGCAAAAGCCGAAAAAGTCGACTTGCAGCAAATTTGCCGATTTTAGCGCCGCCGCTGCACGGCGATATTCCTCGCTTGTATTTATTCTGTCGCTGTCGTCCAAAATAATCATCCCGCCTTCAGCCAGAGCTTTAACCGCGGCTTCAGCGCACCACGCGCGGCGTTTGCCGTCAACAACAATCACATCATATGCCTGATTGTCCTCAAAAATGGCGTTTTCATATTCTTCGCCTTCATCGCGCAGCCTAATTTCAAAGTTGTCATACTTAAACAGCTCTGACCACTTTTTAAACCAATCTTCCTTATCTTCTATACTAGTCACGCTCAAAGCACGCTGCGCCCAAAAAGCCGATGAATAACCGCAGCCGTATTCAAAAATTTTTTTATCGGTATAATCAAACTGCGACAAATATTCTATTGCCGGATAAGTGTACCACGGTATCGGATTTCCATCACGGTCAAGACAAAGCTTTTCATCAATGCTTTTTTCCATGGCAAAATCTTTTTGCCACATTTCGATAAACTTTTGAAACTTTTCGCTATACATCACATTTGCCTTTTTGCAGCGCCCGACAACCGCAGCAACGCCATACTGACAATATCTTCAGCCGGCATCCCTGTGGTTTTGCAGTCTTTTTCCGCATCATAAAGCAACTCGAGCGCACGCAGAATCTTGTCTTTATTCCACAGACGCAGCTGCTGCTTAAACGCCTCAACTCTATAAAAAATAAGTCTGGGGGTTAAACGCTGCAAAGCTTTATCCAAACCTTCGCCTTTTTCGATTCCCGCTTGGCAAACCAACAATTTCATAACATGATAGCTGAGCGCTCTGATAACTGAAACCGGTTCATTGCCTTCATTTATGTATTTATTATAAAGAGTGTCCGCTTTAACTTTATCGCCTTCCATAACAGCATAACAAATATCATCGGTGCTGGAATCCGACTGATCGCTTATAACTTTCATTATAATCGCCGGCGTTACTTCTTTGGCCTCTCCCATATAAGTTTTGAGCTTTTCAAGCTCTGCCATATTAATCATTCGGTCGCCGGACAAGCGAGAACACAGCAGCTGAATGGCAGCAGGTTCAAAAGTGAGACCCATTGTTTTCAATACGTTGTATATATCTTCGTTTTTATCTTCATAGCAGGGTAGACAGCCCATGTCTTCGCTGTCTTCCGCCAATTTGACCAATGAAGATTTTTTGTTCAAATCATTGGCATAAAGCAGCAGCAAATTCTCGGAATTGCTGCCGTCCAACATTTTACGCAAATCTTTTGTAAGCGAATTTCCGGCATCGCGAACCATAATTACCCGCCGACCGCCCATAAGAGATTGCCCGTTATATTCTCCATACAATTTTCCGAAATCAGCCGCCACATCGTCACCGGACAATTCGGCAACCTGAAAAGCATCATTCAAATCAGCGCAAACGGAACGGGCTATTTTTTTAACCGTGTCTAACACCAAACCATCATTGCTGCCGTAAACCAAAAATGCTTTTATTTTTTCGTCGGGGCGTTTGATATAATTTTCAATCTGAACCGATTTAAAAATCATTTTGAACGCCCTGTTTGGTTGCTATTGCATGAAAATAAGCCCCAAGCCGCAAAGATATATCATTGGAAATTATTTTTGCCGCATCCCGATCGCCTTTTTTCTTGGCCATGGTTGTAGAATAAGGATTCGCCAAAATATCATAACTTGTAAAAGCTATACTGTCGCCGTCCAGCAGCCTTTCATTTTCAGACATCATATAATAAGTAACTTTATAACGCACCATCTTGCGCGTTGCCGTAATATCCGAACGCAAAGCCTGATCCGTTTCCTGCTTAGAGGCCAACTTCACATATAATCTGTATTTCGGATGTTCCGGCTGTCCGAGAGGAGAAAGTAAATCTATTAAATCATTGCGCAAAAGCTGACCGAACCTGTCGCTAATCGGCTGCACTTTAATTTTTGCCATTTCTTGCGAAATCGAAGTATCGAAATCACCATTAAAATACCATGCGTTATCATGTTTTTTTTCAACATATAACGGTTCAAAGCCGCAAGCCGCAACAAGCAAGGCCAGCAATATAATATAATTTTTACGCAACAATATTCACAATCCTGTTAGGTACGACAATCACTTTTTTAATTTCACGCCCTTCTAATTGACGAGCAACATTCTCCAAAGCCAAAGCTTTTTTCTCAACATCTGCCTGCGGAGCATCTTTAGGCATTTCGATGGTTCCGCGCATTTTTCCGCAAATCTGAACAGCCAAAGTAACGACATTGTCTTCGGCCAATTTTGCGTCGCCCTTCGGCCATGATTCATTGAGGACCAATGTATCTTTACCGAGGCGCGCCCACATTTCTTCACTCAGATGCGGAGCAAACGGCGACAGCAATTTCATCAGCGTTTCATACATTTCTTGCGGAATTTTATCCAAACCGCTCAGATAGTTAACATATGTCATCAACGATGAAACCGCTGTATTAAAACGCATACCGTCAATTCTTTCCGTAACTTCAATAATACATTTATGCATAGCGCGCAAATCATCGGCAGACGGTTTTACGTCGGCAACCTTTTTAAACAAGCCGTAAATTTTTCCGACAAAACGATAAACACCCATCAGGCTTTCTTCAGACCACATAGCCACCTGATCAAACGGACCGATAAACATTTCATACAAACGGAAAGTATCAGCGCCGTATGTATTGACAATATCATCAGGATTAATCACATTGCCGCGTGATTTTGACATTTTTTCACCGTTTGAAGCCAAAATCATACCATGCGAAGTACGTTTATTATAAGGCTCCTTGGTTGGAACATAACCGCAGTCATATAAAAATTTATGCCAAAAACGAGAATACAGCAGGTGCAAAGTGGTATGCTCCATACCGCCGTTATACCAGTCAACATTCATCCAATAATCCAAAGCTTCTTTTGAAGCAAATTCTTTATCATTATGCGGATCACAATAGCGCAAGAAATACCATGACGAACCCGCCCAGTTTGGCATAACATCAGTTTCGCGCCGAGCTTTTCCGCCGCACTTCGGACAAGTTGTATTCACCCAATCCGTAGCTTTTGACAACGGAGATTCGCCTTCGTCATTCGGATGATAATCAGGAACTTCAGGCAAAGTTAAGGGCAGTTCCGATTCCGGAATAGGCTGCCAGCCGCAATGTTCGCAATAAACCATAGGTATCGGCTCGCCCCAATAACGCTGACGCGAAAATACCCAATCACGCAGCTTGAAATTTACCTTGGAACGACCAAAACCATTTTTAACAGCATAATCAATTGCCGCGCGCATTCCTTCTTCTTTATTCATACCATTCAAAAATTCCGAATTGATATGCGCTCCGTCTTCTTCCCAAGCTTTTTCGGAAATATCTCCGCCTTCAAGCACTTGCACAATCGGCAAACCAAAAACTTTTGCAAAATCATAATCTCGCTGATCATGCGCAGGCACCGCCATAATCGCGCCGGTGCCATAGCCTGTCAAAACATAATCGGAAATAAATACCGGTATCATCTTGCCATTATAAGGGTTGCGGGCTTTAATTCCCTTCAACTCAACACCGGTTTTATCTTCACTCATACTGCGCTGCAATTCAGATTTTTTAGCAGTATCAGCAACATAAGCTTTAATTTCCTCTTGATTTTCAAATTGCTGCATATATTTATTAACAAAAGGGTGTTCCGGAGCTAAAACCATATAAGTAACACCGAAAGCCGTATCAGGGCGTGTGGTAAACACCGTCAGTTTTTCACCGGCAAAATCAAAATCAAGCTCAGCCCCCTCGGAACGGCCTATCCAGTTTATCTGCTGAGATTTCACGCGGTCAATAAAATCAAGATCATTCAAATCATCAATCAAACGATCTGCGTATTTGGTAATAGCTATCATCCATTGTTCTTTATTTTTACGAACAACTTGTGCGCCGCAACGTTCGCAGCAACCGTTTACAACCTCTTCATTAGCCAAACCGACTTTGCAGTTCGGACACCAGTTTATGGCTATTTTATCTTTATAAGCCAAACCTTTTTCAAAAAATTTGATAAACATCCATTGCGTCCATTTATAATATTCCGGATCGCAAGTTGTAACACATCTGTCCCAATCAAAACTAAAGCCTAAAGATTTAAGCTGGCGGGTAAAATTAGCAATATTGGCTTTTGTTGAAATTGCCGGATGAACACCGGTTTTAATTGCATAATTTTCGGCAGGAAGTCCAAAAGCGTCAAACCCCATGGGATACAAAACATTATAGCCCTGCATTCTCTTTTTGCGGGCAACTACATCTAAAGCCGTATAAGAGCGCGGATGCCCCACATGCAAACCGGCTCCCGAAGGATAAGGAAACTCTACCAAAACATAAAATTTTTCTTTATTTTTATCAATATCTACATGGTACGTCTTTTCGTCTTCCCAAATTTTTTGCCATTTATTTTCAATTGTGCGAAAATTGTATCTATCTTCCAACGCCCACTCTTTCTGCCATTCAGCAAAACTTTTGCCGTTATGGCGCGCATTTGTTTCACTCATCCGAAAACCTTTCTTTAGCTTTTATTTTTATATGTGAAAAATTCTGTTTGCCAGACTATAATATTTTCGTCAAAAAGACAATAGGGTTAAATTATTTTCCCACTTGTAATTCTTTTTGCATTTTCATAAACTGTCGATTAATGATCGACTTTAATGAAAGGCAGAAAAATTGAACATCAGAGAAACAGCTGCAGAAATTTATCGCAAAGCACTTGAAGGAAAAGGCGCTGATGCTGATATCGCGGCAAATGCCGCCGCTCAGGAAAGAGCTTTTATCAAACGGCTTGTACTGACTGCATTACGCCGTCAGGAGTTTTTGAAAAAAATAATCGGCAAATTTTCTTCAAAGCCTCTTCCCGCAAAATTATCCGCCGTTCATTTATTAATTATACTCGGCGCAGTCGAAATTTTATATTTCGATACTCCTGAATACGCCATAGTTAACAGCTATGTGGAATTAGCCAAAAAGAACGGCGGAAAATATGCCGGCGGTTTTGTAAACGCAATTTTGCATAAAATCTGCCAAAACAAAGAAAACATATCACAAGCAGCCGGAGCTCCTTTTTTCCCGAAAGCTTTCCGGCGCTTATTACAGGATGATTATTCGCAAAAACAAATAAACGCCGTCGAACGGACAGCGCTTAATGAACCGCCTTTGGATATAACTGTAAAAAAAGGCGCTTCAGAATGGAGCAAACAATTAGACGGAAAAATTATGCCCAACGGCTCGGTACGGCTTTATTCAGCCGGAGATGTAAAATTACTTTCCGGTTATAATGAAGGAGCGTGGTGGGTACAGGATATGGCTTCTTCTTTGGCTGTAATTTCTCTGGGAGATATAAAAGGAAAAAACATTTTGGATCTTTGCGCTGCCCCCGGAGGAAAAACTGCCCAATTAGCAAACGGCGGAGCCTGTGTAACTGCGCTTGATATTTCGGCAGAACGTCTGAATACATTAAAAAACAATTTAGACAGATTGCAATTGCCTGTTCAGAAAATTATTTGCGAAGATGCCTTAAACTTTTTAAAAAATACCGATAAGGTCTACGATATTATTTTAGTTGACGCTCCCTGTTCGGCAACGGGAACTTTGCGCCGTCACCCTGAAATTATTCATACCCGCGGAGCTAAAGACATCGAACAAAATGCAGCCTTGCAGAAAAAACTGTTGGAAGCGGCGGCATCTCGCATTATTAACGGCGGAATAATACTTTATGCCGTTTGTTCTCTTTCTAAAAAAGAAGGTGAAAAACAAATTTTAGAATTTGTTTCATCTCATCCCGAATTTAAAATAAATCCGATAAAAGCTGAAACCATCGCCGGACAAAGAAAAAATGAAATCAACGAGTTAATAACCAATGAAGGTTTTATTCGCTGTCTTCCCTGCTATTTTGAGCAAGACGGCGGTCTTGACGGATTTTTTGTTGCTCAACTGAAAAAGGTAAAATAATATGACAAATCCCATTTATATCATTGGAAACAACGCTCTTGCATGCTATCTCGGAGCACAACTGCAAAGCGGCGGAAATGATGTGATTATGCTGCTTGACAGAAAAAATGCAGCCGAAGCTATGGCGACAGACGGAATTTCCATAAAAGAAGATCGGAGCCTGACTCAAAAAAGGCACAAATTAAATGCGGCAACCTTTATGAAAGAACCTGCAAAAATGGTTATTATTGCCGACTATGCCAATAAAATTAACGGCGCTTTAAGCAATGTTTCAGCTATCAAAACCGGAAATGCTCCGGTTGTCTGCTTTACCCCGCTTAAAGATATGTCATATTTAGCACCTATCGTCGGAAAAAATTTACATCCGGCATATTTTAATGGTTACGTAATGACAAGCAAAAATACCGTTTCACTGCTTGGACGCAACACAAACATCACTCTTTGCCCGCCGGAAAACGGCGAAATAGACCCGATTGCCTTAAACACTTTTACCGAAAGCAGAATGCAAATCTCGGCCAGCAGCAACAGGCTATTGAGCTTTTGGGAATTTTTTGCCCCTTATGCGCTGTGTTCTTTACTTTCAGCCGCCGAAAATCAAAAAATTTCGGATATTTTGAAAGACAAAGCCAACAAAGAAGCCATGCGCCCGCTGGTAGATGAATTTTGCTGTCTGGCGCAAACCGACGATGTTGTTTTGCGTGCCGATGCAGTGCTTAAGACAATTTACAGCACGCCGGCAAACTATATATATCCGCTTCATCAGTCGGTTTGGAACGGAGGAAGAAATGAATTTAATCTCATAAGTTCTGTTATTTCAACTGCTGAATTAAAAGCCGGATCAAGTTTTCCTCAAATAGGCATATTATTAAAAAAACTGTACAAATTAATTCTCAATCCAACATTGTAGTTGAAGAAAAACATCTTTCAGATTATAAATAACAATATACAGCGTCAAAAAAGAGGTCAAAATGAACAGCATTTTTTTTATTGCACTTCTGGCTGCTTTTGCGGCTTTTTTAATTCCGGCATTAATATATAACCGTTTGGCAAGCAGAAGCCGACGTTTTAACAGTGGTCTCAACGTGCAAAAAATGCTTTTCATACCTTTTGCCGGAATATTATTTGTTATTTCTTCTTTTTTATATTTCACACTGTACAATCAGCAACAATTTTTAACATCTTTGTCATATACGGAATTGGCGGTTCCTTTCATTATGGCTGGCATAATCTGTTTGCTTTCGGGTTACAACAAAACCTCGCGATTTTTCCCGTTATTTTTATTAGCAGGCACTATTGCCGCAACTTTTGCTGTTCCTTCGGAAGCTATCGCTGCCGCAACGCCTTTACCAGCCTTTTATAACCGATTGATTATTTGTTTGGCATGGTTTGTTTTCAGCTATGCTTATCGTTATGCCAACACCGGCGATGCCATGCTCAGCATTCAATCAATCATCATTGCCGGCGGTATAGGAATTTTGGGATTGATTGACGCCATTCCTTTATTGCTCGGCATATTGGGTTTTGTTTTTACCGCCGGTTTTGTCGCTTTACTTGTGTTCAACTGGCCGCCGGCTCGCTTATCAATATCAGCTGACACAGCCAGCTGTTTCGGTTTTTTGCTTTTTGCCTTATGCGTATGGACTGCTGCCGAAAATGCAGGAAGCTGCGTAGCTATATACATGCTGTATTTTTTATTAGATTTGGTATGGGCATTATTATTACGTTTCAGCTTTATTGAAAAATACTCAAATTTTATTGAAAATACAGCTTACCGTCAGGCTATTGCCGAAGGAGTATCACCCCAAAGTGCGGCAACATTTGCTTTTCGCGCACAAATTTTACTTATTTTTTTAGGTTGCTTTCAAGCTCTTGCCGACAACCAAACATCACTATTGCTTATATCAAGCCTGATCACCATTTGGCTGCTATATCGTTTTCGTTCTATATCCATACCGGTAGATAGTTTTAAGGATATAAACAAGCAAGTTCTTGATGATTTGCAAGACCGTGTAAACGACATTAAACAATATATCAACAAGGGCAGTGATTTTTAATGATACGTAATTTTTGGCAAAAATTATTCAAAGTATCATCAGAACCCAAAAGTTCTGAAAATATTGCCGATTATGGACCTAAATTTCGCATCACCGTTGCCGATTTTTACGACAATATAAGTAACACCGGCGCTTTTCATTTGGCAGAAGCTCTGAACAGCTGTGAAGGAATTGAAGCTTTTGCCGACTGTAAAGATTTTGATCACAATTTTTTAAATCTCGAAAGCCGAAATATTTTTGACCTTATTGATACCGGACAGAACATTTTGCATCAAAATAACTCGGAAGTTGTAATTTGGGGATATCGCGAAAAAGATCGCATCAGACTTAATTTTCAAAATACCGCACAATATGAAGACGTCGGAAATTCTTTTATATCATTGATGGACTGTTTTTATCTTCCGGCAGATATGCTTGATGACAATGAACCGAAAGTCCCTTCGACTTTACTCATACTGATTTATGGTATAGTTATAAGTGCTGTAAACAATCCTGCCAAAGAGTTTCAAATTTATAAAAAATATTTACTGAAAAAAATAGTGCACCAATTATCGCAGATTGATTCGGCGCAATCTCTCGGCTTGGAATATATGCCTTATATCCTCAATTTCTTGGGCATTATTTACCTTAGTGTTGCTTACGACAGCTCGGAAACTGAAAACTTCAAAACAATTCGCAGTTTATTTGAAAGCGCACTCAAGCATCAAAATCAAATTTTACAGCCAACACATTTAGGCTGTATTTACTACCATTTAGGTCAATTATACGACAGTGCAACTCACTATATTCCTGAAAGTCCGTCTTCTCTTTTTCGCGGTGCGATTAAAAATTATCAAATGGCGCAAAAATATCTGAGCAAATACACCTATCCTTATGATTATGGTTATATTTGCTACAAATTATCAGGTTTATACGTCAGTTATTGGAAACAAACTGAAGACACTCAGGCGCTTAGAGATGCTGTTTTCCAGCTTCGTGAAGCTGAAAAAGTTTACACTCAAGCTTTATTTCCTGACTTTTGGGCTCGAATAGAAGGGAATTTAGGTTATTTGCTGCAAAATCTCGGACATTTAACCAAAAGCACCGAAATCGGCAATTTAGCTATCAGGGCTTATCAAAATCAACAAAAGATTGTAACCGAAAAAAACAACCCTATTCTTTGGGGCGAGATTCAGGAAAAAATCGGAAATATTTTTTACCTTCAAGGACGTAATCACAGCGATACGGAAGCGCTGGAAGAATCATTGTCTTGTTTTCATGACGCTCTTTACGTTTTTGAAACATCAGGCGAACTAATAAAAGCCAAACAATTAAAATTCGATATAAACAAAACATATCAAACTTTATCTGAGTTAAAAGCAGCCGATAACGAAGAAGAAACAGAATAAATTTTTTGATTTATAAAAATGGCGGATGAGGAGGGATTTGAACCCCCGTTACGGGATTACCGTAAACACGATTTCGAGTCGCGCGCATTCAGCCTCTCTGCCACTCATCCATCCAAGCTGCGAAATACTGCAAGCAAAATCAATATACATTTATTAAAAGCAAACATAAAATTTTGCAAGTTTTTTTTAGCCTGAATACATCAATTTTTAATATTAAGATATTTTTGCCAAATTCTTGACAAAAATATCTTTTTTATATATATTTAATCCGTTTTTAAATTATGTTATAAAATTATTTTATATGAAAAAATTTTATGTTATCGCATTAATTATCAGTATAATTTATGCGTACAATAATTTGTCCGAAGATTCCAGACATCCGCCGCGAGACATTGAAATTTCTAGCAATGAACTCTGTATGGCCGATGAAGATACAGTCAGTATAGAAACTTCTCCCAACAAAGAAACTTATCTGAGTGTTGAAGACGAAGTTCTTATCTGCCTTGCGTATGTTGAAAACTATAGCGAACGTTCTTATTTCTGCGGAAAAAGATGGACAATAGGCTACGGTTCCACATATTACGCCGATGGAACAAGGGTGCAAAGCAATGAGCAAATAACCATGTTACAAGCTCAAAAATGTGTCAGACAGCATCTGCGCAGATATGTTTTTCCATATATTGATAAATATGTAAAACGCAGGCTCTCCAGACAAGAAATTATCGGAACAAGTATGTTTATTTACAATATCGGTTCCGAAAATTTTAAACAGAGCGCCTTTTTGCAAGCCGTCAATAATGGAAAATCGCCTAAAGAATGCGCAAGACGTATGACAGAGTTTAGTAAATCAGGCGGAAAAACAGCTTTAGGATTGCTGAAAAGAGAATGGGTGCAAGGAGCAATATACTGTGGCCACATTTCTCCGCATGAACTTTTGAATTTAAAACCGGCAGGATTTTATAACTTTGGGTTAAGTGAGTTTTACAACAACCAATACCGTTTATGGGATGGTTTTTATGATTATAACTTCTCTCAACAAAAAATAAAATCTTTCCTGCACAAAAACAAAAGCAATGATTTACGCGTTATCGACATCATCTGAAAAAAGCCTTTACTTTATCAAAAGTAAAGGCTTTTTTGTTCAACATTTTTATAAAAAAATCAAAAGCCACATTATCCAGCAGCATTTGATTTTTAAATATTTAGTTTTATATAAGCAAACAACAAAAAAGTATCACTCTTTGCAGAGTGATACTTTTTCATTATAGCAAGCCCTGATTACGCTGTAGCACCATACTTACGTAAGAGTGCACATTTTTTCTCATCATCCTTACATAACTCCAAAAGCGAGCCATAGAAATAATCTTCGTGCTCAAATGGAGAATATTCATTACAATAAGAAAAATCATTAGTATACCTTTCTTTTGTAACAACTATTGTGTTAGGGTTTAAACCTTTTTTAAGCAAGGCTTCAAGCTGGTTAATATCGCCATATTTGCAGAGATATTTAAGTTCTTCATTAAACTTCAATTTTCTCTCATTATACTTAGCAATACACCTATCAATGCCCTTAGCTGCAATATTAACAAGATGCGATATTACAACACACAAACCAAGCATCACAATTAGAAAAACTACTGATAAAATTACGTATACAATCATAATTACTTAATTTAAGTTTAACATTCAAAAATAAAAAAGTATTATAAAGCAAGCTACAAACAAATTATAACAAATTATAGCAAATTAATGACAAATATAATAATACTTTAAGAAATACTATTATACCACATTTACTTGTTTTAGCAAGTTTTTTTATATTTGTGCTGAGATAAAATCTCAAAAGCAAACGATAACTGTTTTTGTCAGGAAAATGGCTAAAATGCCGCAAATAAAAAATATTAAACTTTGTTCGGATTTCAAACATTGTTTAACATTTTAGTGAAAATTACTTCTTTTGCCATTGCATTAAAAATTCTTTTTCATTGGTAACATCATCTAATTGCTCACGGATGAAATCAAACTCATTTTGCTTATAAAATTTGTAGGCAAGTTCATTTTTTTGATAAACCGATAATCTCAAACTATGATTCAATGATTTTGCATAATTCAGTAATTGCTTTCCAATTCCTTGCGCTCTGGCATCTCTTTGCACAAAGACGCCTGCGATAAATTCATCTTGCAAGCCTATAAAGCCCTTTATTTGGTTGGATTTTTCATCTTCATAAACATAAACCTTGCTTTGTGGCAGCATTTGCTTAACAAAATCATAGTTTTGTTGCCAATATTCCGATGCAATAAAATGATGTGCTTGCAAATTACCATCAAGCCATATCTGCATCACCATGTCTAAATCTGTTATTTTCAGCGGTCGTATCATTTCCTTTGCGCCATCATACGGAAGTTCCATACTTGCGTTTGGCATCATAGTCTTTGCTGCTTTCACAGGTTTTACCAGAAATCTGTCGTCATAAATTCCGCCAATTACTTTGTCACGATAATAAATGATATATTCCCCCATCATGCCCGATAGGAAACTTCATTCAATTCTGACAGTTGGTCAACTATAAAATCCAAGAATTCTTTGCTTGATGCCATTATTTTCCTCATTTTGAGAGTAATATTAAGGCAATTTTGGTTAAAAAAGACATAAATTGGCTGTAAAAAATCATAGTTTTGATTTTTGTAATTTACGAAAATCAATTTTATTTTTTCCGTTGGAACATGTTTTTTTCATCATTGTATAAAAATCGGTGGTAGAAGATTTTTCCACGATAAATGTAAGCGATGCGGGTGGACGTATCGCCGTGCGAAATTCGGTAGTGGATTAGCAGAAAGCCCTTATAAATAAAGCCTTTCTCCCATAAAGTTATTAAATCACCAAGGGGTATTTTATCAATTTTGTAACTGAAATACGGGCAAGCAAATAAATTTATTACAAATCCCGTAACTATGAAATTTGTGCATGTTTTGCGCCGAAAATGCTCCCAAAATGATGTTACGAAAAAGCATATTTCAAATATTAAAGAGATGTTAGAAAAAGATAGAGTCTTTAAGTAGTATATTGTTTGTCTTCGCAATGGGATTGGCTTTGCCGCTACGTCCTCGCTCGGCGTTGCCTCACCGGCGTACTACCGTTCTCCTCTCGCCCCTTGTCGACCCCACTTTTTCGTGGCTCCTTATCCCGCCACTCCTAATAACAAAAAAGGCTACCTTTCGGTAACCTTCTTTTATTATTGGAGCGGGTGAAGGGATTCGAACCCTCGACATCAACCTTGGCAAGGTTGCGCTCTACCCCTGAGCTACGCCCGCATCGTTAGAACGAGTTATTTAATAGCATATACAAAAAATTTTGCAAGTATTTTTTTCATATTTTTTATATTTTTTTGCTCTTTTAAAATAATGCCATTTTCATTTATATAAAAAATCCCCGAACTGCAAACAATTCGGGGACTTTTTTTATAAAAGACCGGTTAGAAGCCCATTCCTCCCGGAGCCATAGCTCCGCCCTGACCTTCACAACCGCAGCTGCATTCTTTCTTTGGAGCTTCGGTAACCATAGATTCGGTTGTAATCAGCAAACCACCGACTGAAGCAGCATCCTGTAAAGCAGTACGAACAACTTTGGTCGGATCGATAATACCTGATTTTACCATATCAACATATTCACCGCTTTGGGCATTGTAACCAAAGTTTGTATCTTTGCTTTCCAACACTTTTCCAGCAACAACGGCACCATCGACACCGGCGTTTTCAGCTATCTGGCGAATCGGAGCTTGAATAGCCTTGCGAATAATATCAACACCGACTTTCTGATCCTGATTTTCAGGATTTATTTTATCCAAAGCTCTGACAGCATAAAGCAAAGCAACACCACCGCCGGCGACAACGCCTTCTTTTACGGCCGCACGGGTTGCATGCAAAGCATCATCAATACGATCTTTCTTTTCTTTAACTTCAACTTCAGAAGAACCGCCGACCTTGATAACAGCAACGCCTCCTGACAATTTTGCCAAACGTTCCTGCAATTTTTCGCGGTCATAATCAGATGATGTTTCTTCAATCTGTTTTTTGATTTGCTCTACACGGGCTTTAATCAAATCCTTAACGCCATCGCCGTCAATAATTGTGGTATCATCTTTGGTAACTTCAATTTTCTTAGCACTGCCAAGCATATCCAAAGTTACGTTTTCAAGTTTCATTCCCAAATCTTCAGAAACGACTTGTCCGCCTGTTAAAATAGCAATATCTTCCAGCATAGCTTTTCTTCTGTCGCCAAAGCCAGGAGCTTTAACAGCGCAAACTTTCAGGCCGCCGCGAATACGGTTTACAACCAAAGTAGCCAAAGCTTCGCCTTCAATGTCTTCAGCCACAATCAACAACGGGCGTGAAGATTGAACAATAGCTTCCAAAACAGGTACCAACGGCTGCAAATTGCTCAGTTTTTTATCATAAAGCAAAATGTACGGATTATCATATTCGCAATTCATTTTTTCCGGATTGGTTACGAAATACGGTGACAGATAACCGCGGTCAAATTGCATACCTTCAACAACTTCCAATTCAGTTTCAAGACCTTTAGCATCTTCAACGGTAATAACGCCTTCATTGCCGACTTTTTCCATAGCTTGTGCCAAATATTCGCCGATAGTGCGGTCGCCGTTTGCCGAAATTGTGCCAACTTGTGCAATTTCTTCTGAAGTTTTAATTGGTTTTGAACGGGATTTAACATCTTCAACAACCGCTTCAACAGCCAAATCAATACCGCGTTTCAAATCCATAGGATTCATTCCGGCAGCGACAGCTTTGCAGCCTTCTTTAATAATTGCTTCAGCCAAAACCGTAGCTGTTGTTGTGCCATCACCAGCTTTATCGGCTGTTTTTTGAGCAACTTCTTTTACAAGCTGAGCGCCCATATTTTCAAATTTATCAGCCAATTCAACTTCTTTAGCAACCGATACACCATCTTTGGTGATTTTCGGAGCGCCGAAAGATTTATCAAGAATAACATTACGGCCTTTAGGTCCGAGAGTTACTTTTACAGTTTTTGCCAAAACCATTACCCCGTTCAGCATTTTGCTGCGAGCATCGTTTCCGAATTTAATTTCTTTAACTGCCATTGTTTTTCCCCTGAATTATTCAACTATACCCAACAAATCAGACTCTTTAACAATAAGTCTGTCTTCGCCATTGATTTTAACTTCTGTTCCGCCCCATTTAGCAAACAAAACATGATCTCCGACTTTAACTGTCATCGGAATAATTTTGCCGTCTTCAGTGCGGGCACCAGTGCCGACAGCTTCAACAATACCTTCAGAAGGTTTTTCTTTAGCCGTATCCGGAATAATAATTCCACCGGCAGTTTTATTTACTTCTTCAAGTCTTTTGACCAAAACACGGTCATATAACGGTCTGATATTCATAACCTTTAACTCCTCTTAAATTTTTCTATACTTTAGTTAGTGATTGATTTTTTCAAAGTCAAGTTTACAGGCAAAAAAAATGCCGGAAAAATTTCCGGCATTTTATCTTTGCAAATTAAAGCTCTGAACGCACCTTAAATTCTTTTTTGACCATAACCGCAATAACACTCAAAATAAAACTGATTATCAGCAAAAAAGAAATCATAACAAAAATAAAAAAGAATATCCAGGAATACGGATAAAGATGCATAACCGGACGCGCTATTGTCGAAGCCCAGCCGTCCAAAGTAAAAATTTGCACCAAACTGAAAACAGCAGACCACAAATCTTCAAAAGCAGGTATGTCATCACCGAACATAGCCACCGACATCACGCCGAACACATAAACAAACACGCCCGAAACAACTGTCATTGCCATAAAATTAGGCAATATAGATATCATTATATTAATAATGCTCTTCAACGGTTTAAAATGGCTGACATAGCGCAGCAACCGGAACAAACGGAATGTACGTAAAATTATAAAACAACTGGCCACAGGCATAGATGAAACGGCAATTACGCTCAAATCAAACACATTCCAGCCCGATTTAAAAAAGCGCGGACCGTAAGCATACATTTTCAAGAGCATTTCCATAATAAAAATAGCCATACAAAGCTTATCGAGCAAAAACATCGTTTTCATAAAATCAATATTATAAAAACCGATGGTTAGCATGCCCAAAGCAATTGCATCCATACATATAACAAACATTATCAAGTAGTCAAAATTATTGCCTTCAACTACTTTTCGAGCTTTTGAACGTTCTTCTGCAATATCAATAATTCCCATTTCAGCCCCCTAAATTAAAAAATAAAAAACAAGACCATACCAGCGGCAACAGCCAAAGCCGGTCCGAAAGCTCCGGCTTTTTGGCGTTTGACAATAGAATATACGCCGAATAGCAAGCATGAAAGCAAAATCGTGTAAAGAAGTCCTTCAACACCGAGCCAAGCTCCTATTGCTGACAAAAGTTTTATATCTCCGCCGCCAAAAGCTTCTGTACTGCGCCACAGCATCAATAAAGTTGCTATAACCGGAATAACATAACCGGCCAAAGCCGCTACTGAGCTTTCAAACGGACTCAAAAAAGGATGAAATGAAGCCGCAAAAACAAAACCGCAAATCAACAGCGGCACCGTTAATATATCCGGCAGCAACAAAATTTTACAATCGATTTCAGTAAGCAATATCAGTGTCCAAATAAAACCGAGCCACCACCAGACATTTTCGTTTTCTAAACGATACAAAAACAACGCCGTCGTCAATGCCGTAACTAAAGCATACAAAAAACTGCGCATTTGGTATGCTTTTAATAGTTTTCTATATTTATCGTTTCGCCGATTTGATGTTTTGTTTTTTTTCACCAAGCGATAAAGAGCATAAGCCGGAGTTGCTGGCATAAATTTTGCAAACCGCCGCGCCATATACGGCACCAAAGCCCCGAATAAAAATCCTGTAAAAATATAAATCATTGTTATACCGTAAAAATTATTATATTTTACTTTATAATAACAAAGACTAACAAATACTTAAAATTATTTAATCAAATTCCAAAATTCAGCTAAATTTGAAGCGCTGAGATAAGGATTGCAAACTTTTTCTTCACCCAAAGTAAATGGCCCTGCCGGCAATCCCTGAGCTAGACGGCGTTTAGCTTTTTCGGCATAAATCTGCGCGGGCAGCCCGTTAAGTGAATATAAGCCATAAGCCGTATATTCATGCCCGGGGTAAAACAAAACATCATCAGGCAATTTTTTTATTTTCTGCAAAGTATGCCACATTTGTTCCGGCGTGCCTTCAAATAATCCGCCGATACTGAGATTAAACAATGTATCTCCCGTAAATAAAATTTTATCTTTTGGAAAATACCATAAAATGTGCCCGATGGTATGACCGTCAGCCTCAATAATTTTTGCTTGGCTGTCGCCCAAATCGAAAACATCTCCGTCGTCAAGACAAATATCCATTCCTTCAATTCGTTTAGAATCAACCGCTGAACCGACAATTTTAGCATTATAAAGCTGTTTCAGTTCCAAATTGCCTTCAACATGGTCAAAATGATGATGCGTATTAAATAAAAATTGCGGTTTAACGTTTTGTTTTTTGCACTCGGCAATTATCGGAACAGCTTCTGATGCGTCTAAAACTGCTGCCGTTAAAGTGGAGCTATCCTGAAGCAGATAAGCATAGTTATCCATTTTTCCGGCGCGGCATAAAATAGGAGTAACTTTTAACATCATTTTTTCTCCAGCACTTTAATGTTTCCTAAATGCGATTCATCAATATTTATTAAATCATAAAAGGTCAAAATATAGGTAAGCAATCCCGCATAATTTTCCAACGGCGAACCGGTCACCATATTATAAACCGTTGTACGTCCTTTCAATACCTGGTTATGCGCTCGCAATTGACGGCGGGAAATCCTGAAATGCTGAAAATTAATGTCGCTGTTGAGTTTCAAGGCGTAATCACGGATAGACTCATATAAATTAGGATAAACGCGAATGCGATAACTGTCATCATCTTCGCCCGCTGGTTTAATGCCTTTATCAGTATACCAATCTTTGAGTTTATATAAAGAATTTCCCTTTTTGACTTCAACAGCCGTTCCCCAATTGCTTTCGGCTGCAGCCGTTGCAATTAAAAGAGCCGGCGGTATCTGATCAATTTTTTCAGCCAAGGCATTCAACAGAATATCAAAACGGTCACGGCCTTTCATACGAGTAAACACGTCATATTTTTTTGCCAAATTTTCAACTTTTTCTTTTTGCTTGGAATCCAGTTCTTTCCCTTTATCAAAAACTTCTTTTATTAAGATTAAATCTTGTCTTTCCAACGCAAGTTCTTCGTTTATTTTAAGCGTAAGCGGCGCCAACACCATAATAAACAATTGATTGCGTTCATCTTTTGACTTTATTTTATCAAAATCTGCAGGCAGATGTTCCAGCATAAGCGGCGGAATAGTTTTTTCTTTATTAATAACATTCACATAACCGTAATCTTGAAAAATTTTTTTCATTACAGCAACATTCAAATTATCCAGATACAAACCATCGGGACGCAAATCCATTTTAAGTTTTGGCGCAGCATTAACGCAAGCAATTCCAAACAATGCAAGCAAAAATACAGGCAAAAAGATTTTTTGTTTAATTTTCATATTTTTCCACGGCTTTAACTTCTGGTATATAATTTCGAATAATTTTTTCAACTCCGTCTTTCAACGTTCTTTGCGCATACGGACAACCAACGCATTTTCCCTGCAATTCAACATAGACTATACCATTTTCTATTTTTTTTACAGCAATATCTCCGCCGTCTTTTTGAATAGCCGGTCGAATTCTGGCGTTCAGCAGTCCGTTGATTTTATGTTCCAGCTCTTCAGCGCTCATAGTTTTATTTTCCAAAACTATTTCTTGTCCGGAAATTAAAAAATCCATAATTTCAGCTAAAATCTGCGGTTTTAAAATATCCCAAGAACCGCTGTCATTTTTAGTAACAGAAATACAATCAGGTGTAATCATCACCGATTTTATATCACCTAGATCAAACAAATTTTCAGCCAAAGGAGAACGACGGATTGACTTTGCATCGCTGTATTCGCTGCTGTTTTTAATATCTAATTTTTTTTCAGGATAAAAATGCATAAGATTATTATCCGATGACATTTGCGTTTCAATTCGCATTTTGTTTTTCTCCATTTAAATGCATATTAACTTTCATAAGTAAATTTTCCGCTTTTAAAACATAATAACCCAAACTTGTTAAATGATTAGCTTTAAATTTTGCTTCCAACTCGCCGTTAACAACCACATTTGGATTAATTTCAACGCTGTTTTGCAGCGACCGCAGCATCGTCGTCCATTCCGAATACAAATTTTCAGCCATTAACACCTGTTTAAAATCGCGTCCTATTTTTCGCAAAACCATCATATACGCATAAATCCGCCCTTGATTGAAATAAAAAACGTCATCAGCTTTACTGTCAAACCAACTGTTTCCACCTTCTCTGACTTCCGTTTCAATACTTAAAATTGCTTTATCCAAACCTCTGATAACTGCTTTATTTATGTCAAAAAGATTATTTGCGCTATGATTCCAAAAACACTTTTCCTCTTTCAGAGCCGTATTGACATCTTTCAGATATTTGCGAGCCTTTCTGTACTGACTTGAAGACGAAGGAGCGGTTTTTAGTTTGTTATCGGGAGCAAACAGCCAAACATTCCCTGGATATGCCAGCAACTGTGCGCTTTCATTCAGTTCCGCTATGTTTTTATCATTTTCAAGGCATTGAATTTGATGTGATAAAACTTTTATTATATCTGAAATTCCTTTAATAATTCCAGTTTGGAAATTAGGCATATTATCCAAACTGGAAGCCGGAAACAAAAAAGGCAGATTTGCACTCCAAATATGCTCATTAACTTCACGATTAATTAAATAAGCTGCCATTTCTAATCCTTCGGACTGCGATGAATCTAAATACGCAAAATCATAATCCGGAGTACGATCTATTTTTTCACTGACTATTCCACCCAAAGGATAATACAGAGTAACCACAAGTAAAATTGTTCCGATAAAAGCTTTCGGCCATGAATTAAACAATTTTTTTATCAAAGCAAAACATTTAGATAATAAAATCATTATAAATTTAAATATTTGCAAAAAATATTGTTTCATTTGGATCTCCTTTTTCGCAAAGCTCGTTTTATAAAAGCAAAAACATCTGTTACACCGCATAATTTTATGAGAAACAAGAACAAAATACCACCCAAAGAACATATCACGCCTAAAAGCAGCAATTTAGCTATTGTTGAAAAACTCAACCAGTCTTCAAATAAAAATTCTATTCCTTCTTTTTCAATATACAGAAAAACGCCCATTATAAAAGAACATCCTATTATCTTGGCGATTCTCGAGCATAAATCTGCTGAAAAGCACCAATATTTTCTTTTTTTCAAACCATGGACATATTGATAAAAAGATACAAAAGCCGCCAAAGTTGTCGCCGCTGCTATACCTACGTGTCCGAATGGTTTCATAAGCAACAAAGCAAACAACAAATTTGCAAAAAGCACAACTACGCTATATTTAACCGGAGTTTTAGTGTCACAGCGTGCAAAAAAATTAGGAGTCATAGCTTTAACCATTACATAAACAGGCAAACCAACGGCATAGGCAATAACTGCTTTTGCCGTCATCACTGTTTGCAAGGTTCCAAATTTACCATGTTGAAACAAAATATTGACAAGAGGCGTTGCCAACACAATCATTATTACCGCCGCCGGTATTGACATCAAAGCGCCATATTCTATTGCCTTATCCTGTGTCTGATTCGCTTCAGAAATTTGTCCGGCTTTTAGTTGTTTTGACAATATCGGCAGCAAAGCAACTCCAATAGCTGCTCCAACGACGCCTAAAGGCAATTGCTGCAATCTGTTCGCGTAATACAACCAAGAAATAGCTCCGGTTCCAACCAGCGAAACCAAAATAGTGTCAACCATCATATTAATCTGATAAATTCCAGCGCCGAACACGCCCGGAGCAATACGTTTAAATAGTATTTTTATTTCATTGGATTTCATTAAGTTTAAAACATCTTTTTGCGGATAAATAAAGACATCTTGTCTTTTTAGAAAATAGTGCAGCCATATAACTTCCAGCACTCCGGCAGCAGGAATTCCCAAAGCAATGCGATAAGCCGGCGTTGCAATAAAAGGCATAAGAACAAAAACCGAAGCAATCATAGTCAGATTCAATATAACGGGAGCAGCTGCCGGAGCAGCAAACTTGTTTAGCGAGTTTAATATGCCTGATTGGAAAGAAACTAATGAAATTAGTAACAAAAAAGGAAATGTAATTCTTGACAAAAAAACGGCTAATTTTATTTTTTCTGCATCATCTGAAAATCCCGGAGCCAAAAACATAACTACTACCGGCATCAATATTTCCATAATTAGCACAAACACCCCGACAAACAAAGCCAAAACTGAAATTGCCTGCGCTGCGAATTTAATGGCGTTTTCTTTACCGTTACCGACTAATTTTTGTGAAAAAATCGGAACAAAAGCCGCCGTAAAAGCCCCCTCTGCAAAAAGACTTCTAAATAAATTCGGTAATTTAAAAGCTACAAAAAAAGCATCGGAAACAGCTCCTGCCCCCAAATAATTTGCAAGAACGACATCGCGGAAAAAGCCTGTAATTCTGCTGATTAGGGTCCAACCGCCAAATGTTGTTATAGATTTCAATAAAGACATTTTCTTCTCTGGACAAATTATCAAAACAAAGGCATTATATGCCACAAAACAGAATAAATCCAACCGATTTTTGAATTAACTGCATTTTTTTATTGACAAAACTTTCAAATATTGGGATAATAGACAAAAAAGATGGGAAATTATTAAGGAGAGCCCAAATGACCAAATTACTAAACGAAAATAACGCCAAACATATTTTTTCTTCGGAAAATGGCGGCGCTCATAGTTTTATGAGTAAAGGCGGCGTTAAATATACAAGTGCAGCAGGAATTGAACCTGCTGACGCAAATAAATCTTACATCAGCAATGTGACCATCTCAAAAGGAGGAACTTCTTGGGTGAGTTCTATGACAAAAGCTCCTGAATATTTGGCTAAATTGCGCTATGATACCAAAGAACTTTCTCACGGCAGTTTTGATAGTCAAGATAAAAGCTTGGCTCAAACAATGGTTAAAAATGCTGAAAAAGAAATAGCCCAAAATGCCGTTTTGAAATCCCGTCAAGCCTATACTATGTAGTTTCTCCTTAAAAAATCAAAGCCGTTCTGAAAAGAGCGGCTTTTTTATTGCATACCTTGCAACCCCCGATTTTAGCTGAATGCAAAGGTATCATTAGCCTCAGTTCCAAGCTAACTAGGCGTAATCAGACATGATTGTTTATATAATATTATTATAGATATCCCCTGTAAACTGGAGGTTTCAGCAAAGCTTGCAATAAACCATATTGATAAAAATACGCCTTAATTAAAATCTTCCTAAATACAAGTAATATTAATTATATTATGTTTCCCCTAAAAACTTACAAGTTTAACATTTGAAGGAAATGTTAATACCATTATCTAAAAACGTCACATTTTAACGATAAATTTTCACTAACTTATCAACGTTCGAACCATAAAAAAACGCTCCATATCGGAGCGTTTTTGTATTAGACCACCGTTAACAGCTATTTTCTGTTTTTAGCAGGCATAGCCTCTGGAGTTTTGGCAACCGGATTATCAATATATGATGATACAGGTTTACGCCATACTTTTTGTTCCGGTTTTGGTGCTGCTTTCGGGAAAGCTTTTCCGCAAATTTCTACACCCAAACTACGCATAGCTGTTTCCATCGGCAGGAACAGATCTGTTTCCGGATCTTGTGCACGATGCGATAAACCGGCAACGCGTCCTTTTTCATCAATCAGAGAGGTGCCAATTGTTGCCTTTGGATTAAAAGTTTCAACCACAATTTCGGCAATTCCATCTGGAGTATAGCGATAGCTTGAAACTTTTGCAGTATTATTTAGATAAGCTTTATCATTGTCTGTTACCGGAGTCGGAGCAACATAGCTGCCTTTTGCAACCGGAGGCAATTCAAGCGTTAACGCCAAAGGAGCATATTCAGCATGTTCGCTCAACACCAACAATGCAGTATTACGATGCGGATTCAAGCGGAAAGCTTTAGCCTTAATAGTTTTTCCTCCTGAAGTTTCAACCGTATAGCTATTATCTTCACGATTTAGCAAATCAGCTGAAGTCATAACAAATTGTTCTGAAATCAACAATCCTGCGCCTTTTTTACCTTTAGAATTTGTAATAGAGACAATAGATTTTCTTGTTTCTTCAATTGTATCAGAACTCAAATTTGCATAGTCGGCGCGTTCTACAATACACAATTTATCTGCTTCATAGATAGCGCCCGTGGCAACAGGCTCAACAGCTGCAACACCGTTTTCAACAACACCTGAATTTTCAGTTACCGGCGGATTTTTAAAATCAACAGCTACCACACCTGCTTCTTTAACACCAGAATCTTCGGTTACAGGAGGATTTTGATATTCAATTGCTACAACCCCCGACTCTTTAACGCCAGAATCTTCAGTTACAGGAGGATTTTGATATTCAATTGCTACAACACCCGACTCTTTAACACCAGAATCTTCAGTTACAGGAGGATTCTTCATTTCGACAACCGGCTCTATAGAAACAATTGCCGATTCGTTAATACCTGAATCTTCAACAACCGGAGGATTCTTCATTTCAATTACAGGGGTTGCTTTAATAACTTTAACCTCAGTTTCAACAACAGGTTTAACAACCGGAACTTCTCTTATTTCAATCCAGCCTTCTTTTGAAACATAACCACCGGAAACAGCGCCGAAATCTTCAACGACTTTGAATTGGCAAATGCCGCTGGCGCGCTGAATTTCCATAAGAGTCTGTTTTTGTCTTTGCATTTCTTCCGGACTGACTCGAACAGCCAATTGATCTTCAAACCCCGGCAAATAGCGAAGATTATCGGCAGCATCGGCAAACGCACGTTGGATTAACAACATTTCGCCGTTATACTCACCTTCTTCTACTTCACCATACCCCGTTGATTCACCTTTCCAAAGAACATTGGTTTTGCTTGCATCCATCAAACGCCATGTTACCTTCATTTCAGATGAACCGTTACGGCTGTTTTCCATTTTGGCTTCATCCCAGTTATACTCATCACATACATTCATAAAATAATCTGTGATTTCAGCTGTCAAAACATATTCCGGCAAAACACTGTTTTCATCAATACACTGTTGCGGATTTACAATCGTGTAGCAATCAGAGACCATATCTTTGAAAATTTCACCGAAGTTCATATCTTTTTCAACAATGCGGCCTTCATTCAAAATTGCATTTTTGGTATTCCGACGGCAGCCGAAAATTCTAAAACGATAATTTCCGAGTTTGCGGGAATAAGTTTTTACATCGCCGCGGACAATTCTGAAATCGACCCACTCCATACTTAACGGAGCAAAATCTTTGCAGCTGCGAACGACTTCCTGCATTTCATATTTTTTAACACATGCCGGTTTCGGAGCAGGAACGGGTTGTACGCATGTCTGACAAGGTTTCGGAGCTACACATGTACGACAAGGAGCTTTTTGGCAAGGAGCAACTTGACGGCATGGCCGTTTGCAACTTTGGCAAGGAGTTTTTGTTTGTTGAGCGCAGTTTTTGCACGGACCGCCGCCGAAAATACTGCCGTTTTTGGTGCAGTTTTTGCACGGACCACCGCCAAAAATACTGCCGTTTTTGGTGCAGTTCTTGCATGGACCGCCGCCGAAAATACTGCCGTTTTTATCTTTTCTTTTGCACGGACCGCCGCCAAAAATACTGCCGTCGCGGCAAGTTTCTTCTTCACCTTCAAAAACTTTCTGTCTTTCCGAACGAGATGACATAACAAATTCGGTTTCGGCTTTAGGAGTTTCATTTTGTGAAAATTTATATTCATAAGTTTTTTCGGTTCTGCCGCGGCGTTCTACTTCCTGTTGGCTTACAGGCACCAAACGATGTTCTTTGGGCTCATCAACACTTGTCATGTGATAAACTTTTTCAGGAGCGCGACGGGTTCTTACAGCTTGCGGAGCCGGTTGCGGCTGAGCAGTAACAGGAACTTCCTGATAAACAGGTTCCGCAAAACGGGTATAAACCTGTGTCTGTGAAGAACAGTCATAATTTTTAACGGACGGATAGATAACATCCGATTGATAATTTTGGACAGGAACATATCTTGCAGAAGTTGCCTCTGGGCAGCCGCAATCTGATGCATTTGCCGCAGATATGCTCAAGACGGCTGTAACCGTCCAAGTAAACACCCTTGATATTTTATTCAACATTATTTGTCATCTCCTAAATCTTATAATCCGGCGCTTTCCAACGTAAAGACAAAGCCTCGGCAATGTGTATTCTATGCAATTTTATTTCATTTTGCAAGTCTGCAATTGTCCGAGCCAGCTTTAATGTGCGGTTATATCCTCTGGCTGAAAGTTTTACACGATTTGCGTAATTTAGCAACAATTCTTTTGCATCATCATTCATCGGAACCGATTTTTCTAATAAATCGCCCGACAACTGAGAATTGGTATGCAGATTATCATATCCAAAAGCGCAGAAACGAGCTTGCTGAATCTTGCGGGCGGCAATAACCCTTTTCCTTATTTCAGCACTGGATTCACCCGTTGCTGTCTTAGCCATATCCCATGGGCTGACAGCGGGAACTTCAATTTGTATATCGATTCTGTCTAACAATGGTCCCGAAATTTTGGCTTGATATTCTTGAGCGCAGCGCGGGGCACGCGCACATTCTCGTGCAGGATTGCCCAAAAATCCGCAGCGGCAAGGATTCATTGCTGCTATCAATTGAATTTTTGCCGGAAATTCCACATGAGAATTTACACGGGAAATATTGACTTTTCCGGTTTCCAAAGGCTGGCGCAAAGCCTCTAATGTCGGGCGGGCAAATTCAGGAAATTCATCAAGAAACAAAACACCGTTGTTGGCAAGCGAAATTTCTCCCGGACGGGCAGGTCTTCCCCCTCCTACCAAAGCAGGAGTCGAAGCACTGTGGTGCGGAGCTCTGAAAGGTCTGTCAAAAATCAAACTCGTTCCGTTCAATTCTCCCGCAACAGAAGCAATCATACTTGTTTCAAGCGCCTCATCTCTTTCCATCGGAGGTAAAATTGTGGGCAATCTTGCCGCTAACATAGATTTTCCTGATCCGGGAGGACCGACCATAATCAGATTATGTCCGCCGGCCGCCGCTATTTCCAAAGCGCGTTTTGCCGATTCTTGACCTTTAACGTCACTCATATCCAATTGAGCGGCACATGTTTCGGTTTGTAAAGCCACAGGTTTTTCTATTTCAACCGTACCTTGAAAAAAATTTATCAATTGCTCAATATTTTTTGCCGGAACAATATCTTTTCCGTCCGACCAAGCAGCTTCCCCGCCTTGTTCAAAAGGACAGATAAATCCCATATTTTCCTTTGCCGCCTTGACAGCCGCCGGCAAAACGCCGTTTACCCTGATTAAGGCGCCGTCCAAACCAACTTCTCCAACAACAATGTAATAAGATAATTTTTCTTGTGAAATAAGCCCCATACCAGATAATATTCCAAGCGCAAGAGGCAAATCATAATGTGTCCCTTCTTTAACAATATCCGCCGGAGCCAAATTAACTGTTATTCTTTTGGGCGGCAATTTTATCCCTAAAGAACAAAAAGCTGCGCGGATACGCTCTTTGCTTTCAGCGACAGCCTTATCCGGTAATCCGACAATTGTAAAAGAGGGTAAACCTGACGAAATTTGCGTCTGAAGCTCGACGTTAAGTGTTTCAAGCCCATTAAAAGCAACAGTTCGAACACGTGAAAGCATAGACTACCACCGAGGCGAAGTTTCATTGTCGCGCCAACGGCGGGTTGGATAAGTATCTGTGGTCAAAAAATCATATTTTGAATTGCGGTAAGGAATATCTTCTACTCTTATATAGCATTCTTTTTCCAACGCACGTGCACAAGCTTCCGCCGTAGAATATTCGCTATCGCGGCAGCAGGCCAACTCACCGGTCTTTTGGTTCACCAAAAAGATAACCGTTTGCACATTTTGCGGCTTATCGGCAATAACAATCACTTCAGCTTCTTCTTCGCAATCCGGCTGCGGTGCGGAAGCGCATCCGACAGCGAAAAACGGCAAAGCAAACAGCATAGCGGCAATCTTTAAATTCATTTTTTAACCCTTCAAAACAAAATTAGTTTTATTAATAATATTTTTTTTTACTTTTATTTGCAATAAATTATTTACCTCTTTCAAAAAAAGCTTGCCAAAATAAAGTTTTAGAGTATATTAGCAACGTCCTTGCCGGATTTTTCCGGCTATACATTTAATCTGTCCCTTGAAAACGAGGGATTTTGTTGAGAATCCATAAGGAGATTTATTTATGCAAAAATACGAAAGCGTGCTGATTGCACGTCAGGATCTCGGCGCATCACAGGTTAATAACATTGTTTCAGACTTGTCTGAAGTTATTAAAAAAGAAGGCGGCGAGGTTGTCAGAGTTGATAACTGGGGTTTAAAAACTCTTGCTTATCGCATTAAGAAAAACCGCAAAGGTCACTATGTATTGATGAACATTTCAGCTCCGGCTGCTGCCATTGCTGAATATGAACGCATTATGCGCTTTAACGAAGATATCATTCGTTATATGACCATTAAAGTTGATGAGTTCTGCGAAGGACTTGCATCTTCTGAAGACAAAGAAACAGTTGAAGAAGCGGAGTAATTGACCATGATGAACAAACAATCTTTCTTCAAAAAGAAAAAAGGCTGCCCGTTTTCAGGTGAAGACGGTATGGCTATTGACTACAAAGATGTCAAATTGCTGAGCCGCTACATTTCCGAAAAAGGAAAAATCATCCCAAGTCGTATTACCAACGTTTCGGCAAAGAAGCAGAGAGAATTGGCTCGCGCTATCAAACGCGCCCGCTACATTGCTCTTCTTCCGTTCGTCGCTGATTAAGGAGAGTAGAGATGGAAGTTATTCTTTTGGAACATGTAAACAAATTGGGTAAAATGGGCGATAAAGTAAACGTTAAAAACGGTTATGCCCGCAACTACCTGTTGCCTACAAAGAAAGCTCTTCGCGCAACCGAAGCAAATTTGGCTGTTTATGAAAAACAAAAAGCCGAATTAGAAGCTCACAACAAAGCTTTGTTTGAAAATGCTTCTAAGCAAGCTGCCGAATTGCAAGGATTCAAAGTTGTTTTGATTCGTCAAGCTGCTGAAACAGGACAGTTGTATGGTTCTGTAAGCATCCGCGATATTGCAGCTGCAATGAAAGAAGCCGGCAAAAACATCGAACGCCGTTACATTTCTTTGGAACGTCCGATTAAAGATTTGGGTATTTATAAAGTAAACATCAATCTTCATCCGGAAGTAAGTCAGGAAATTTTGGTTAACGTTGCCCGTACCGATGACGAAGCTAAAAAGCAGGAAAATAATTTCAGCAAAGAATAATTTTTTTGCTTATTCAGAAAAATCCCCGAAATTTTCGGGGATTTTTTATATTGTAAATTTTATCAAAAATAATAACGCACGCCCACTGTAAATTCCTGCATATTTTTAACCGTATCCATATCGGTCATTGTGTAGCGATACATGGCTCTGATGCCAATTGAAGGCAAAGGATTAACCTGCCCTCCCAAGCCGAAACGCAACCCATTTCCCTCTTCATTGTAAGATTTATGATTAGAAGAACCATTTATACTTACGAAGCGGGAAACATCAGCATTATAATATCCATATCCAATTGAAGATAAAACTTCTGCAATTCCCAAATTCAGCACATCGCCGACTAAATCGACGCCATACGATTCTAATTGTAATTTTGTTGTTACTTCATCTCCGGCAACAAAATAATTGCCCGCGCTGTTACTCTTATTTTCAGAACGTTGATAAAAGCCCTCAACAGAAACCATACTCAATAATTTAACACCGGCAACTGCCCCCAATGAACCCAAACTATCCGCATACAAGTTTTCCGTTTTGCTGCCGAAATTAAGTTTGCTGTAATTATAATCGGCTCCCACATACGGAGAAATAAAAAGAGCTTCCGCATTATTCGACAACAAGCAAAGCAATGCGGCGCTTGATATATATTTTTTCATACAATATCCTTTTAAACTTATTTAAACAATTATAGATTTATCACATATAAATAAAAAAAAATTAAAGTTATGAAAAAAGGCGGAAAACTCCGCCTTTTCATTCTATTTAATGTGCACCGTATGTAAAATATTGGTACGCCCCTTAACTCCAAGCGGAAAACCGCCGGTAATTATAATATGGTCGCCATGATGAGCAAAACCGCTGTCTAAAGCAATTTTTACAGCATTGTCTTCAAATTTTGCAAAACTTGAAAAATGCGACTTTTTAATAAAAGGCCTTGCTCCCCAAACCAAAGCCAGCTGGCAGGCAACTTTTTCTTCGGGAGTAACAGCAATAATTGGAATATTAGGTCTTTCACGAGCAATCAAAAATGTTGTTTTACCTGAAGATGTATAAGTTACAACACCGGCAACTTTATCTAAAACTTTTGAAATCTCACTGGCCGCATAAGTAATTGAATCAGCTTCTCCAATACAACAAGAAGATTCCTGCGCCTTTTTCATATATTGGAAAAACAAAGGATCTGCTTCAACCTGAGTAATAATATTACTCATCATTTTAACCGCTTCAACAGGATATTTGCCGGCGGCGGTTTCTGCAGAAAGCATAACGGCATCACAGCCATCATAAACGGCTGTTGCCACATCTGAAACTTCAGCTCTGGTCGGAGTCGGTTTTTCAATCATAGATTCCAGCATTTGAGTTGCAACAATGACAGGACGCGCCAAACGCCGGCAGGCATTTACTATTTTCTTTTGCAAAACCGGAACAGTCTGCAAAGGACACTCAACACCCAAATCTCCTCGTGCGACCATAATACCGTCAGAAAGGCGGATAATTTCATCCAGTTCTGTAATTGCGCTCGGTTTTTCGAGTTTAGATATAATCAAAGCTTTATCGCCGATTAATTCTCTGGCCTCACGCACATCATCAGCAGATTGCACAAAAGACAAACAAACCCAATCGACCCCTTGTTTGAGGGCAAATTTCAAATCTTCGCGGTCTTTTTCGGTGATAGCGGATATAGGCAGTTTTATATTTGGTAAATTAACACCCTTATGGCTTGAAAGTTCACCGCCAACCTTTACTTTTGTTACCGCACTGTTATTTGTTTTTGAAATTATTTCCAAAACGATATTACCGTCATTAAGCAAAAGTTCATCTCCTGCTTTTATGGCTGCAAAAATTTCTTTGTGAGGCAAAGTGACTCTGTCTTTTGTCCCCAATTCATTTTTCATATCAAGGACAAACTGCTGTCCTTCGCGCAACAGAACTTTGCCGTCCTTAAATTCGCCGACGCGCAGTTTAGGACCTTGCATATCAGCGACAACGGCAATGTGCAAACCTTTTTGTTTGGACAGTTTCCTCACAATATTCAATCTCTGTTTGTGCTCTTTGTGAGTACCATGGCTGAAATTAAAACGAAAAGCATCGGCTCCCGCATCAATCAATGCCGAAATTTTTTCTTCGCTGGCGGAAGATGGTCCGATAGTTGCTAAAATATGGGTACATGTTTTTCTTGGCATAACTTTTTCCTATGATATTTATTATTAAATATGTATTAGCACAACTTTTTATTCTTGGTAAAGCTAAATTTATTTCTTGTCAAAATATATAGGCTTTGTTAATCTCCGTTACAACAAATTTTAATATTTTAGGAGAAAAAAATGACCGAAGTTGGAGGAATTGCAACAGATCGCTTGCGTTCGCTGATTGAACGCATTGAGCGCCTTGAAGAAGAAAAGAAAGCTCTTGGCGGCGATATCCGCGATATTTATGCCGAAGCGAAATCAGCCGGTTTCGACGTTAAAATTATGCGCACAATCATCAAGCTGCGCAAGATGAACGCCAGTGACCGCGAAGAGCAGGAATATTTACTTGATACCTATCGCAAAGCGTTGGATTTATAATTGTAAAACAACGCCGATTAATCCGCCGAGAACAATATATAAAATGGGGTGCAGTTTCACAAAATGAATTGCGCCCCAAAATATTGCACAAATCACCGCCGTTTTTATATCAACAAGAACCAATTTTCCCAATTCAATACCGGCAAAGAGAATCAAGGCTATAACCGCCGGATGCACAGCATGCATCAAATTTGTAAAAACATTGGATTCTCTGTATTTGTCAAGCAGCTTCGCAATTGCCACAATAATAACCATTGACGGAAAAACCAACCCGACTGTCGCTGTCAAGCTTCCTAAGATTCCGGCTGCCTTAAATCCGGCAAAAGTTGCCATATTAACTCCTATCGGCCCTGGAGAAGATTCAGACACCGCTATCATATCGACCAATTCACGGGAAGAAAACCATGGATATTTTTCAGCCAATTCAAAAAGAAATGGAACCGTTACCATTCCTCCGCCCAAAGCAAACAGCCCTATTTTACAAAATTCAAAAAACAGCGATGCATAAATCATTTTTTAGTTTTCCTTTGCATAAAAAGTCCAAAAGCTGCAGCGCCGGCAACAACCCAAACCGGAGATAGAGAAAGAAAAATCATCACGGCTACAGCCAAAATAAAAATCAACCATTGATATTTATCTTTTATATTTTTCTTCCACATTCCAAAAACAACATCCAGCATTAAAGCTATTACCACAACTCTAATTCCCGTAAATGCATGAACAACATACGGATTATCAAAAAATATATTTAAAATGTTGGCCAATGTCATAATGATAATCAACGACGGCGCTATAATTCCGGCCGTTGCAACAAGGGCACCCGCTATTCCTTTAAGTTTGTATCCGGTAAAAGTGGAAACATTTACTGCTATAATGCCGGGGGTGCATTGACCAATAGAGTAATAATCCATTATTTCATCTTCGGTAAGCCATTTTTTTCTTTCAATAAGTTCCGCCTGCAATAAAGGTATCATGGCGTACCCGCCACCGAAAGTGAACAAACCGACCTTAAAAAAAGACCAAAACAATTCTAAAAGCATTTTACATACCGCCTATTCAAAAAAAATTAAACGCGATTATATCCTGAGATACTTTCTTATTTGTTAAAACGAGGTAAATATGTTGATTGGCGTTATAAAAGAAAAAACACAAAACGAGCAAAGGATTGCCATAAGTCCTCCGGTGGCAGGACAATTGACCAAAGAAGGAATACATGTATTAATAGAAAATAACGCTGGAATTTCTGCCGGTTACAAAAATACCGATTTTACTGCTCAAGGCGCTGAAATTATTGATTCTCCAGTTGCTATATGTCAATCTTGCAATATGCTTTTAAAAGTTTGGGCTCCTCTTCACGAAGAATGGCAAAACTTATCGCATATGCCTGTTGTTATAGCTGATTTCAGCCGTGCTGTTCTTCCAAATTTTCCGTTCCGTGCTTTCGCATTAGAAAAAATCCCCCGCATATCACGGGCGCAAAATATGGATATTTTATCATCACAAAGCAATCTTATTGGTTACAAAGCCGTAATCAAAGCCTTAAACAAAATAAAAAAATGCGCCCCGATGATGATTACGGCTGCAGGCACTTTACCGCCTTTAAGAATTTTTATTTGGGGATTAGGCGTTGCCGGACTGCAGGCAGCAGCAACAGCCAAACGTCTCGGCGCCAAAGTTTATGCTTCAGACATAAGACCCGAAACTGCAAGCCATGCCGCTTCCGTAGGCGCTCTTTTCATAAAAACCAAAGACATTTATAAAAATTTGCCAAATTTTGATTTAATTATTACGGCCGCCGGAAGTTTTGGAAAATCTCCCGTTTTAATAAAACAAACATTATTTTCCGAAATCCCATCACAAAATTTGATTTTTGATATTTCCGGCAATGTCGAAAGCGGAATTTCGGCACCAAATTTAATTCGCAATTATAATTTAATTTCAGAACTCGCAACATCGGCAAGTCAACTATACGCCAATAACATATATAATTTTTTTCACCTCATTTACGATTTTGATCAGCAAGAACTGAATTTAAATTTTAACAATCCTATAATTAACGCCACTTATTTAGGAGAAAGAAAAAATGTTTGATTTTAGCGTACTGTTTATCATTTTCATTTTAACGGCTTTTATCGGATATTTTGCCGTTTTGGGAGTAACCCCCGCCCTTTATTCTCCTTTAATGAGTGTTTCAAATGCCATTTCAGGCATTGTTATAATCGGAGCCATAGCTTTAGGTGACAATTGGTGGGGAGCAATAGCCGTCTTTCTTGCTGCCGTAAACATATTCGGCGGTTTTACCGTATCTGAAAGAATGTTATCGATGTTTAAGAAAAAAGAGAGGCAAAAATGACCGAAATTTCCATATATTTAATCTGCATTATCGCTTTCATATCGGCAATCCGGTTGTTATCCGCACCGCAAACTGCCGTTAAAGGAGAATATTGGGCGACAATCGGAATGATTGTTGCAATATTTTACGCTTTTCTCAATTTTTCACATGTGCCATACAAACTTATCATTGCTTTATTTTTCGGAGCTCTTATAGGGTTTGTCAGCGGACGCAAAATTAAAATTTCAGCGCTTCCGCAAATGGTTGCCGTTTTTAACGGATTAGGAGGCGGAGCAACCGTCGCTGTTGCCATTGGGGAATTTTTAACTCTAAATTCTTTTTCATTCATTCTGCCGATAAGCATTTTAACCGGCGCCGTTACTTTCACAGGATCTTTGATTGCTTTTGGAAAATTGCAGGGCTTTATATTATCTGAAACAAATTTTAAAACAGTTTTTAATCTTCTAAATCCAATATTGGCTTTGATTACATTTTCGTTATTTGCATATTTTATTATCAATCCAGAAAAAGAATATTTTTATATATTAATCTTTTTCGCTTTGCTTTTGGGAATAGCTTTAATCTTACCAATTAACGGGGCAGATATGCCGGTCGTAATATCAGCTCTTAATTCACTTTCCGGATGGGCATCAGTGACAATCGGTTTTGTACAAAATAATATTTTAATGATTTCCGTAGGAACAATTGTCGGTGCAAGCGGAACTATTTTAACCTGTTTTATGGCAAAAGCCATGAATACTGCTCTGAGCAATTTCTTTTATGTTCGAAAAACAAACATTCAAAAAGAAAGAGAAGGCAGCCTAACAGCCAGATCAGGAAGCCCCAAAGATGCCGCATTTATTATGGAAAACTCTCAAAAAATAATTATTGTCCCCGGATTCGGAATGGCTGCCGCTTCTGCTCAACATGCGCTTAAATCTATGGCCGATTTACTAAAAAACAAATATCAAGTTGAAGTTAAATTTGCCATTCATCCGGTTGCCGGACGAATGCCGGGGCATATGAATGTTTTACTGGCAGAAGCTAATGTTGATTATAATGATATTTACGAACTTGAAGATATTAATCGTGATTTTGCTACGGCTGACGTGGCTTATATTATCGGAGCAAACGATATAACCAATCCGGAAGCGCAAAACAATCCGGATTCGCCTTTATACGGAATGCCTGTTTTCGATGTTGGACAAGCCAAAACCGTCTTTTTTGTAAAACGCACTTTAGGAAGCGGTTATTCAGGCACAGACAACCCCTTGTTTTTTGCTCCCAATACAATAATGCTCTATGGAGACGCTAAAAAAATCACCGAAGAAATTGATAAAATTTTAGAGCAATGAAACAAGCCAGGCTGCAAACAATATGCTATACAGCAAAATTCCTTTCAAATACATGCCGGCCACTCTGAAATCAGCGCCGGAAGGCATCGCATTTTCGATAATTATCGTTTGCAGCAACACATACAAAATATAGTTAACGGCTGTTAAAGGCATTATCGGCAGATAATAACGATTAATCATAAAACCTATAACCAACAAAAAAAGAGGAGCCATGGCAGAAGGAACAGCGTTATAAAAAGTTACATTGCGAAAACCTACACTTCCCATAACATAGCTGCCGTCAGAAGCTTTACGCGGAAAAATAGTAAAATTGCATGGTCTGGCATTGAGCAGCAAACCTACGGTAAAATGCATTAATTCATGCAAAATCGTCCCCGGAATATTAACCAAAGCACTAGCCCACATACTGCTGTAAGTATTATATTTCAGGCGCATTAAAACAATAACCAATAAAATGAGCAAAAAACGGTTATTGGTCAACAGCGTCAAAAAATCAGGGCTATTAAGCCAATAATCTATTTTTCGTATTAATATCTGTAAAAAATCCATACTCATTGCTCCTTATCCAAAAGCGTTACGCCTGCCAAAAATGTATCGGCAAAAATCCGGCAAACATTTTCACGGTTAACGTTTTTTAGTCCTTCAAACATATCGGCAG
>ENA-ORNT01000052-ORNT01000052.1-human-gut-metagenome-genome-assembly--contig:-NODE-52-length-78849-cov-8.367084_pt1 | contig 78849 bp, 63 predicted proteins | sample MGYA00242120_ERZ509032 | MGnify/ENA primary metagenome ERZ509032 (study PRJEB26280, sample SAMEA2338729) | human gut metagenome | biome: human gut; feature: human-associated habitat; material: faeces...
GAGCAACAGCCTTCTAAGCTGTGGGTCTTGGGTTCGAACCCCAACGGAATCACTTATCGCACATTTTGCATTACATCTGATAATACCGCTAATTGCTTGATTCAAGGCAGTTGGCGGTATTTTTATTGAGGTGGGGTTACTATGATTGATTGTTTTTGTGATTTTTGCTTTTAGATTAAAATTGATAATCTGCTGATTTGTTGACTGAATTGCCGCAAAATTGCCGCAAAAGATTTATTACTTAACTCTTTAGACTCTATACAACTTCTTGCTGTGTAGAGAGACTTGCCATTTAGGGAAATCTTTGTGATGTTGCTGTACATATTGTATGGGTTTATTGATTGTAATGTGCTGTAACTTAATGCAAAGGTAATTATTAAGGATAGAATAAAAGAGAAAGAGAACTGGGTTTGTTTGTATTACTATGCTTAAATATTATTAATTAATTGGGGATTTAAGAAATTATCTATGATATTCTAAGAAGAAAATTGTATATTTGCAGTACTTAAACCAACAAACATAAAACACTATAAAATAGAGTGTTATGATGATTAGTTAAAGTAAAACTTTAAGTAGAAAAATATAGATAATATGGAAGTAATAAAGAAAACAAGAAGCAGGGATGAACTGAGATGGCAAGCAGAAGATGATGCCCGAGTAATGGCAACTTATCAAGAAATACTTGGAGATAAGACAAGAATGAATAGGGCTATTAAGGTAGCAAAATCTCAGGCAGCAGACCTTACAAAGAGAGCTAATGCTCTACAGAGTGTGGCAAGGACAAAATCATCATCTAAAAGAAAATAACTTATGAGTAAAAAAGAAAATCAGACTGTACAGAAAACTCGGATTGACTATATGCAAGCTACTTCATTGAGAGAGCTTTTGGATAATGTCAATACTCATAATAAGGAATATCCTGAAAATGCAATACTAAAGGAGGATATTGTGAGAATCCTTAAGGAAGAAGGAACATTCATTATGTTATATTATAGATAATGTAGTCTATATATAATAATGTATAACCATCTAATCAAATACAAGTATGGTAGAACAAAAGAATATAAATGAGATGGAGTCTGATACAGTGTGCTTCTGTTCCAGATGTTATTCCTTAAAAATAAAGTATGAGGATTCCATAGGAATGGATTGCTGTGGAGACTGTGGTTGTACAGACTTTAGGACAGCAAGCTTTGATGAATGGGAGAAGCTGTATAAAGAAAGGTATGGTCATAAGTATGTGGAAGGAACAAGGGATATAAAGAAATCACCTATATTCCAGATGTCAAATGACAAACTGAAGATAAAGGTTTCCAATGATCCTTCGTGGAGAGAGATATGCAGGGCAATGTATCCTACATTTCCTAATTGGCTTAGCAAGGCAGACTCTGTCATTCTATTATTTGCAAAGCTGTACCAAGAAAATAGGTTGGATGATTTGAGAATGGAATTAATAAAAAGAAACAATAACAAACACTAAAAGAGAGATATTATGGAAGAGCAGAAGAAACTTACTTATGAACAGCTTAATGATGCTTGTAATCAGTTGTGGCAACAGAACAGACAGCTTATAAAGAAAACCAATGAACTTGAACAGTTTGCCATGAACAAGAGACTTGATTATCTTTTTAAGGTGCTTGAACATAGCAAGGAATTTTCAAGTGATTTTATAATCAACTGTGTCAATGAGGTTGAGGAAGCAATGGCTATTCCTCAGAATACAGAAAGTACTGATAAGGAAAAGAAGCATGAGTAATAGTAAACAAGGACTTCCAAAGCCTAACAACATAGTGACTATCTCTACTTCTCCTGGCATAGAGTTTTTCAAATGGTGGTGTGTATTCCTCAGACCATTCATTAACCTTACCAATAGAGAGATAGATGTCATAGCCAGTTTTCTGAAACAAAGGTGGGAGTTGTCTAAAAGTATAAGTGACCCTACTATACTCGATAGTATGGTTATGAGTGAGGCAACTAAAGCCAAGGTGATAGAGGAATGTCAGATGACACAGCAACACTTCTATGTGGTAATGAGTAATCTGAGAAAGAACAATATTATAGTGAATAACATTCTTAACCCCAGACTTGTACCAAATATAAGAAAGGATGATAATGGATGTTTTCAGCTACTTATACTGTTCAAGGAAAACAAGAAGGCTGTATGACCTATGATGAGATTGTGATTAAAGTATCCAAGAGATTAGGACTCAGTAAAGAATTAGTCAATAAGACTTATAAAGCTTATTGGAAATCTGTCAAGGAACACATAGCTTCTTTACCTCTGAAGAAAGATTTGTCAGATGAGGAGTTTATGAAGTTACAGCCAAATGTGAATATACCTTCACTTGGTAAGTTCTGTGTCACCCTTGATAGATATAAAGCAATGACTAAAGCATTTAGAAACAAAACAAAAATAAAGGAGAAACAAGATGTTACATGTAACAAAGATTAAACCACTTTTTGACCATTTGCTTATTACAGCAGACAGGTTTGATAAAGACATGATACATAATGGTGTCATTGTAGCAGGAAAAGGTGACCTGAAGCTATGGCAGACTGTAGTGGCTGTTGGTTCAGTGGTAAGGGACATTAAGGTTGGAGACAAGGTAATGATTAATCCAAATGATTTTGCTGTAAAGAAGTATAACAAGAACTCTGTGCAGAATGACTTGGACAACAATCCAGTAATAACATATAACTTCCCATTTGAGACTGTGGATGATGAGAAGGGAAATCCAAAAGATTATCTCTATATCTCAGACAGGAATGTAAAATATGTGTTTGAGGGTATAGAGAAAGATGATTCACTGATACTACCAGGAAAACCGAAGTTGATAATATAAGAGTAGAAGTTTGCAATAGCCTAAGTTTTAATCGACTTAGGCTTTTTTAGTTATAGAAAGAAATATGGAGAACATAAGATTTAACAAGTGTCAGACACCTTTGGAGGATTTGCATTTGGAGGAATATCCAAAGGAAGTGCAAGAGCAGTGGTGGGACACAATAAATAATGTACCCTTTATTAAATGGATGGTGTCTGAGGACAGACCATTGGTTTCAGAATTGCCAAGAGATAAGGAAGGCAGGGCAATAATAGACATAACACATCCACCTATTCTTGAGGGAAGTGATTATTTCAGACCATCAGCATTAGCATATAAGAAGAACAAAGGAAGATATACAACTCTTAGACCAAATGCTAATCCAAACAGTGACTTTGGCAAGTGGTTGTATGAAGAGAGGAAAAGAGGATGGAATGGTTACTGCAATCCAAAGACAGGAATGTGGGTGACAGGAGATTACTACTGGATGCTTAACTTCTGTCCAATGCACCTTGTAGAGAAGAACAGTAATGGAGTAGCAATGAGAACAGTAGCCCATCCAAGGTTTTGGGATGGTCAGTTTCTTATGTCTCATTATCTTAATCAAGGCAGAATACATGGACATCATGCTTCAGCACTTGCTTCACGAGGAAGAGGAAAGACATCATTTGGTGCAGGACTGCTTTCAAGAAGATGTATAATAGGGGAGTCAGAGGAAAACTCAAAAGAAGTGCAGTGCATGGTGACAGCAGTGGATAGAACAAAGCTGATGGATACCAATATGATATTGAAGGTATTCAAAGATAATCTTGACCATTGTGCAAAGTACACACAGTTTGCTTCACACAGACTGAAATCCTCAGACCAAGAGATGGAATGGAAGATGGGATATAAGAAAGCAGGAAGTGAAGTAGAATATGGAAGCAAGAACTCAGTGTCAGGAATTATCTCAGGAGTAAATCAAGATAAGCTGAATGGTTCACGTGGTGTGTTATATCTTATTGAGGAGGCAGGTATCTTCAAAAACCTTCTTAGTATGTATAACATGATCAGACCATCAGTAGAGCAAGGCAATGATGTGTTTGGAGAGATATTCTGTTATGGAACAGCAGGTGATGATCAGAGTGATTTCACTTCATTTGCAGAAATGTTCTATTCTCCAATAGGTTATAATATGGAAGCACTTGACAATGTATATGATAAGGAAGGTCAGGGAAGAAAGCAGTGCTGTTTCTTTTATGGAGCCTATATGAATTATGCAGATGACTGTATAGATGAAGATGGTAATTCAGATATTACAAAGTCATTGTTGCTTATATTATATGACAGATATAAAACAAAATATGGTTCTACAGATGTAAATACTATTACTAAACGTATATCACAGTATCCTATAGTGCCACAGGAAGCAATGATAAGAAATCATGGTAATGTATTCCCAGTGACAGAGCTTAATGAGAGACTTAATCAGATAGACAATAATCCAGATGAGTATGATGACACCTATGTAGGAGAGCTTGTGCAGGACAACAAGACAGGAGAAGTGAAGTTCAATCCTACTACAGATATTCCAATAAGGGATTTTCCTACCAAGGACAATAAAGTGACTGGAGCTATTGAGATATTTGAAATGCCAAAGAAAGGCAGTGATGGTAAAGTGCCCTTTGGTAGATATATCTGTTCTTGTGACCCTTATGACAGTGATGTTTCAAATACAATGTCATTAGGTTCAATTTTTATAATGGACTTATGGACAGACATGATAGTGGCAGAATATACTGGAAGACCTCCATTTGCAGAAGACTTCTATGAGATATGTAGGAAACTATGTCTGTTCTATAACTGTAGATGTATGTATGAGCAGAATATCATGGGTATGTTCTCATACTTCAGTTCACATAATTCAACACATCTGTTAGCAGAGACACCTGAGTATCTTGTGCAAAGAAATATGATAGGAGGTATAGGATATGGTAACAAAGCTGTAGGTATCAGAGCTACTACACCTATTATAAATGGTGCTTTCAAGATGATACAGACATGGTTGAGGAAACCAATAGTTACTGTAGAAACAGATGCAGAAGGAAACAATACAGAAGTAATAATACCAAACCTATATAGAATAAAGAACAGAGCATTGTTGAAGGAACTTGTGTTATGGAATCCACAAGGAAACTTTGACCGAGTGATGAGTCTTGTGCAGCTGATGCTGTATAGAGAAGAGAAACTTGTACTTGGTCATGGAGACTTGAGGAGAACAGAGACAGTGAGTGATGGATTGGAAAATGATGAGTACTGGGAGAAGAACTATCCTGGAGAAAGAAGGGAGATGGGAGAAAAGTGGTAAGCCTTACTAAGCCTAATTGAGCCTGCTTTAGGAAATAAGCCTTACTAAGCCTAATTAAGCCTATCTGAGCCATTGAAAGGAGATGGAAGAATAAGCCTTACTGAGCCTAGTTGAGCCTACCTAAGCTATTGCTTGGGAGGTTTGATTATGCTTTATTGTTTTTTGAGGGGATTATTAAGAACTTCTTTTATTGTGGCTTAGAGAAAAAATAAGGGATAATATTACGCATATATGTTTTTGTACTTTTGTGGAAAAGAAAAGCTTAGAGAAGTAATGTAGAATTAAAGAGAAGAAAAGTATGGAAGCATTAAGTTTTGACAATATCTTGGGTGAGAATGAGATTGAGACTCTATTTGTAGACCCAGAAGATAATGAGGTTGTAGATGAACCTACAAAGACAGAAGAGGAGGAAGTAATAGATACTCCTGATTCTAAAGATAATAAACCAAAAGAAAAGAATAAGACTACTGAGGTTGTTGATCCTGAGACCTTGTTTGAGGAAGAGACACCAGAGAGCGTAGGTAGTGGTAAAGATAAAGAAGGTAAGGAAGATACTGTCACTGACGAGGGATCAGATGGCACTTCTCCAAACGATAACTTCTACTCTTCCATTGCCAATGCCTTGGCTGTGGATGGTATCTTCCTTAACCTTGATGATGAGACAGTGAAGAAAGCAGTTGATGCTGAGACATTCAGTGACTTGATTGAAGCAGAAGTAAATGCCAGGTTTGATGAGAAGCAACAGAGGATTTCAAAGGCTCTTGAGAATGGAGTAGAGCCAACTGATATTAAGAAATATGAAAGTACCCTTGACTACATCAACAAGATAACAGATGCAGCTATTGCTGAGGAAAGTGAAAAGGGAGAGCAGTTGAGGTACAATCTAATTTATCAGGACTTCCTTAATAAAGGCATGTCAGCAGATAAGGCAAAGAAGTACACAGACAGAACCATTAATGCAGGAACAGATGTTGAGGATGCTAAGGAAGCATTGCAGAGCAACAAGGAATATTTTAGTGGTGAGTATAACAGATTGCTTCAAGAGGCACAGCAGCAGGCAGATGAAGATAAGGCAGAAAGGTCAAAGCAAGCAAAGCAGTTGCAGACCTCTCTTCTGAAAGACAAGAATTTGTTTGGAGATATGGAAATCAGCAATGACGTTAGGAAGAAAGCCTTTGAGACAGTATCCAAGCCAGTGTATAGAGACCCTGAGACAGGAGACTATTTGACAGCTCTTCAGAAATATGAAATAGAGCATAGGGCAGACTTCTTGAAATACACAGGTCTCTTCTTTGCAATGACCAATGGCTTTAAGGATTTTGATTCCTTTGCTAAAGGTAAGGTTAAGAAAGAAATGAGAAAAGGTCTTAGAGATTTAGAGAAAACCCTGAACAACACATCAAGGTCGAAGGATGGTAACCTAAAAATGATAACTAATCAGAGGGAAGATCCAGACTCCTTTATTAGTAAAGGGATGAAACTTGATTTGTAAGACCATGAAAAACAATATTATTAAATGCTTAAATGTAAATAAAAATGGCCGGAAAATTAGGTAAATTCCAGAAGCAGACATTTAGTCATTGGAAAGGTACAACTAAGGCAAACCATCTTGGTGGTATTTTTCAGATGCAGCCTCAGAAGGCAACATCTTTGATGGTACAGCTGCTTGCTTGGCATAAAGGTAAGACTCTTGAAACATTCTTGTCACAATTTCCAACAAAGTCTTTTGACAGTGATGATGAATACACATGGGATATTTGTGGTAGTTCCTCAAGGAATATTCCATTGGTAGAGGCAAGGGATGCAGATGGTGTAGATGTGTCAGCAACTTCACGTAATGAAGCAAATGTTGGTGTGAATGGTGAGCCATTCTACTTGGTGTTTGCAGAAGATTGGTTTGCTGATGGTGAGGTAATTGTTGGTGAGCGTAATGAAGTATATCCTATTAGAGTGCTTGCAGATGGTAGGAATGAGGGAACCAACACTGTATACAAGGTAGAGTTGATGGGTGGTATCACTTCTGGTATTCCAGTAGAAGAGCTGCTTGCTGGAAAGAGGTTCTCAGTTGACTTTGCTCCAGTAGAAAAGGACTTTTCTCGTAAGGTTGGTGATGTACGCTTCTCAAGTCCTATAGCAATGAGAAATGAGTTTACTACTATCCGTATTCATACCAAGATAGCAGGCTCAGCGATTAATAAGAAAATAGCCTTTGGTATTCCTATTGTAAAAGAGACAAATGGTCGCTATGTGAAGGACACTGTAAACATGTGGATGCACTATGAGCAGTGGGAGCTTGAACAGCAGTGGAGTGATTATAAGAACAATATGCTTGCTTATGGTCGTTCAAATAGGAATATGAATGGTGAGTATCTTAACATTGGTAAGAGTGGTGAGGTAATTCGTATGGGAGCTGGTCTTTATGAGCAGATGGAGGCAGCTAATACTCTTACTTATAACACCTTCTCATTGAAACTTATTGAAGATGCTCTCTATGAGTTGTCAGCAGCAAAGCTTGGTATGGATGATCGTACATTTGTAATCCAGACTGGTGAGCGAGGAGCTACTCAGTTCCATAAGGCAGTGCTTAACACTGTGAGTGGTTGGAAAGCATTTACAATTAATGGAGACCAGATAGATATGGTAAGGAAGGTACAGTCACCATTGCATAAGAATGCTTTGTCAGCAGGTTTCCAGTTTGTAGAGTTCCAGGCACCAAATGGTGTAACTGTACAAATTAAGGTTGATTCTCGATATGATGACCCAGTGCGTAATAAGATTATGCATCCAAATGGAGGACCTGCTTATTCTTATAGGTATGACATCTTTGACATGGGTAACATGGACCAGCCAAACATCTTTAAGTGTGACGTAAAGGGCATGGAAGGTGATGTGACTTCTTATGAGTGGGGCTTGAGGAACCCTTTCACAGGTCAGATGGGTAACCCCAACATGAGCCATGATGAGGATTCAGCAACCGTTCACAAGATGACAACAATGGGCATATGTGTACTTGATCCAACAAGGACATTGAGTTTGATACCAGCTATGATAGCCTAAGATATAGAAAGAGGCAGTGAGGGAACAAAGTTTCCCTCCTGTACTCTAACTAAGATAAAACAAAAACAGAAAAACAAAATAAAAGGAGAAATTAGAAATGGGAAGAGTAAAGAAGGAAGATAATCCAAATACAGAGACAATTATGCAGGATGTAGAGTTGGATGTGACACCACAGGAGGAAATGAAAACAGAAATTCCGTTGCCTAAAACAGAAACAAAACCAAGTTATAGGGAGAAAAAAGAACCGAGCTATAGTAATGAGACAGTAAACTGCTTAAGGAATGAGCGCATTATAGTAAGATTTGTTCCAAGTCCTACAGCAATGGTGCAGCGGAAGGGACATATTCTGTATGGAGGTATGGCAGAGAATGCAACAAGAAGCTTTGTAGTGCCAAGGCTTAGTAAGACAGGAATGTTCAAGAATGTTCTTACAGATAGTGAGAAGACCTTTTTGGAAAAAGCAATGGGATTGGAAATCAATGCTCTCAGTATCTATAAGAAAGAAAACAACTTCTGGGATGACAGTAATCCAAATGGTATAGGCAGGGTGAAACTGCATAAACAAGATAATTATCTTGATCTAAGTATTCCAGAGCAGTACATACAGTATAAGATATTGCTTGCTAATAAGGACTTCATAGCATCCTCAATGGAAGAGCTTGAAGAAAGACCAAAGGCAACCTATCAGTTTGTGATTATCTCAGAAGGTGCAGAGGCACAGAAGAATCTCAGTAAGATGGATATCACAATGGAATGCTATACAGAATATGGTGCTGTGAAGAAAGACAAGAACACTCTTAAGACTATTATAGAGCAGCTTGAGAAGCGTCCTATCAGTCCTAATGTAGAACTTGGTTTCTTGCAGAATAAGGTTAATGAATATATTCAGGCAGACCCACGTAAGTTCTATACAGTGATTACAGATGAGTATTTGCCAGCAAAAGTACTTGTCAAGAGAGCAGTAGAAGCAGGACTTATAGGAACAAAGAACAACACTTACTATCTACGTAAAGATGGTTCTCCACTGTGTGAAATGAATGAGGAGAGTACCTTGAACAATGCAGCCAAGTATCTCAGTTCAATCAAGCATCAGGAGCTGAAATATATGTTGGAAGCACAGTTGAAGGAAGCAGAAGAAGAGTAAATTTAATCATATATGGAGTTTAGGTAAGGAAACATAATTCCTTACCACTCCTTTCCAAAAACTATAAAGATATGTCAGTAGAAGAGATGGATAATATGTTTGATGTGTTATATAACAATATAACCTCAAACCAAGCACCAGGACTTAATGCCTATGAGAAGAGTATCTTTCTTACCAAGGCACAGGATGAAATTCTGAAGAACTACTTTAATCCAAAGAGCAAAGGCAACAATACCCAAGATGGCTTTGATGGTAGTGTCAAGAGGCAAGTGGACTTCTCCATGCTCACTACTGTAGCTACTACAAGTGCAACATACTATTCTTACACTCTTATAGCAGATAAGACAGACAAGGATGGTAACCCAGTATATTCAAGAACAAAGACAACCAGTTCTATACCTCAGTCTACCTACAGCTATACAGAAGCTTATGATTCTGAAGGCAATGTATTAAAAGATACCAAGGGAGATGTACTTTATGTGAAGAATGAAGGAACAGATGTTTCAGGCTTTGATAATTCATTGTTTGATACACGACCAAACAGCAAGAGTATAACTCTACCACCAAGGCTTATGTTTGCTATCAATGAAATGGTAGAGGTAAGTAGAAACAACAAGACTATACTTTTGCAGGTAGTGCCAGTTAAATTTGATGAATATTCAAGGTTGATGTGCAAGCCCTACAAGAGACCACTGAAATATCAAGCATGGAGACTTACAAACAATGATGTAGTAAACAAGGCAGATATAGTAGTAGGTCCTACAGACGTACTTACAAAGTATACCATCAGATATGTAAGGAGACCAAATCCAATCATAGTATCAAACCTTGATGGACTTTCTATTGAAGGTAAGGAAGATAAGATGGAGTGTGAGTTAGACCCAATACTTCATGAAGAGATACTTCAGAGAGCAGTAGAGCTTGCAAAGATAGCTTGGACAAATACAGGGCAGGATAACCTACAAGCAGTAATGCAGGCAGGACAGAGAAGTGAGTAATCATAAACAAAGAAGATATGACAGTAGAGGAGTTTTCAAACAGCTTTGACACATTGCTTAACAGCTATGCTCTCACTCCAAATTTTGGAGAAGAGACCTCAAAGCAAACCATAGCACTTGATGAATATGAAAAGTCAGTGTTTTTGACTAAGGCACAGGAAGAGATAGTGCTTGGTTTATACAATGGTAAGAATCCTTATGGAGACATCTTTGAAGGAACAGAAGAGCTGAGGAGATACTTGTCAGACTTGACGGCAGAGAAGTTTCTAAAGCCAATAACAAATTCCTCAGGCACACCTCTTGGTCTTGAAAGCAAATCAAAGTTCTTTACTCTTCCAGAAGACCTATGGTTCATAACAATGGAATCAGTAGTAGTAGACAATGGTAAGTGTGGTGCAGAAACCATAATGAAGGTATATCCAGTAAAGCAAGATGAATATCAGGTAATCAGAGACAATCCCTTCAGAGGAGCCAATGATAGGAGAGCCTTGAGGCTGGACTTGTCAGAAGGAAATGTAGAGATAATCTGTAAATATTTGGTGTCAGTCTACTATATAAGGTACATAAAGAAAGTATCACCTATTATACTTATTGACTTGTCAGATGGTTTGTCAATAGAAGGACAGAGTAAAGTAAAAGACTGTATCTTGCATGAAGCTCTTCATCAGAAGATATTGGATAGGGCAGTACAGCTTGCATTGCAAAGTAAAGGATATAATATCAATAAATAATAGTTAAGGTCTACCAAGTAGACAATGTTTAATTAAATACATAAATAAAGATGAGTGTTTATAGTTTGAATCAGGTAAGGCACCTGTATGTAGCAAACAAGTCAGTAGAAGCAACAGCAGAACTGGCTAATATTGGAGATTTTAAGGTGAAGACCTGTGGTAACATTGAGAAAGAAGTATACTTTGAGGTACAGGGTCCAGACACAGTGCTGAAGAGTGACTACATTCCAGTGAAGAACATCAATTATGTCAATGTCCTTAAAGCAGCTGCTATGGCAACACCTATGAAGAAGGTGAAGGTAGTGTTGGATCCCACGGTTAATGGAGGCAATCCTATTGCAGGACAGGACTATGTACTTCGCATTAACTTCCATCAGTTCTTTGGTATGGGTGCTCAGGACCAGTATGTAAAGGATGCAGCAGTACATGCAAGGAAGGGTATGACAGCAGAGCAGTTCTATAAGGAGCTGGTAAAGGCACTTAACCTCAGTTTTTCACGTGAGGTAAGGGCTACTGCTACAAGTAATCCTTATCTTAAGTTTACAGCCAATACAGACAGTATTGAGATTGAGGAGGTGCCACAGTCATGGACATTGGGTACAGAGGCACAGGAGCGAGTACTCTTTGATGTAATGCCTACTACAGTGTATGATGGTGTAGATGACTTGATATGGGGTACTGTGGCTACAGAAGCTTCTACTACCATGGTAGGTAATGGCAAGAAGCTGGCAGACCTTGAGTACTTCCTTCTTGGTGAACGTGGAGACCAGTATAGGAAGGTAGGTTTCCCGAATGACATTGAGACCAAGGGTATGATAGACCCAAGTAAGGAGTATGATGTGATTGAGATTCACTATGCCTTTACAGACACAGGTGTCAATAGTTATAGGACAGAGAAAGACATTACCATTGCAGTGCCATCAGAAGGTGGAGAAACCTTTGTTGAGATTAACAAGATTATTACTGCTTTTAATACAGCTACAGGTCTTACTGTAAAGCCTCTTGCAAAGGCTGACGGTGAATAATTAGTCTTTTGTTTCATATATTATTATGGAGGGATTGGGGAATGTATCCCTGGTTCCTCTTTTTTGTTTTATTTAAAGAAAGTAAGATATGATACTATTTGACCAGTTAAGAATCTCAGATGATGGACAGAGACTGTATATCAATGCACATGTGAATAAAGCAGACTATTTTAAGAACAGGTATATAGACTCTGTGGTGATAATGACAGCAGACAAGGTATCAGAAACAGCACCAGGGACTCCAACCTCAGACTATATATATAAAAAGGAAATAGAGGGTAATGTAAAAGAATTAGATTTGGTACTAACTTCATTGGACTTTACAAAGTCATGGGAGACAGATCCAAAAGCAATAGCCTTTAATAGAGCAGACATGAGCAACACATTGTTCTTTGTATATATAAAATGTAAGGGAACACCAGGAGAATGTACTCCCTGTAGGCTTGATGAAGAGACAACCCTTGGAGTAGTGTTTGATGAAAATATGCTTTATCAAAGAGTGATGGACTATACCAAGGAGTTAGTAGCAGACTGTAGTATTCCTACAGAGTTTACAGATTTCATATTGCTGTGGAATGCTTTCAAGGCAGCTATAGAGACAGAGCATTATGTAGCAGCCATCAAGTTCTACAATAAACTGTTTGGTGTAGTAAGGAGTGGCTATAGCAATAATATAATAAAAACTTGTGGGTGCAATGGATGAAATATTGTTTGAAGCATTGTCTGAATATTTTCATGCCTTAGAGTTGAAAGGATATATGTCAAAGAGTCACAGCATGAAGCTATTGGTGCTAAGTTTCTACAGAGACTTTGTATTCAAGGACTATAGAGGCATGTTGAGTAAGAGAGATTATTGTTTTATAGAGAAAGCATTGGACTGTATCTATGGAACAAGTTGTTTAATACCTTATCCAGATTATTTGAAAATGGGAAAGCTACATTTAGGAGAGATGACAGAGATGGCTCAGAGGTTGAAGACCCTTGAGAATACAGAAGTTGTAAAAGTAATACATGAGGCTGAGGCAGATACTCAGTCGGATGTTGTAGTTATGATGGAAGAAAGTTAAGTAGTTAAGGAGTTAAGGAGTCGGGAGTTAAGCCAAATGTTTTGTTATATTTAATATTTTATGAGCAAAAGTAAGGGCTTAACTTCTTAACTATTTAACTCCTTTTGCTTATGAAACTAAATTCTATATAAAATAGAGAAGAGATATGTTAGTAAAAGAGATTGTATATATGGTATTGGACTTGGCAAAGGCAAATACCACTGATGACTCCTTCTTTAATGAAGACCATGTGTTGTTCTTACTGAAGAAATATAGAAGTTTCCTGATAAAGAAAGAGCAGGAGAAGCTGAAGACATCTACAGATATAGCTTCAGAATTTGAGTATCAGCAGATATGTCTGAATTTAGAGAAAGTACCAGCAATGGATGGAAGTCCATGTACAGGAGGATATTATCTTAGGACAGAAGAGAAGATACCAAAACTTCTTGAAGGAAATATGCCAAGAGTATATCCTATGGACTTTTATCAAGGAATAAACATAAGTTATGTGCCAAGAGACAAGATGAGATATATAGGTACAAACAAGTTTTTAAGAAACATAATATATGTGTCATTAGGAACAGACTTACATCTATATCTTAAAAGTGTCAATCCCCAGTTTCTTAATCTTAGGAAATTAAGAATGAGTGCAATATTTGAGGACTTTGATGAGATAGAGAAATATAAATGTGAAGGGGATACTACAGTATGTGATGTAATGGAGAGGGAGTTTCCAATAAGGGATTATCTGGTACCAACTTTAACAGAGCTTGTAGTAAAGGAACTTGTAGGAAGCATGTATAAACCTGTAGACCAAGCCAATAATGCAAGTGATGATATGTCAAAGGTAGCAACAAAACAGAGTTAGAAATGGACTATAAGGAGTTTAGAGCCAAGCTTATAAAGACAGATGTTCCAAGGAAACCAAAGGTAAGAAATTCATGGGGAGTGTATGATGCCTATAAGCATATAAGAAAGAAAGGCTGGTATGATATAGGCAGACCTTTGAAAGAGCATGAGTTCTATAGTATTGTCAGAGGTGTAAATGACTTAATGGCTGAGGAAATAGTCAAGGGAAACATAATAAAGTTTCCACATAATATGGGGGAGCTTGAATTGAGGAAATACAAGCCAGAGGTGAAGATAGTAGATGGAAAGCTAAAGATAGGTTATCCTGTAAACTGGGACAAGACAATAAAGCTATGGTATGAGGATGAAGAAGCAAGGATAAACAAGACACTTCTAAGACATGAACCAAAATACATATACCACATAAAGTATAATAAATATCATGCCATGTATGAGAATCAAGTCTTTTATGAGTTTGAGGTAAACAGATTTATAAAACGAGCATTAGTAGGAAGTATTAACAATGGTAAAACAGATACATTATGGTGACAGAGATACAATATACAAATATAAGGAGGGTGCTTGGTGACTTAGTAGAGCACCCATTGCTGAAAAACTTGACACTTGAGCAAGTGATAAGACACACTCTTAGATTCATATCCCTGCATGGTTATCCAAGTCTATACCAAGACAAGATAGAAGAAGTAGAGATAAAAGACTTCAGAGGACTGTTGCCTTGTGACCTTGTTTCAATAATACAGGTAAAAGACCTTGATACAGGTATTTGTCTGAGAGCAATAACAGATAATTTCACAAGAGGTTTGGAACCTAAGCCAAGAGAAGATAGGGGACCTAAGGACTTGCTGAATAATGTACAACATGAGTATATACCACCAAGGAAGGTATGTACAGAAGAAATGTCATTCAAGACACAAGGTAGAGTGATATTCACATCCTTTCCAGTAGGAAGAATAGAAGTGGCATATAAAGCAATACCAGTAGATGAAGACGGTTTTCCATTATTGATAGACAATGAGACATATCTCAATGCATTGGAGGCATATATCAAAGTAAAGGTGTTCACTGTAAAGTTTGATACAAACAATATATCAGCAAGAGTATTGAGCAATGCACAAACAGATTATGCTTGGGCAGCACATTTGCTACAGAGTGAAATGACAACACCATCAGTATCAGAGATGGAGAGTATTACAAGATACCTTAATACCTTGATAAAGCCAGTGACACACTTTGACAATGGATTTAAGAACTTAGGAGATAGAGAATATAGGAGGAGATATTAATATGGCAAAGAGATATATTAATTGGAAAACAAAAGGCATGAATAGAGACATGTCAGTATCAGCCTTTAATCCAGAGTTTGCTTTTGAGAATCTTAACATAAGACTTGCTACCAATGAGGGTAACACAATGATGTCTTGGGTTAATGAGAGAGGACCAAAGAAACTAAGGCTTCGTGTAGATACCAAGCCTTGGGCTACAGAGGATTTTGTTGGTAGGTATGATAGTAATGTTGATGAAGAAACTAAGGAGATTACTGATGCACCAGTTATTAGAGGAATACCTGTAGGAACTGCTGTACTTAATCATAAGTTAGTATTATTTACTGTCAATGATTATATCTATCTTTTTGAAAAATCAGATGATAAAGACTATGATCTTGAAGGCAAGGTTCTTTATTTTGGATCATTGGGATTTAGTCCTAATTATCCTATAGAGACCTTGGTGTCTTATGAGTCAGAGAATATTCAGAAAGTGTATTGGACAGATGGATTGAATCAGCCAAGAATAATCAATATAGCTTCAGCTATGAATTATAAGTTAGGCAAATATAATGATTCATCTTTTGACTTTGTGCCAGAGTTAGCTTTAAAGGAAACAGTATCAGTCAGTAAGATGTATGGTGCAGGAGAGTTTCCTCCTGGAGTGATACAGTATGCCTTTACTTATTATAACAAATATGGTCAGGAGAGTAATATATTTTACACAACACCCTTGCAGTATATCTCTTATATCAACAGAGCAGGAAGTCCAGAGGAAAAGGTAGCAAACTGCTTTAAGATTAAGGTAAACAATATAGACAAGAACTTTGATTATTTAAGGATTTACTCAATCCTTAGGACATCAAAGGATGCTACACCTGTGGTTAAAAGGATACAGGACTTAGAGATACGAGAAGATGCTACATCTGTAACATATATAGATAATGGTACCAGTGGTGAGATAGTAGACCCTACAGAGCTGTTGTATAAAGGCGGTGAAGAGATTGTAGCTAAGACTATAGAGCAGAAAGATGAGACACTGTTTTTTGGAAATATTACAGTGAAGAGACCACCTCTTAGTATAAAGGAAAGATTGTTAGAAGAGAATGGGGTTACTGATACTAAATTTTTAGCAAATGATAATATCTCCTCATTAGCAGTAGATAGAGGATTTAAACGATCTTCTAAACCCCCTCTTACTTATTATAATACTCTTGATACTGACGATAATTATAAAGGAGCTTCCTGCTTTAAATCCAGAGAGTATTATAGACTTGGAATACAGTTTCAGTATAAAAATGGTAGATGGTCAGAACCATGTTGGATAGGGGATAAACAATGTCTAGCCGTTCCTTCAGAGGAAACCAAAGCTGGAACAAGGTTAGACCCAACGGGGAGACAAATTATAAAAGTTCCAGAGTTTAAATATACTATGAAAGCTGTAAGAAAAACAGGTATTGATAGTATATTTGAAAATCTACATAAACAAGGTTATAGAAAAGTAAGACCAGTATTTGCTATACCAAGGACACAAGATAGAACAATCTTATGTCAGGGAATAGGTTGTCCTACTATGTATAGAAAAGTGGACAGGGATAATAATCTGTATGCTGTCTCATCATGGTTATTTAGACCTGAAAATAGTGTAAGTGGAATGAGCTTAGATTGGAATATACCAAATGAATCTTTTCCTGAAGATAAGGGTTATACAGGAGGTGGTATTGTTACATCGAATGATAGGCTTGTTTCACAATATACTAAACAATTTATTCAAGATTTAGTTAATATTAATTCTACAATAATTTCTCCCTATCTATCAAGTACGGAAGTTATGGGTACTTATAATGATAAAGACTCTTTCCGTGTAGATCCTTATTTCATAACTTTAAATTCTCCAGATATAGAATTTGATGATTTTATAGCTCATACAGATTTTAAAGGATATGGTTTAAGTACTGTTGGATATACTACATTTGATAAGACCTATGGAGATATAAGCATTCAAACATCAACTCCAACTATAGGTTCTAATTCTGCTGGATTTGTTCATAGAAGTATTGTAGCTCCAGGATGTGGTGCTCTTATTTCTGGATTGTTTTATAATGACCATATAGCAGATGATATAGATGCAGAAGGAAAATATGGAACCTATTGCCCTAACAATCCCCCTGTAGATTTTCCAGTATATATGTGGCATAAGAATGGTTCTTTGAATAATGATGTTGCAAGGGATAACAGAAGTGCTCAGCTATTAAAAAAGAGAATAAGTAATTATAGATTTGGCTCTAAGATTACGTATGCAAAGATTCAGTATGCTCCAATATTAGAAAATCCTGAGTATTCTGATATTCAGTTATTTAATTCTGATACTCTTTCTATTGTAAAAGTGAATGGGGAAGTATATCAGGGAAATGTTGATACAATGGTAATGCCAAGTGAACTTTCTCCTTACTATTTCGTAGGATGGCCGTGGAGAAAAAATGTAGATACAGACTATAAAACAAAATGTCAGCTTAAAATATCTCTTGAAAATCCTAATGATCTAAGTTCAAAGTGTGGTATATTTGAATTAAAGAAAGTTGATAATTCTTGGGTTTGGAGTATACCTCTACAAATAAGTAATCCTATTAAACCTACTATTACAGTTAATGGTAGTGATATTGGTGATCATGTAAAAAACATATCTTACTGGAGAGAAGGTGTTCAAATAAAATATAAATCCACTCCACATCTAGTAGCAAAGATTAGTGAAAGTGTTTATTCTTGGGAACCTTTTGTTTTAGGAGGGGTATTTTCTACTTTAATTGCTGGGCAATCTCCTATAATTGAAGTGTATAAGGAATATGATAAAGACATAATCTTTGGAGGTGCTTCAGATGAGGCATTACAGGCAGCTATATGGATACCTTGTGGACCATCAGTGTTATTTGATGAGAATACTCAGAGTATAGATTTAAACTATAAATGGGGAGATACATATTTCCAGAGATATGAATGCTTAAAGACCTATCCTTTCAGTTCAGAGGATAAGAATCAGGTAGTGGATATAGCATCCTTTATGGTGGAGACAAGGGTGAATATAGATGGAAGATATGATAAGAACAGAGGACAGACAAGTAATCTGAATGTGACACCTCAGAACTTTAATCTAATAAATCCAGTGTATTCACAGATGGATAACTTCTTCTCATATAAGATAATGGATGAGGATAGCTATAAGAATACTGTATTTCCAAATACAGTGACTTGGACTAAGACTAAGCAGAATGGAGCAGATGTAGACTTGTGGACTAATATAACCTTAGCCAATACATTGGAGATGGATGGAAACAAAGGAAAAGTAAACAAGCTTATAAGGCTTAATAATCAGTTGCTTTCATTCCAAGACAGTGGTATATCACAAATACTGTATAATGAGAATACACAGATTTCCACCACAGAGGGAGTGCCTATTGAAATAGCAAACTCACAGAAGGTTCAAGGAAAGAGATATTACTCAGATACAGTAGGCTGTTCAAACAAGTGGTCTATTGTACAGACACCTTCAGGCATATACTTTATGGACAGCAATGAGAAAAGTATATATCTGTTTAATGGTCAGTTGAATAATTTGAGTACAGTAGGAGGCTTTAATGCTTGGGCTAAACAGAATATTCCATCATCAGAGGTAGAATGGACAGCTAATATGTTTGATTCATTTGTAGCTTACTATGACAAGTTGAATCAAGATGTGTTATTCATTAATGGAGAAATAGCATTAGCTTATTCAGAGAAGTTCAACTGCTTCACTTCATTCTATGATTATGGTGGAACACCTTTCTTTGTAAATCTTGATGATATAGGAATATGGATAAAGAACCTTAATCTGTGGCAACACCAAGCAGGAGAGTACTGTAACTTCTTTGATGAGAATAAATCTTACTCAATGACTCTTGTAGCTAATCAAGAACCACAGATGGATAAGATGTTTACTAACTTGGAGTTCAGAGCTTGTGTAGAAGGTGAAGGAGTGTATGATGAAAATACAGGAAAGTTTAAGCCTGCCTTACCATTTGACACTGTAGAAGCATGGAATGAGTATCAGCATGGAATGCTTAGTCTTAGTGATAGAGATGGTCATGACAGATTTACTCATGGAAATTCAGATGGCAATGCTTCACTTAACAGGAAGTTCAGAATGTGGAGGTGTGATATTCCGAGGGATAATGTAGAGGTAAACAAGATAAATGCTGCTACAGAGTCCTTGAGGGGAATAAAGAGGTTTAAGGCAAGACCATTGGATAGGATAAGGAATCCTTGGGCATACATAAAACTGACTAAGAATGTAGCAACAAGTAAGGTAGAGGTGCATGATATTATGGTGACGTATTTTGGGTAGACTGATAACAGGTAGGGATATGAGCCTCACTAAGCATTCTTGGGCCTTACTAAGCCTGAGGAGAATTTGAGGAACTTGATGGGCTTGAGAGCCTAGATAATAATCCTTACTAAGCCTTAGGTAAAGAGGTGAGGGAATCTTAGTGATTCTCTTACCTCTTTTTATAATATAGTTTAGGGTGAAACATTGAAGCCAGTAAAGAAGTATCTTTGTAAAAACATATATTAATATGAGAAAAAGAAATAAATTATATACAGTGAACAAATGGAATCAACCATTGTTTGCTCAAGGTATAGATAGAGAGCATCAGAATATCTTTGATGGCTTGGATTTTAGCTACTTGAATAATGTTGATGCAGGAAGTTTGGGAAGTCTAAATAAAACAACAGACCCATCAAAAATAACAAGTTCAGAGATGTCAAGCTGGCTACCTAAGCAAGTAGATGTACCAGTAGGTAAAGTAGGTGGAACAGGTAAGATAGGTAATGTTGTAGGTGCATTAGGCGGTATAGTAGGTGGTATAGGCAATAGGGTAATAAGTGGAGGACTAAGCTCTGGCGCAGGTAATGCAGTAAGTAGTATAGGTAATACTGTTGGAAGTGCTATCAGTACTATTAATCCTGTGGTAGGAGGTATTGTATCAGCAGCTTCTGGTATTATTGGTGGAGGTATAAATGCTCTTTGGGGTATGAAGACAGACCAAAAGAAGCTTCAGGCAGCTAATGAAGGTACTAATTATTTGAATAACTTTGTATCTAATGCTTCAACCTTTGATGATATACAAGGACCAAATGCTGTGGCTAATGTGCAGAATGCTTATAAAGGAGGAGTCTTTAAAAAAGGTAAGGCAAGAAGGAAGAATGCAGCTCTTAGAGCAGAAAGGACAAATGCAGAGTTATGGGCAAATAGAAGTGTAGATAACAATATTGATAATATAGCAGAGACACAAATGGATAATATGCTTGCAAACTATGCAGCTTTTGGAGGTCCACTTGGAGGAATGCCAAGTTTGGGTACAGGAGCTATAGATTATGGATTTATGTCAGATTATCTTGTAACAAAGAATAGAATGGCAGACATGAAAAACAAGATTACTGGAACTGTATTTGACAATATACCTTCAACACCTATAAATACCTTTGAGTCAGGTGGAGGTATTCATATTAAGAAGAGTCATAGAGGATTATTCACTAAAGAAGCTAAGGCACATGGTATGGGAGTACAAGAGTTTGCATCACATGTGTTAGTTAATAAAGATAAGTATTCACCTGAAGTGGTGAAGAGAGCTAACTTTGCAAGGAATGCTGCTAAGTTTGCTTTAGGTGGAGATATGCAAACTAATGGAGCAGACTTTAGTAATGGATTGTCACATATAGATGCAGGAGGTTTGCATGAAGAGAATCCTTATGATGGTGTGCAAGTAGGTATAAGCAGAGAAAATGGTCAGCCTAATCTTGTAGAAGAAGGGGAGACCATATTTGATGATTATGTGTTTAGTCAGAGGATAAAGGCAGATGCAAAGACAAAGAAGAAATTCCATATAGGAAAGAAGACAGAAATAAGCTATGCAGATCTGTCAAAGAGACTTGAAAAAGAAAGTCTTGAGAGACCAAATGACCCTATATCACAGAATGGACTGAAGAAGCAGCTCCATGACCTTGCAGATGAGCAGGAGAGGCAGAAGGCAGATGATATGCAAGAAGCCTTTGAGCAGTTGCCACCAGAGCAGCAGCAGGCAATAATGCAGCAAGTAGCTATACAGGAACAGCAAACTCAGGAAGCACAGCAAATGCAGAATGAAGAGCAGCTTCAGAATGCACAGCAGGAAGAGCAGCTTCAAGGACAGCAAGATAATGGTAAGCAGATGGAAGAAGAGCCTAATATGGAAGAAGGAAATACAGAACAGATAAATGCTTGTGGAGGAAAGATGAACAGATTTGATAATGGAGGAGATATGAAGAGGAAGATATATAACCTCTTGAAAACACCTACAGATAGAGAGTTTGATAAATGGGCAGAAAAGCATAATATAGGAAAGATAGATGATTGGAAAAATATACTAAAGAATAAGTCATTTATAGATGCTTTAGGAAAAGATAATCCAATGTTGGGAGATGCTCTTTCAAGAGGATATGACTTTGGTGCTTATATTCCAACAAAGAATGGAAAGTTGACTTTTGACTTTACACATGGAGGTTGGGGAAAAGAAGACTATGATGCTTGGAATGGCAGTACAGATGCAGCTTGGAAAGAAGCTGTAAAGAAAGGACTTGTGAAGAAAGGCATGAAGTCAGAGGAAATAGGCAAAGCCTTAGCACAGACAGATGCTTATAAGAGAGGTTCTGACTGGTTAAAAGAAAAGGAGGGAAACAGACTGTTCTACTTGCAGCAGATACTTAACAGTAAGGATGCGCCAGAAGCAGCAAAACAATATGCAGCAAGATATGTAGATAACAATGGTTGGCTGAAAGATGCGAAGAGGGATTATCAAACTATCTTTGAAGACCCTAATGGAACTGGTGTTAGAAACACTCATCCTGGAACATATTGGAAGACACCTAATGAGATGTTGAGAAACAAGATGTCAGGAAACTTTGTAGTGAATGATGATGGTACAGTAGATGAGATTATAGGAGATGTACCAGAGGGATGGAATGGTACAGGAAGCTATAAGTGGCAGGATGCTGATAGTGATTATGAGTATAACTACTATAAGAGACCTGTAGACTCAGTGGTTACTTCTGATAAGAAAGGTAAGGTAGAAGATGAGGAATATGAGCCAATACATAAACCAACATGGGGAAGAACAGCAGGACTATTAGGACCAGCAGTAGGTCTTGGGATGCAAGCCTTAGGTATAGGAAAACCAGATTATTCAGGAATGGATGCTGCATTAGAGATAACAAATGGAAGTCCAGCATTGGCACATGCCCAGTTTATTGGTAATCGTCTTAAGTATAGACCAATGGATATATGGTATGAACAAAATAGAATGGATGCTAACAGCAGGGCTACAGACAGAGCTATTCTTAACAATGCTTCTCCAATGGGAACAAAGATGGCAGGATTGTTGGCAAATGGCTATAACAGTCAGATAGCAGATGGTGAGCTTTATAGAAAAGCCTTGGAGTATAATGATGCTCAGAAGCAAAGAGTTGAAGAGTTTAACAGAGGTACAGATATGTACAATGCTAATGCTGCAAATCAAGTATCAGCTACCAATGCTCAAATAGCAAACAATAACAGACAGCTTAGAGCACAAATGAAGATGGATGCTGCAAGACAGAGAATGGCTGCTGATGCTGCTTGGAATCAAGGCATATATGGTAATGTGAATGGCTTGTTTGCAGGTTTGGGAGCCTGGGGTAAGGAGAATGTACAACATAACATGATTGCAGACATGGCTGCTGATGGACTGTTTGGAACAATGAGTGACAAGCAGAATATAGGTAAAAGCTATATAAGAAAGAAAAAGGCAGCATGTGGAGGTAAGATAAGTAGGAAAAAGAAAGGTTTAACATTTTAAAGAGTAGAAGATATGCCAGACTATTCATTTGTAGTTTCACCCTCATTCAATCCATTCAGTATGCAGGAAATGCTTGTACCATTTTCTGCATACAAGGATGCTTTTGAGAAGAGTGAAGAACAGTATGACACCTTATCACAAGGTGCAGATAAATTCAAGTATCTCAGTGAGACATTGCCAGAAGGAAGTAAGGCAAGGCAGATATATGAAGGATATGCCAATGACCTTAGAGCACAAGCAGAAGACCTTGCACATAATGGTCTTACTATGGGCAATAGGAGAGCTTTGACATCCTTGAAGAGAAGATACCAAGGAGAAATGGGTAGAATACTTCAAGCAGATGAGGCTATGAGAGAAGAAAAGAAGCTAAGGCAGAGTCTTGGGGCACAAGACACTTCACTGCTATATGCTAATGACAATCTAAACATAGATGACTTCTTGGATGGAAAGAATCCTAACCTGTATAGGATTAGTGGTAATGAGCTGTATACAAGAGGAGCAGCTGCTGGTAAGGCAGCATCATCGAGGATATTTTCAGCAGGAGATGCAGGAAGTACACTGAATGGTTATTATAGAGACTATGTGCAGAAACTTGGATATAGTCCTGAGACCATAAGAAAGTTTTATAATGATATGTCTACAATACCAGAGTTACAGATGGCTGCTGATGCTATACTTGAGGAGAGAGGAGTAAATCAAAACCTCAGTGGGTATAATCTTAGGAGAGCAAGACAATCAGTCATTAATGGTATGATAGACGGTGCAGTATATCAGGAGAATCATAGTCCTCAGAGAGATTTGGGAGTGCTGACGCCTATGGAACAAAATCAGATAACTATGCAACAGAAACAATTTAATCTGAGTAAATCTCAGTTTAATGCAAGAACAACATCTATGGGATATAGGATAGATGATAATGGAAACTTACAAATAGACCCTGATAGAATGGAAGCTTTGAAAAAGTTGAAGAAGAGTAATAAGGGTACTGGTAGTTCAAATACTAATTCTGGATATGATACTAAAAATAAGAAAAGTATACAACTTACGTGGCATGGAAATAACCCTAAAGATAGAAATGGAGAAGCTGATGATGATGTTACAATAAAAGAATTAGGGGATGGTGCTTCATTACCAGGAAATCCTGTAAAATTTAAAGAACTTCCTTCTTTTGTTAAGGATAAGGTACAACGAGCAATTGGAGGAGGTAATACTGATTTCTACAGATATTATTATAAACCATTTAAGGGTGGCTTTTGGAATGATACAGAAACTGAAATTGCTATAATACCTGCTGATGTAGTAAAATATAACAGTGATCCAGAAATTCCTGCTGATTTAATAAATCCACAACAAAATAAAGGACAGTGAAAACTGCCCTTTATTCATATACTTTTTCAAGAGCATCTTTAGCACTTTTACATCCTTGATTAGCAGATAAAGTCCAATAATACTTTGCCTTTGTTATATTAGGCTTTAGATAAATACTATCTGGATTATCTAAAATATATTTAGTTTCATTTTTATCCGTAGTATAATTTCTGTTTTCCAAAGTTATAAAAGTATCATTACCATCATAAATATAATTATCAGTTCTTCCTAAATAATGTATTGAGTAATAAGCCAATCCATTTAAATAGATATTACCTAAATTAAATTGAGCTATAGAATCTCCATTTTCCGTTCCTTTATTTAACCAAAATAAAGCTTTATCAAAATCTTGATTTACACCATTACCATATTTGTATGCTAAACCTATTTTCCCTTGAGCTTCAGCATTTCCATTTTTAGCTGCTTGCATATACCAATATGCTGCTTTTTCTTGATATTCAATAGCTTTATTTCTCATAAGGTAATAACTGTCTTTAGATAATCTATCACCTAATAAAACTTGAAATTTTGTATCACCTTTTTCTGAATAAAAGGTTAACAGCTCTAATGCTTTATTATAGGCTAAATCATTATTAATATTCAAAAGTTTATTAATATTTGTTATTGCTTTATTTGCATTAGATTTGCCTTCTTGATATAAAGAGTTACATTGGTATGGAGTATACCAATAAAATCTAACAAAAGCAAATATAATATACAATAGTAATATAGCTGTTATTGAAGCAATAGCTATGCCTATTCTTTTGCACCACTTGATTATTATTTGCTTGTTCATAATTACTTATACAGATTAGATTTTACAATGCCAGTAAAGATATTATACCTTACTGGTTTTTCTGCATTCTTATCTAATATTACAAGAAAAAACATATATGGAGTTTTTGAATATTGAGAATCATATATCTCTGATAAAACTATAGGAGTGGAAACACCTTTTAGATTTGCATAAAATTTATGACTAATAGTATATTGTCCAACTTCTGTTCCTTTCTCTGTTTTTATTACAAATCCTTGATAGACCATATCTCTACCAAGAGAAATTCCTATAACATTTTTTCCATTTTTTGTTCCAAAAATTACCGTACCTCCTGTAGTGTTTTCAAAATCCGTTTTACCATTAGCATTCTGAACTGTTACTTTTGAATAACTATATCCTCTGTTTGTATAATAGCTTTGAGCATGAATAAATATACTAAATAAAGAAAGTATGATTATAAATAAATATTTTTTCATAATTATAATATTTTATAGTCCTAAATCAACATCACCAAGTTCACCGGCTTCTCCTATGAAAAACACATACTTACCATTCATATTTAAGCCAACTTGCAAGTCTTCTTTTTTCTGTAGGATTTCCTTTTTTGTAAGAACTCCTAAAGACCTATGAAAGTTTACATAAGTTATGTTGCCTATGGCATCAATAAATCTACAAGAAGTGAAAACTTCCTTGGTATCAGAATTGATTTGATTATTACTAAACTGCATAGGACCAAATTCTTTTGAGAACTCAGTAAGAGTCCAAGTTCTACTAAAAGGACCTACTAATTTTTTCTTGTTGTTTGGAGGTGTTGTAGGTTTGGTAGGTGGGGTAGGTTTTGTAGGTTCTTCTATGGATGGGGTAGGTGTTTTGTTACTTGGTTTTAACAAGCAATATATTACTATTGCTGCAATGATAGTAATGATAATTAATAGTTCCATGATTGTTATTTGTTTTTAGTTGTAATTGAATTGTTTATAATGCAAAGGTAAACATTTTATTGGAGTTGTTATATATGATTAGAGGTTATTTTTATATATCCACATCCTTCCAAGCCTTTCTTCTTCCTTTTATAAGACTGTAATGCCCTGCCTTTGATTTGATAACAGCTAAGTCTTCTTTCATATCTGCTATCTCTCTTTCAGTAAGCACACCTAATTTAGATGAAAATGCTACAAAGGTCTTTGTTCCATCTTCTTGTGTGAATACACAACTCTTAAATATTTCACCAGTCTCATGATTAGTAAATTCTCCCACTTGCATTCTTGGACCATACTCTTTTATAAAAGCTATCAAGCTCCATGTGTTTGAAGAATGTCTGCTATTTTTCTTGGAGTCAGAGGCAATATTGAAATCTCTATAAGAAGAGACAGACTTAAACTCTTCTTCGGTCATTTCCTTATAGACATTGTATTTCTTGAATATCTTAATAACCTCTGACTTCAATTCTGCTTGAGTAAGAAGATTCAGTTTTGAGTTAACCTCTATATCCCATCTTAATGCTGCACATATTGAAGTCAGTATCTGTGTGTCATTTGACCTAAACATAAATCTCCACATACTGCATATAACAGAAAGAAAATCTATATAGTTAGGAACTATGTTCTTGGTTATGGATGTTTTAAGAAGCTTCTCTATTTTTGAAGAAGACACAACAATCCTCATTACATCTCTTGCTTTATTTCTACTATGGTCTTGATAATAGAATCTGTCAAGAAAATGCTTCCTTATATCATAGAGATCTAATGAACAGTTCTTGTATAAGTCATATAATGAATATTGCATGCTACTGAGTTTTATTAGTATAACGTAAGATAATTCAATTTGTTGCATAGTATCTACTAAAAAACATATACTTTTTAAGTGTTTTACTTAAGCTGTTCTTACACTAATCCTTAATGTCTACCTTTGTACATATAGAAAATTGATTAATAGATAATATAATGTTAGACAAAATTTCCACACTCATACAGTCCTTTGCTAATTTCTTAGGAGGATTCAGCAAATTGAATGATGTCAATGACCATTCTGTGACAGTGTTTTTTAAAATCATTCTCTGTGCCCTTGGTGCTCTTTTCTTTGGTAAGCTGTTCTTACGTGATGACCTTTATGACTGGGTTGTTGCTATAGCCATGAAACCTAATCCTATCTCTATTGCTGTAGTTGTAGGACTTGCTATGATTGTGTATTCCATATATGCACAAAGAAGGATTATGGCAGCAGTGTCAATCGCTATACAGCAACAGAAAAAACAAGACAAGCTTAAAAATAAAGAGTGCTATGCACAGACATCAAGAATTGAGGAAGAAGCCAATGCTCTTACTGATCACTTAAGAAAGTCACTCAACTGTGATGTAGTGACTATTGAGCTTATGCATAATACAGAGAAATATATTGGAGGTTATCATAAGAGATTCTATGATGAAAGTTTCCCTTCTATTAACACTGCTGAGGGAATTACTTTTAACTACAAGGACTTTCAATGTATTCCTACTAATATATTCCCAATCATAGGACACATACTGAAGACTAAGTTCAAATGGTTCACATCTATGGATGAAGTGGCAGAGATTGATTCTGGCTATGCACACATCCTTAAGGAAACTAATTGTACTGCCCTTGGTATGAGAGCTATGAAGACTTCAAAGAATGAAGACCTTGGAATATTGACAGTGACATGGAGAAAGGGACATGAAGATAGGATTCCTGATTTAGACATTATACAGGATATGATGACAGAGGTAGCTTCTAAGCTTGAAGTTCTGTTGGATATGTCAGCTTATGAATAACAATATATAAATAACTTAATTTTTATTACAATGAAAGAAAGTAAGAGTGGAGTTAATTGCATATTTGTTCCCAAGGCTCCTAATGGTGACAGGTCAAGAATGTTTTTGGACTTGATGGATAAAAAGAAAGAGTTTCGTTATACAAGGGAACAGGCTATTGGAATATATGTAATATATACTAAATCCAATGCTAAGGAGAAGATGGAAGCTGTAAAGAATGCAGATGGCTCTCCAAAGTATCACATAAATAGTCAAGGGGAATTTCCTGCAAAAGATGTGGTAGACTATCTTGGTGTGGAAAAACAGATGGAGGAAATAAACAACTTTGATGTAGAGGAATATAGGCTTGGTGCTGTAGATAGTATTGGTGGAAAAAGAGTTGACTATACAGATGCAGAGGAAGTTCTTAATAAAGTAAATGACTTCAATAACAGTCATACAGGTCTTGTTGCAGGAGTAGAACAACATACTACTTCTGATAGTACTGTATATAATATAAAAGTATATGCAAAAGATGCTGGAACTATAGATGTACCAGTATCAACAAGAGAAAAATTGAAGGCTTGGGAGATATATAAGCAAGTATTCAATGCTAATGGTATTGACATTACTTCTATGCCTGAGGAACTGAAAGGTACTTTTTCTGCTTATAACCTTGATTTGGGAAAGCAGCTTAGAAACATTTCAAAGATAGATATGAATAATATCTATAGAAAAGATGCCTTGATATTATTCACTATAGATAAAGATTCTAAAGAAGTACAAAGGCTTATAGATAAGTTTGGTTCTATAGAAAATGCTGCTCAAGCTATTGATGACTTCAATCATAAAGTTATAGAACTTGACAACTCACAACGTCATCTTCTTGCTATGGCAATAAGTCATGCCAAGAAATTGCATGGTATAGATGTTGAGGCATTGATAGACCAAATAAATCAAATGACATTTAATGTTGAGGTTAACAGTCCTGAGGTAGAATGGAAAGAAGAGATTGATAAGTTGAATAAAAAGTTTCATATATTCAAAGGAGAAACAAGAAGAATCAATGATGATATAGACAATGTAAGTCAGGCTTATTCTGAGATTATAACACAGCTTAAAAGAAAAATGACTGCCTTGCATAAGGAAAAAGGAGTGACAGAGGAAGGCAAGGAACTGAAAAGACTTTATAACAAGCTACAAAAGGAACTGGCTGAAAAGAAGCATTATAAGAGTATTGTTGACTTCCTCAAACTTGCTGTAAATGATATAGAAAGTATAGAGGAAGAAATAAAGAATGTCTCTCTTACTGGTGACAATATGGAAGTCATTATGAATAAAGCACATGTATTGAAGCAATATAAGGATATTGAGAATCAGTATAGGCATATTGTATCAATGCTTGCCTTGGATAACATGGATCTTAATGATATAGAAAATCAAGAAGACATTGATACTATAAAGGAAATTGCTCAGAAACTGAAGACATACTTTGAAAATAAGGAAGGAGTTATAAAGAAGCTGACCAAACAGAATATATATGATATGGCAAAGCTAATGTCCAAAGGTAAAATCTCTGATTCTGAACTTAATGATATGCTTGAAAAATCTCTACAAAGTGTTGGCTGGACAGATAGATGGCTAAATAGTGTAGGAACTGCTAAAAACTTACTCATCAATGTTGCAGGTACTGTAATGCGTAATCAAGAAATTATGAGAGACCAAGCAATGGAAGATGTGAAGACAAGAATAAACATAGCCAATGCTAGACTCAAGAAAGCAGGTTTCAATTCTGAGTTTATGTATGAGGATGAGAAACATATCATTAGTGATATTAACTGGGAGAAATTTGATGCTGCCAAAGAAGATGAGAAAAAACGATTGAAAAGAAATGGTCTCAGAGGATTTGACTTGGAGCAAGCAATGAATAATTGGGTGTATGAGAATACTGAAGACAGACTTGTAGATAAGGAGAATGGTAGAAAAGAAAGGGTTCCTAATGAGAATTATAGAAAAGCTGAGGACTTTCAGAAGGACTGGGCACCTGCTCAGAAGGAATACTATGATACCATCATGCAGATTAAGGGAGAGCTTGAATCCAACTACCCTGCACATGCACAGAATTACTATTATCCTCCTCAGATAAGAAGAACATCAATGGATGCTTTTCTTAAAGCTGGTAAGTCTTTTGATGCAAAAGGTGTTGGTAAGGCTATTCTTAATAAACTCAAAGACCCGTTTGTCATAAGAGAAGATGATACTAATTTCATTGATAATGCTGTAGTGGATGGTGAAAGAACTACACTTGTAGAAGGTGATTATGATAATACTCCTAAAAGAAGGATTCCTATATTTTTTCAGAATCAAGTAGAAGATGGAGAGTTACTACGTGACTTTTCCTCTGGTATAATTCATCTTGCAAGTTCTGCCATTAACTATGCTGCTATGTCTGAGATAGAAGATATGATGTATATCATGGCTGACTTTGCTGACCATAAAGACCCTGCAACTCCTAAGTCAATGGTAGAAATTTCTGATAGTAGGTTCAACAAGGTAATCAAGGATGTCTATAACTTTGGTAAAACAAATAATGTAGGTGCTGTACTTCATGGTTTCATTGACCAACATATATATGGTGTAAAAAGAAATCCTAATGAGAACAAGGTATTTACTAAGTTCTGTGATTCAGTTATCAAATACACCTCATTCAGAGGACTGGCTACTAACTTGCCTGGTATGGTTGCCAATGGTACTGCTGGTATAATACAGATATTCATTGATGCAGGAAGTAATGAGTTCTTTGGCTATAAGGATATGGTATGGGCTTTTACCAAGTTGTTTGGTGATACTGGTGTTAAGGGTGACATGTCTGAGTATCTGTCTAACAACACCAGTTCTAAGGGAACATTGTTGCAAAAGATGTTTGATCCTATGCAAGAGAATTTTGAAAAAGCTTCTAACAAGAGATATTATAACAGTTTCCTCAGACACTTTATCTCAAAGGATTTTAGCTATGCTGGTTATGGTGTAGGTGAGTATTTCATTCACATGCTTCCTATGTATGCAATACTAAGACATGAGAAAGTAAAACTAAATGGTAAGGAAATTAGTCTGTATGAAGCCTTTGATGTTACAGAAAAGAAAGATGATAATGCAGAACTTATTATAAAGGAAGGTGTTACAGACCTTGATGGAAATGCTATTACTAAGGTTTATCTTGATAAGATAAGAGGAAGGATTATGTATGCCAACCAGTCTATGCACGGAGCTATGAATGCAGAGGATAAGGGACTTATACATCAATACTGTATGGGAAGACTTGTAATGAATTTCCGTCAGTGGATGGTAGGTCATTATAGCAGGAGATATAGAGGCAGGCATTTTGATTTTACTCTTGGAGAATGGAGAGAAGGTTATTGGGTAAGTGTTTGGAAAGGTTTGTTCAATGATGATACTAAGGACACTTGGAAGTCAGGACATAAAAAGGATGCTATGCTAATGTTCCTAAAAGATTGTTGGTTGATGATGACAAAAGCCCAGACTCAGTGGAACAATCTTAGTGAGATGCAAAGATATAATGTCAAGAGAGCAAGAGCAGAAATATTAGTATGGATTAGTCTTCTTGGACTTAGCTTTGTTCTTGGTGAAGAAGATGACCATAAGAAGGAATGGTTCAGAAGATGGTGGATTTATCAGACCAAGCGTATGCTTACAGAAACAGAAGCATCAATGCCTGGTATAAAGATGCCTAATAGTATTATAACTATGGTACAATCTCCTATTGCAAGTGTTAATACTCTTAATTCTCTGTTATATGTTATATATGGACTTACTAATGGTGACTTGTTTGAGGAAATTCAATCAGGTAGGCATAAGGGAGAAAACAGATATTGGAGGAATGTTGTGAAATATGATTTACCTTTCTATAAGGACTGGGAAAGACTTGTGACTATGGATGAAGATGACTCGCTGTTTAAAGTGTTTGATTATTCTCCAAGTAATAATTAATATATTAAAGAGTAGTACTTTAGAGGTACTACTCTTTTTTCGTAAAGTTTATTTGAAAAAAAAAAGATAGGAAGTTCCCTCCCTATCATAAATTGATATTGATGTTAATACTGTCAATATTGAAAACCAACTTGTTGTTTTTCAGATTATTGTTTTGTGATTTTATGGTGTTGTTTAAAGGTTTGTAATAAGTGTTATTAGACTGATTGTAACAAAGACACTTATAGTAATGCTGTTCAATAGCCTTGACAGACCTATTAAGATGGAAGGCAGACCATCGGAAAGCCTGAGATAAATTGTTTGGACTCTTTCTAATATAATTGAGAATAACAGAATCCTCAAAATTTGAATACTTTTTGTACTTCTTCATAATGATTTTGTTTTGATTGTTGTGAATAATGAATGTAATTTTAATAAAGTTTTTGAGATTAGCAGAGCTTGTTTCCTCCTATCCCAAATGATAGGGGTGGTAGTGTGTCCCTTAGGATTTTGCACAATTTGATGGGTATGAGCCTTAGTAAGCCTACTTAAGCCTTCTTATGGACTGAGCCTTTCTAAGCCTTACTATGCCTCTTTGAGTCTTTGAGAGGGGGTAGATTTTTCTTTAAGCCTTACTATGCCTCTTTATGCCTATCTAAGCCTTTGTATTTATTAAAAGATATGGTCTTAGTAAGTTAATAAGGGAGAATAATGAAGGAGATAAATGGTGTTGAGGCATCTAAGTAGTTTATTAAATTTGCAGATAGAACTAAAATAAAGAGATTATGCCAATAGAAAAGATAAGAGGATTAAGGGGATTGGGAGGTCTTAGTGACTTAACTCCTGAGGAGCGTGATGCTTTTATGAAAGCTAATGCTAATGTATTAGACCAATATCATAACCTTAATAATAGAGATAAAGCAGCTAATATCTTATATATGAATCAGAAGTATATTAATACTTTTGGTTTAGATGCTTTTAATTTAAATAATGATGGAACTGAGGATTCATTTAACCTTAGGAATGAGCAGACTAAGAAAGAATTAACTTGGAAAGCTTTTAAAGGTGCTTATGGTAATGATAGTAATTTCAATGAATTAGCTACATATCTTGATACAGATGGTATGTATGACTTGTTGAATAATGATGAGTATCTTGGTAAGACAAGAATACGTAATAAATTCATTAAAAACATTAATGATTCAAAGGCAATGCAGAAAGCTTATGATAGTTCTTTGAATATACCATACGCTGAATCAGCATTAGCCAAGGGAATAATAAGAAGCAAGACAGCCATAAATCCTTATGAACAAAAAGATAAAGATGAAAAGAAAGACAAGGAGATACTTGACAAGCTGTATGCAGAATCACAGCAGAGAAGGGAGACAGATATACAAGGTGATGCAAATATTATGTTTGCTAATATGCTTGATGCTGATACTAATGGTCAGAAGAGTATTGGAAGCTGGTTGAAGGACTTTGATAAGATAGCTTCAAAAAACTCTAATTACTATTTTAAGTTTAAGAACTCAAGTTGGTTAAAAGACTATGATGATGAGAATAAACTGAAAGACTATGCAAAATATCAAGCATTGAAACAGAAGTATGGTGAAGGAGTAGCCTTGCAGTATCTGGATAGAGATATACAGAATAGGATAGCAGAAGCACAGGATGGTAAGTTTACTGGTAATACACTGAAAGGAGTATTGACAACAGCATGGTCAGATATAGGTTCTGATATAGCATTATTTGCCAATATGAAGAACTGGTATGATGTAGACAAAATGGCTGTAATTAATCAAGGTAAAGACCCAGATAAACCTATATATGACAAGAAAGGAAATATAGTAGATTATAAGAGGAATGATAACATTTGGACAAATCCTGCCTATTGGAATAATGTATATAAGTATAATACCTTCTCTCCGACAGAGATAAAAGCAATAGAAGAAAAAGGAGGAATATCTACAGATGTGAATGTAAGAGAGTATGGTTATACACCAGATTTCTTTTCTTGGGACACAGTACAAGAAGGTTTCAAACAAAGTGGTCATTTCATAGAACCATTGTTGACAACTGCTCTTACTGGAGGTGCTGGTAGATTGGTAGGTATGGGAGCTAATGCAGCAATGAAAGGTGTTGGGCTTTCAGCCAAGGCAATGCAGACTGCAAATAAAGCAGGAAGAGTAATCAATGATGTATTAGTGGGAGCAACTACTGGTCTTTCAGGTTCACAATTAGAAGCAATGGGAACCTTTGAGGAGCAAATGGAGATAGCCAAGCAGAAAATACGAGAACAGATAAACAGTGAGCTTCATGATTATCAAAGGTCAATAGACTATAACAGTAAGGACTCAAAAGCAGCCTTAGACTACTACTATAAGCAGTTGAAGGTAAAGGATAATAGGAGAGTAGCCAGTGGTAGTAGGGAAGGAATGACACAGCTGCCAATGAGTGATGAGACATTGAAGGCACAGGCAAAGCAAATGTATATCAATCAACTGCTTGATGCAAAGCAAAAGGAACTTGAAGAGCTGCATAAGAAAGATGAGATGGAAGCTGCAAGAGCAGCAACAAAAGCCTATATGACAAACTTTGCTATGGACTATGTAAAGAATATACCTCTGACCACAGCAGTACAGAAATTCTTGATAGCAAAAGGTTCTATGAGAGGAGCTTTTGACAACACCATAGACAAGAATATCATAGCAGATATAGAGAAAGGTGGTGTGAAGAGAGCTGTAAAAGGTGATAAAGAAATAAGGTTCTCATCAGGTAAAGGACTTGCAAAGGAGATAGGAAAACAGTTTGCAGGAGGCTTTGCAGATGAGTATCTTGATGGTATCAATGCTTCATTTGCAGGAGGAGTAGGCAGTAATATCTTTGACAACTACATGAAGAGGAACTATGATCCAGAAGCTTATGACAGTACAGTAGATTCATTTACAGGAAACTTCCTTGCAGGATTGTCAGAAGGAATTGAAGGTATTACAGATAGGCAGAATTGGTATGAAGGCTTTATTGGAATGGTATCACCAATGACAACAGTAGCACCTAACATGAATGCTGTATTTCATCCAAAAGATACATGGAATGCTGTATTGAATAAGAAGGATGTTTATGGAAACAAAATAAATTTTGCAGAGAGAGCAAGTAGTGTGATGATGAATCCATTGCTTAGTACTATTACAGAAGCAAGACAGAAGGACAGAAGGATAGACAATACAGTAGAAGCAATAAACAGAGTTGTGGAAGCTAATAAAGATAAGCTTGACTCAGCTGCAAAGACCATATCTGTGCTGAATAACTTCAATACACCAGTAAATGGAGATAACTTATTGAATATCCTTGACTACAAGGATAATAAATTGCTGAATGCCTTTACCTTGATAAAGTCTCTGAATGAACTTGAAGACATAGGTGGAACAAAGAGTAAACTGTATGATGACACCATGCATACTATACAAGGATTGGCAGAAGGAACATTGTCAGAGGAGGAGATGAGTAATGAAGTAGACAAGTTCATTGCAGACCCTGACAATAAGTCAATACTTGATGGTAATGAGGACTCAAAGAAAGTGGCAGCAGAAAGACTGCAAAAGAATGCCAAGTACTTCATGGATATGAAGAAAAAGGTAGATGAAATACAGCAGATGTTTGCCAATAGTCCAAGTATGAAGAATGTAGACCCAAGAGTAGCAGCAACACTTGTGTACAATACTGTAGCAAAGGATGACTATAAGAACAGACTTGAGTCAATATTGAATGAACTTGGTACTGGTAGTGCAGATACAGAATCTACATATACTCCTAACTATGCCATGAGATATGATACAAAGAACTCAATAAAGAAAGCTGTTGCAGCAAGGGAGAAAGAAGTGGTTAAGGCAGACAAGGAGATAGAAGAACTGACTGCAAGTAATAGTTATGCAAGAACTAAGATTCAACAGCTTGAAAAACAGTTGGAGAATACTACCAAGGAAGGGGAAAGAATCACTATAAAAGAGGACATCAGGAAATATAATGAACTGATAGATTCACAGAACTTTCAGATACAGACTTTAAGAGAGTCAAAGGACAGACTCTTGGGTGAGAAAGAAGACATCAGTAAGATAGGAGAGGATGAAGACAACAAGACTTCATTCACTGTGAATGATATTCTTAATGCTGATGTTAGGGATATGGCATACATTCTTGACCCTAAGAATAAAGAGAATTTCTCAAAGAAGAAACAGACAGTCATTGACAAGGCTATTGCACGTTTAAAACAGAAAGACCTAGAAGCATTGAGGAAGATAAATGATGCAGGAATACTTGCATCAAGAATTGATGATATGGAAACTGTGTATAACAAGATTAGTAACAATGACAAACTTGCTTCTACATACTTTGATGCAGCAGAACAAAGTAGAGGTATGGCAGCTTGGGGTGAAAGCATACAAAGAGAGATAAAGAAGAAGTATAAAGACATATCAGATGCCCATCAAAACAGAAAAGAAAATCCTGAAGCTTTTAGAGATAAAGTGCTGGAAGCAAACAGTGAGATTGTAGAGGCATATATGAATGATCATCCAAAGCAAGCTGAAGCAATTAAGCCATACTATGACATGTTGAAGTTTAATGATGATGTTGCAGTTATATTGAAGCATAGTGGTCTTGAGACTAGAGAAAAGATGATTATAGCAAGTACTATAATCAGCAATCAAAAAAAATCAAACAATGTAGAAGAGGTTCAAGCAAAGCTGGAAAGTATTGTAGATGACCCAGAACTGAGTGAGAACTTCAGAAATCAGATTGATGGATTGCTATCAAAGGTGGCACAAATGAGTTATCAAAGAGATGCTACTACTATTGAGAATAGAAAGCAAAGGAAAGAGCGTGAAGCAGAGGAAGCAAAGAAGAAGGAAGAGGAAAAGAAGAAAGTAGATGAAGCTGCAAAGAATGCTGCTGAGAAGAAGGTTGCTGAGGAGAAAGAAAAGCAAGAGGATATTGATAAGATTCCTGGTAAAAATGATACTTTAAATAGTGCAGAAGATGTGGACCTATTTATAGGTGAAGAACCTTCTGAAGAACCTCAAAAAGACAAGATAGATAATGAGAAGAGTGCTACAGTGCAGAATGCTGCAATGCAAGATGCTACAACACCTATGACTCAGAATGTGAAGACTATCTTGAGTGATGGGTCTGGGGATATGAGTGTTACAGCAGGAGAGATGTGGTATGGTACTGGAGACAATGCTAAGAAGGGTAAGTTCACTATGACAAAGATGGAAGGTGAAATATCCTTTGACACAAATGATAAGCATGATGTACTGAGTATTGCATCAGATGAGTATGAGGTGACTCCTGAGACAGGTGAGCATGAGGAAAATGCTGTGTTTGAAGCAAGTTCTATGAAGAAAAAGGGTGATGATTGGTATTTTGTAGGTAACTTTGCAGGAACCAATAAAACAACAAAAGTGAAAGCAAAGAAATCTTTTGACATAGAAAAAGCTATAGAAAGACAGCAGGAAGCCAGAGAAACTGAACTTGCAGCTAAGGGAACAGATGTTGGTAATGTAAACATTATTGATAATGGTGACAGTGTTCAAGGAATGTCAGCAGGTCTTGATGCACAAATCAATAACACTGATCCTAATGGTAAGGAAGTGCATGTGTCAGAGACAAATGTAGATGCTGATGATTTGAATGGTACAGGAGAGCATAATATAGAAGCAAATGTGACTACTCTTAGTGGTAATGCAATGAGTAGATATGAGCCTGATCCATTAGCAAAGGATGGTAAACTTGTTAATAAAAAAGGCAAAGATGATAGAAAGCAGATGGATGAATATTATGCTTGGATGGATGCTGCTGGAATAAAATTGCAGAATATCATAGACCAAGAGCTTGGAAGAATACTTAGGAGAAATCCTAATGCTAAGGTGAAATTTATGTCAGTAAGACCTGAAAGTAATGCAACCAATGATAGTGCTATGCAGAAACACTATATGCTTGTATTGGACTATGATAATAGTATCAATAAGGGAATTACTGCAATACATAATGACAAGAATGGTGGTGTGATAGAGAGCAATGGCAAGAAGTATCTTGTGATAGGTGTAGCTGGATTTGCAAAAAAGAACTTTGCACAGAAGTCATTGTATGATGTGCTTACAAATCCTATAGCTCCTAATTATAAGAACAGTACTGGAGAACCTTTAGGATTGTTGGTAAAACCTAAAAAGGAGTTCTTTGAGACACATCCTAATGAAAGATTCTATGTGAATGAAAGTCTCAGTACTGAGATAGTGCCATATACATTGATACCAGGATATATTGTAAAGCAAGGATTGAATGACAGTAATACAGAGTTCAGGAGTGTGAGAGAACTACTTGCTGACAAGGAGAGAAATCCTATGGGATATGATATGCAGAGTGTAGCATGGGGAATACAAGAGTTGACAAAGTTCTTGACTGTAGGAACTTCTGTAGACAATGTGATGGTTCCAAGGAATACTATAAGGAATGCAGGAAGTGCTTTTGTGTTTATACCAGCAGGTAATGGAAAGCTGATGCCTTCATACTTGAAAGTACTAAAGTATAATGAAATGAAAGATGGAGTACTGAAGGATATGGTAGAGAGATTGTTGCAAGATGTTGTAGCCCCAGACTATGTAAAAAGGTATCAAGCAGTAATGGACTTGTGCAATATCTTCTACTTTGACAAGGATGGAGATAACATATTGCTTAAGAAAACCAAGGCAGAGATATCATTGGTACATGATGGAAAGGTACAAAAGACATTTACCCTTGACAGTAACTTTGACAGAATGGAGTTTATGAAGGCTATAGAAGACATGAATCCAAGAGTTAACATTACTGCAAGAGTGTTGCAAAGTCAGAAGTTGCTGAAAGAATATGATGAGGCAGGAGCACTGATGACAGATATTGCAATGTTTGGTACAGCAGGAAGTTCATATAGTATCTATGGACTGGATGGTGAAGGTAATATGTTAAAGCCAAAACAGATAGTGAATGAAACTCCTAAGGCTGTCAAGAATAGTGACTTTAAGAATAAGAATAAGAGTCAGGTGATATACAAGTATCAATACTATACTCGTAGAGAGGATGATGGAATGTACTATCTTAATGAAGAACCTGTCACTGATGAAAGGATGATAAAACAGTTGGATTATAACAAGATGATTATAGACAATCAGCTTAGTCCTATCAAGAGTGAAGGAGTATGGGAATACTTTATCTTGAAAGAAGGAGAGCATCCAGAGGCTATAAAGGTGAATAGAAATACCAAGGTAGTAAAGGAAGTAAGTGAAGATACTATTAAGGAGATAATACAGAAAATAGAGGAAGAGACAGCCAAGAAGCAGAGGGAAACTGAAGCACAGAAGCAATTGAAAACCTTAAGTCTTCATGATGTAGAGATGGACCTTACAGGAAATTCTGAAACAACAGAGTTTATGATAGATCCTGAGACTGGAGAAATGGTTGCTGTTAATACTGTTGATGAGACTTCTACTACTAAGGAAGAGAAGAAAACAGAGGAAAAGACAGAAGAAGTGAAGAAGGAGTCAGAGAAAAATAAAGAAGATAAAAGGATTTCTATTACTAAGGATGCTTCATCAACACAGACTTTTGCAGAGCTTTATGGAAAGAAGATTTATAGGATGAGTATATTGAAGTTAATTAAAGGTAAATGGAAAGAAGCACCATCTGTTCCTGCACAGCTTGAGAAGTTCTTAAGAGATAAAGATGTGGAGGTAGACAGTATTGGAACATTAAAGGATGATATAGATGCTTGGATGAAGACAATAGAAGATTGTAGGTAAGATAGATTGATATAAGAAGGTATATTGAGGTGAAGGATTTATTAGCCTTGATATACCTTTTTATTTGTTATTAGGACTTTATTTACATTATATGAATGGTTTTATTAGTTGCTTAAAATACAGGGAAAGAGTTTTTACATTTGCATAAAATAAAATCATTAAGTATGAATAAAGGAAATTACTTTAGTGAAGCTGCCATGAAGGATATTCCTAAGAAGAAGCTGAAGCTTGAGATTAGGGATGGTTCTGTGACAGAGAAGAAAATAGCTAATAATGCTGTAACTACAGATAAGATAGAGAATGGTGCTGTAACTTATGAAAAATTGTCTGAAGGAATTACTTCAGACATAAAGAATGATGTTGTTGAGAGCACCTATGAGAAGATGAAAGATAAGTTTCTGCCATTGACTGGTGGAACTATAGAAGGAAAAGATGAAACTACAGGAAAAGCAATTGTAGCAATGGGATATCCATTTCAGACAATACTGAAAGGGGGAAATATTGTGGTTAAGAAGGTATCTCGTCGACGGCCTAATCTTGGAACAACCTATCCTCCTGGAACATCTATACTTAATATAGAAGATACTGTTTCTATTTCTGAGAAAAGTATTATAGGTCTTCAATCAGAGACTGCTACATCAGGTTGGGATAAATCCAATCTTAAATTTCAAATAGATGAAGATGGAGTACAAGCTAGCGGTTTTAAAACTACATCTCAGAATATACAAGGACTTCTTGCTAATGATGGTAGTATAGCAACAGCAATAAGTGAAGGTGATATAGATGAAATGTTTAATGGATAAAGGAGGAAGAGAATGGGAAATTTTTTAGATAAAGTTGGATTACAGCATTTTGTTGAGAAAATAAAGGGTCTGCTTAGTGAATATCTACCATTGAGTGGGGGTACAATGACTGGGGATATTGTATATACCGACAAGGCTACTTTGAATGGAGATAACTTAGAGTATACATTAGAGAATACTAAATGCTTGAACACTGCAAATTTTACCGCAAATAATCTAACTATAGGTTATAGAGGAAACCATGATACTTATGGATTTGTGCAGTCGGGACTGGCTCGACTTTATTTTGATAGCTTATTGATTAGTGTTAATGGTAACTCAACTCTTTTGAATACAGAAAAATGTAGAACACCGAAGTTTGTGTTGTCTGGGGATTCAAGTAGTCAAGGTCTTATAGCTAACAACTCAGAAACAGTGGTGCCAGAGATTGCAAGCAGTGTTATAGATGAGGTTGTACAGAATAAAGGTGCTGAGTATACAGATGCAGGATATGTATCAAAGGCTAATCTTGGAAGGTTGGTGAAGAATCTGTATGATAATATTAGTACAAATGCCAATAATAATAGTACTTATACAATAATAAAAACTACGGGGATTGTAAAGATAACAACATCAGATGGTGAAGTGACAATACCAGCAAGAGTAAACTATCATATTGATGGAGATTATACAATAATTAGTGGTAAAGAAAATATTCATGAGCTTATTCAAAGTGGGACAGCACAGAATGGTAATAAATATTTTAATGGGTTAAAAAATCTTTCAGTAATAGATGTTTCTAAATTAGATATAAGTAATGTAATCGACTGGAGTGATTATTTCAAAGGATGTTCAAGTCTTCGCGGTTTTTATTCAATGGGTATTACTCGTGATTATGATATAGCCTATTGGGCTACAAAAAAAGCTAGGACTTTTGAGGGAATGTTTGCTGGTTGTAGCTCATTAACGATATTGAGACTTGACTCTTGGGATACACGAAATGTTACTAGGATGAATATAATGTTTGCAGGATGTATAAAGCTTAAGACTTTGCATCTTGAAGGATGGAACACACAATCAGTTAGTCTAATGGGTAATATGTTTTCCAGTTGTTCGGCTATAACCAGTTTATATTTAAGTGAAGGTTTTGGACGTATGATAGGTAGTGTAGGTACATTAGACCTTTCAGCATTGACACAGTGGATTGATAGTTCTGTACAAACATTGTTGGAGCTATATAATCGTAAGGCAAATGGTATGAGTGTGATAACAATTAAATTATCATCGGCTACCAAGAATGCTTTGGGTTCAAATGGAATAAGTACATTGACTGCTAAGGGATATACTGTTGCTTAGTTGAATATAAACAATATAAAAAGAAGAAAAATGGAAAAGATTAAAGCAAGTGAAGGAATGTATCTGACACAGAAGGAGATTGAGAATGAAAGTGCAAGAGTGTTTGCAGTTTCATTGTTTCTAGCAGATAATGATAGTGCTGATAACTGGCGTGAGGCTACTATGGAAGAATATTATAAGTGGCAGCAGGAGCAGGATGCAAAGTTGGAAGCACAGATGGCTATGTAGAAAAGAATACTGAAGAAGAAACAAAACAGAGTGAATAAATAAAATAAAACAAAATTAATAACAAGTAAAACAAAGAGGTAAATAATATGAATAATTTTTTGGATAAAACAGGTCTACAGCATTATACAGAGAAAGTAAAGGCATACGTAGACAGTAAATCAGGTGGTGTAAACACAGATTTGACTTCACACATTGGTAATAAGAAGAATCCGCATGAGGTAACAAAGGAACAAGTTGGACTTGGTAACGTGACCAATGTGGCACAGATACCATTGAGTCAGAGGGGTGTTGCCAGTGGTGTGGCTACACTTGGTACTGATGGTAAGCTGACTGCTGCACAGCTGCCTGCAATGAAGACTGTGAATGGTGTGAGTGTTGTAGGCTCTGGTAACATCAGTATTGACTTGTCACTGTATAAGGTGGTAGACAGTCTACCTACTACTGGTATTGACGCTACAAAGATTTATATTGTTCCTGCTAAGACTACTGGGGACAAGAACATCAAGGCTGAGTATGTGTACACTGGTAACCCTGCAAGTGCTTATGATGCTACAAAGTGGGAGAAGCTGGGTGAGGCTCAGACAAACATTGTAGTAGATGCAGAGTTGAGTGAAACATCTACAAATCCTATTCAGAATAAGGCCGTAAAGAGTGCTGTAGATGCGCTGCATACTACTATTGCAGGAAAGCTAGATAAATCGGCTTATGTAGTAGATGCAGAGTTAAATGAAACTTCTAAAAATCCAGTACAGAATAAGGTTATATATGATGGGTTTACTCGTGCTGGTGAACTCATTGGCAATTGTGTTCAAGATATTGTAGCAACTCCTCCTTTAGGAGTTATGCCTTCTACTGGTACTGCTTGGGCAATTGTGCCAAATCCTGAAAAGACTGATAAAGAAGACGAAAGTGGTGGTGTAAGGTATACTTTTAATGCTGCTTTGTTTGCAACAAAGGAAGGTCTTGATTCTTGCCTAAAGAAGACAGATATGACAGCAATCACTAATGAGGAGATTGATGCAATGTTTTAAGAAGTGAATTAAATAGAATAGAATGGCAGAGGGATGGTCCTTCTGCCATTTTTTATTGTAGGAAGGGAGTTAATGAGCCTTTTTAGGCCTATTTGGGCCTTACTGAGCCTTGGATAGTAGAAAGAAAATTGTTAATGAATCTTCTTAGACATCTTTGAGCCTTGGGTAATGGAGGGAAGACTGTTATTAAGTCTTACTGAATTTTTTTGTATCTTTTTAAGTCTTTTCTGTTATTCCTTTAGTTTTGTTTATTAATATCATGAGGGAAGTTCTGAGGTCATCTTGTTTTGTAAGATTGAGTTTCTTTCTAATGTGAGTGCGTTGACTGGTGATATTGGAAGGTGTTTTATGGAGAGTAGAACATATTTCTTTTAGAGATTTATCCATAAGGATAAGTTTACAAATTTCTATTTCTGAGGGTGTAAGGGAGGGACAGATAGAAAGTAGATTAAGAGTTTCTATGTACTGCTGATGATAGTAATCCTTAATGTTATTGAGCAATTCTTCTTGGTGAGTAGAAGACAATCTTGATAAGAGAGAATAAACTTTCTCTTTATCTGACTTATTAAGATTGATGAGCATATCAATGGCAACTTGTTCTTCTTTAGTAATATTGCCAGGCAGACGAAGACCTTTGGTTGCATTCTTAGAGTCAAAAGTTATGATGTAGAGAATAAACATATAACCAACAAAGAAAATTCGCATGACTCTTAGGATGTGGAGGAGAGGAGAGGTAATGCAGAAGATAGTAAGACCAAGAGTTAGGATTGTTGTTATAGTAACAGCTAATTTATTTAAACGTACAGCTATAGCTACTGAAGCAAGGATGAGGATGATGTTGAGGTTACCAAGAATATGAATGCCATAAACGCCAGTTGTAAATAACTCATAAAGAGATTCTGCTGATAATTTGACAGTAACAGCTACAAAGAATGTATAGATAGATGCTTTGGTAGAAAGAGTGTCAGTCCAGAAAAGTATCTGTAAAATAATAATGAAAATAAGGTGAAACCAATTATAGGTATCAAAAATGATAGAATGATGATAATCATTAAGACCAAGAATGTTGGCAGGAATATAGAAAAGTTCTACAAAAGTAGTGAAAAGAAAACATACAAATTGTCTGCGTTCCTGAAGACCACAGTAATAAGGATATTTGATATGTTCAAGTTTGCTTATAAAGTTAAAGAATAATGTTGTCATAACTATGAATTTGTTAGAAATAGTAATGGTTTTGTAATAAAAGCAAAGTTAGGAGTAATAAATGAAATAAGAAAATGAATAATGTTAAAACTGAAAGAATAAGTATAAATCAGTTTTTTATCAATAAAAAATCAGTAACTTTCAGTATATTTCAGTTTACATTAGTTTGTTATGTTTATAATGTTGGGATAAATTTGTCAATGTGAAATTAGTATATGACATTAAAAGCTTAGTATTATGAGAACAAGACAAAAGAAGAATGAAACAAAAGACAGTGGGGACACTGTAGTAAGAGAGAACAGTATTTGGAAATTCTATCAATATGCGGCAGTGATATTTCCAATATTATTAATGCTGTCACATTGGTGTATATTCTATATATTCAGTCAAAACACTCAAGAGCTGATGAAATATTCAGAACAAAATGAGATATGTATAGTATGGATATATGTATTTCTTTTCTTGGTACTACCATTGATGACTTTACCAGCAAGTTTTCTTTATGGATGGTGTAACTTCCTCAGAATACCATTTGTTTACTTCATATTCATTAATGTAGAGAGATGGTATTATGGTTCATGGTTCTGCACAAATGAAATGGTAGACACACACTATATCCTTATATATTGTATACTCTGCATGTATATGATGGATACAATGGAGGTATGTGTAAAGCATAGGAAGAGTGTAGAGAGAATTCTAAAATGTATGTTTGTATATTTATTGAAGATACTCAGAAAACCATTTGAAGGAAATGAGAAAACTAATGAGTTGTATAATGATGTAATAATGGAAATAGAAAGGAGGAAGTCATGACAACACCTGGAGAGCAATGGTTGTGCAGAGCACTTGACAGATTTAAGGAAATAGTGATGAAAGGACTTTGTTCAAAAGTAGATATTACCTATTTCAGTAACTTGTTGAAGTATGAATTTGGAAGAAGAGAAGTCAGCATAGATGAAAAGGAATGGCTGACTAAGGTAGAAACAAGCAAGATGCTTGGAGTGAGTACTTCAACCTTAGACAGAATGATACTGAGAAAAGAGTTTCCAAGAGGAAGAAAGATAGTGCATCAAAAACATTTGGTATGGAAAAGAGAAATAGTTGAGCAATATAAAGAAAGACTATTGCTCAAAGGAAAGACTTGATATACAATGACTTAGACTATAGGTTGAGCAATATTATGTTGCCCAACCTTTTTTATTGTATATTTGCAATGTAATCGATTACAAAGTGTTTTATAAAATTTTGATAGTTAATTGCTTAATAAAGATTGTATCATGGATATGACAAATGAGAAAGTCATCGAGAAAAAGGTTTATGAAGATGACAACAGAAAGCATGATTATGCAAGTAAGGGTGTAGCAGGAACAGCTCTTGGTTTGGGTATAGCAGGCACTGCATTAGGAGTGTTGCCTTGGCTTACAGGTAATGGTGGTAGGAGTATTTTTGGCTCACTTGGAAATGGTATGCCAGACAATGTAAACATCAATACTTATGGAAGCATGACTGCTAACAATGCAGCTCCAACAGCTCTTGAGGTAATGGAGAAGGAATGTGCAGATGAAGTGAGGTTGCTTACAGACATGTTTGGACTGAAGCTTGACACTGCAAATAAATTCTATGCAATGAGAGAGACAGATGTGGCAGAGAAGTTTAGCTTGTGGAAAGGTTTTGTAGAGGCACAGAATGCTGAGAATAGGAGAGCTATGGAGGCAGAATTTGGTCTTTATAAGAGTCAGAGAGATGGTAATGATAAGCTGAAGGATGCAATAGTGCAGCAAGGCTTTGGACTCTACAAGAGTCAGAGGGATGGATTTGATGCACTCAATGAGAAATATGCTGCAAAGTTCAATGAACTTGACAAGAAGGTAGCTGTAATGGAAGCTATACGTCCATATCAGGACAAGCTGTTGATGGATTATACTGACAAGAAGACTTGCAAGTGTATATATGGCCAGCTTGTATTGCCAAGTACACCTACAGTTACAGGTTATGGTAGTTATCAGAGCTGCAACTGTGTCAGTAATGGAACACCAGCAGGAGCCTAAGAAGGTTAAAACTCGTAAGAAGAGATAGATAAAAAAAGAGCCAGCATAATTGGTGCTGGTTCTTTTGAAGAACTTAATAAGATTCTCTAAGCCTCTCTAAGCCTGACTAAGCCTAGTTAAGCCTTAGAGATAAATGCTTGAAGATTAAGTCTTACTAAGCCTATATAGGCCTTATTAAGCCTGAGGATATAGGATTGGATTGTTTATTTAAAACTATAATTATGTGAAGGAGATTGATATGATGAATTTTGGATCAGACCCAGTATTAGGTGGACAACAGAATCAAGCCTTGGAACAGTTGAACCAAGAATGGGCACAGAAACTTGCTGAATTGCAAAAGCAGAAAGGTGTGTTTAACATGCAGCCACAGCAGACAAAGACTCCTACTTGGGATGAGATAGACAAGATAATGGATGGGTTGACAGACTCACAGAAGAATTATCTGAACAATAATGAAGAGTTTGTAGAAAGCTATAAGAATGTAGCAGACATACTGCAAAGAGAAGAACTAAGAATAATCAGACCTTTAGTAGAGCAAACTAAGGATGGAAAGGAAGCTTTAGAAAAACATCTTTCCCTTATAAGGAAACTCAGAAAAAATGCAATGCAGGCAGAAGAAGAAAAAGCTGCATTATGGAATGAGTATATGACAAATTATAGTGACATGACTTTTAAAGACTTCATGATAATGATGAAAGCAAAGAAAGGAGGAAACAAATGAACATACCAACATTAAAGGAGAAGTTTCTAAGTAGCTTGGATTCATGGTTTAATAACAGAGTGAATGAAATGGTGAAAGACAATCCTACACTTACAGTACCAGCTGTATATATCAAAAGAGGATGTCATAATATAATAAACAAGTATGAAGGAAAGATAAGTGAAGGTGTGGACAATGCAGCACTGTTTCTTGCAGATGAGAATGGAGACATAAATCCAAACACATTGTTTACAGATGCTATGGAGATGTTCAATAGTATGGAAGAAACAACCTTTGACATGGGGTTTGTAAAAGGAGTAATGGGTAAAGGAAAGGTAGCCATAACATTACCAGACAATATACTAATGAACCTGATATTTGGAAGTAAGAAAACAATAACATTCAGTAGTGAGGATTTTATGGAACTAAAGTCATTGCTTACTACATAATAAACAAGATTTGAGATATGGAAAAGAATGAGATAATGAAAGCCTTTGAAAGGCTATATAATAAAATGGCAATGTCAAAGGAGCCAAAGTATATGAATATATTTGGTGGTGTCATGGAATGTATGATGAAAGACATTGCAGATTGGAGACCAGATGCAGCACAGGAATATATAAACAGATTGGAAGCAATAAACTGGTATAATTATCTGTCGAAGAAAGAAGCTGCACAAATAGTAGGTAGTATGGAACCTAATGGTGGATGGAGTACTTCAGAATGGGAGAGTTGTATGAAGTCACAGGGAATTTGTTTGGAGGAAGAGCCTTATTATAATAAGTGGGCTTTGTATACAGCAATGAACATGATATATTCAGACAGTATAAAGACAATAGCAAAAATAGCAGGGAAATCTTTGCCAGAGATGTCGCAAGAGGAAATATTTAATGCAATACATTTATTAGCATTGGATAAGTTGAAAGATAAGGATGGGGTGTTTAATGTGAGGAAGTATTTTGGAGTGTAAGTTTAATGTGCCTTATTAAGTCTAACTGAGCCTCTTTAAGTACTAAGCCTTACTGGGCCTGAGTAAGCCTTTCTATGCCGTTGGGTATGGGAAGGCTATTTTTATGTTAGGAAGTTAGATAGAGTTAGGGAAATTCTTAGGTGAGGTATTTAGTTAATGAGTCTTATTATCTTTGTCTTAGAATAATAATAAGAAAAATAAAGAAGATAATATATGGCTTATAATGCAATAGGTGGTTTTCCACCACAACAGCTTTCTTTTAATAAGAAAGGAAAGAAATGGAGGGCTAAGTGTGTGGACTTTGGTGATAACCATAGTCTGATGCACTGCCATCTGACAAGGAAGTCAGTGAGAGCAATGAAGATAAACTATGATTTGCTGAATGGTAAGATACACATGGATGATTTGAAGGTTATAATGAACCCTTATAACATTAAGGCATCATTTATACCTGAGAACATACAACACTATCCAGTGATAAACTCAAAGCTTGAGGTGCTGAGGGGAGAGGAGTCAAAGAGAACTTTTGACTTCAGAGTGATTGTGACTAATCCAAATGCTGTGTCAGAGATAGAGGAAGAGAAAAATCTACAGGTGAATGCAATGCTTCAACAACTTGTGATGGATGGTTCAATGGATGAGGAAGGCTTTAACAGAGAAATGGAGAAACAGGCAGACTACTTCACTTATGAATATCAAGACAAGAGAGAAGTAAGAGGAAACTGGTTGCTCAATCACTATATGAAGGAACTTGAAATGTCACAACTCTTTAACAAGGGATTTGTAGATGCCTATACTGTAGGAGAAGAGGCATATATATGTGATATAGTAGGAGGTGAGCCTAACTTGGAGAAGATAGACCCTCGGAAGATGAGGGTAATAAAGTCAGGAGTATCATCTTATATAGAAGATGCTGACATGATAGTGATAGAAGACTACTGGAATCCAGGAAGAATAATAGATACTTATTGGGATCAACTGTCAAAGAAAGATATTGAGGCATTGGAAAACACAACAAGTAGTACAGGAAGTAGTCCTTATGCAGACAGTATGGATAATATTGACAGCAGATATGGTTTTATACCTAATGTAAATTTGTCAACTGCTGGAGATGGAGCTATAGACCCATACAGTCTGTTTGATAATACAGAAGATACAGCATCTTTGCCTTATGACATGAATGGTAATGTAAGAGTGTTGAGAGTATATTGGAAATCAAGGAGACAGATAAAGAAGGTGAAGAGTTATGACCCTGAGACAGGTGAGGAAGAGTTTAACTTTTATCCTGAGACTTATCACTGTAATCCTGACAATGGAGAAGAAGAACAGACATTCTGGATAAATGAGGCATGGGAAGGTACAAAGATTGGTACAGACATATATGTGAATATGAGACCAAGACCAGTGCAGTATAACAGATTAAGTAATCCATCAAGATGTCATTTTGGTATTGTAGGAAGTATATATAACCTTAATGGTGATGAGCCATATTCTTTGGTAGATATAATGAAACCATACTCTTATCTGTATGATATATTTCATGACAGACTGAACAAAATACTTGCAAAGAATGTAGGTAAGGTGATAAAGATGGACCTTGCAAAAACACCAAAGGGATGGAGTGCTGACAAGTGGTTGTACTATATCAATGTAAATGGTGTATCAGTAGAAGACAGCTTTAAGGAAGGTAGTGTAGGTATGGCAACTGGTAAGCTTGCAGGAGCTATGAACAATGCTTCATCAGGAGTGGTAGATGCCTCATTAGGTAATGAGATACAACAATATATAAATGTGCTTGAATGGATTTCAACAAAAATAGGAGAGCTTGCCGGTATATCAAAGCAAAGGGAAGGACAGATCAGTAATAGAGAGACTGTAGGAGGTGTAGAAAGAGCAACACTGCAATCTTCACTCATTACAGAAAGACTATTCTTTACTCATGACAGTGTGAAGAAGAGAGTATTAGAGTGTTTCTTGGAGACTACAAAAATAGCAATGAGAGGCAGGAAGAAGAAGTTTGACTATATACTGAATGATGGTAGTAAGAAGCTTGTTGAGATAGATGGTGATGAGTTTGCAGAATGTGACTATGGAATAGTGGTGGATAACAGCAATGGTACTATGGAACTTAACCAGAAGCTTGATACACTGGCACAAGCAGCACTTCAGAACCAGTTGCTTGACTTCTCTTCAATAATGAAGCTCTACACAACAACAAGTGTTGCAGAGAAGCAGAGGATGGTTGAGGCCAATGAAAGAAGGAAGAGAGAAGAAGCACTGCAACAGCAGCAACAAGCACAGCAGATGCAGCAAGCACAGCTACAACAACAGCAGCAGATTGCACAGATGCAGGCAGAGCAAGAGTATAAGATGCACCAAGAAGATAATGAGGTGAAGCTATTGGTTGCTCAGATAAATTCTAAGGCTGAAGCTGATAGGATGTCTATCATGAATAATGATGCTGTAGATACTGTTGCACTTGAAAGAGAGAAATTGTCGGAAAATGCAAGACAATTCAATGAAAACCTTGCATTGCAAAAGAAAAAACAGGCAGATGATGCAAGGATTCAAGAAAAGAAAGTGAATGCAGCGTTGAAGAAGAATTAAGGAGTTAGAAGTTAAGGAGTCGGAAGTTAAGCCGTATGTTTTTTCTACTATAAATATGTAGTTTTAAAACTCATAAAAAAGTAATGATTTAACCTCTTAATTTCTGACTCTCTAATTACTTTAAATTATATAACAATTAAATAAAGGGAAGAGATGAAGTTAATAAAGATAGAGAATTACTCATTGCAGATAGCAGATGAGGCATTGTTGATAAAGCCTATAAGGAAGCTGTATAACCAAGACAGAAGTGCATCAAAGGAACAGTTCTATAAGCAGATGTCATACCTTTATTTTATGATAGACCCAAGAAGTACTTACTCATATATATTAAATGAGGAAGAGAGAGCTAAGGCTATTATAGAACAAGAAGGATTGGAGAGTGACTTTAAGCCATCACCTTTGTTGCAGGAAGCAATGGAAGTGTATAAGAAGCATACAGTGACACCATCACAGGAGTTACTTAATGCAGCCCTTGTAGCAGCAAGAACTGTGAGTACTTTCTTGAAGAATCCCAACATCTTGAATGAGGAGGATGATAAAGGAAGACCTAAGTACCAAATATCTGCAATAACTACAGCATTGAAGAATGTTGAGGGAATAGTATCATCATTGCAGAATCTTCAAAAGAAAGTGGAGAGTGAGCTTAGTGAACAAAGTAAAGCAAGAGGAAGTCAGGAGTTGACAATATTTGATGATGTAGATTAAACAATAAAGATTATGAAAGCAGGTGGATTACAATATGATAATGAAGGAAGTCTTGATGTTTCAGATTGGGATGATTTGTCTATTTCTGATAAAGCTGAAATGATGAAGGTTGCTATTGCTAATGGGATTACTACGTTGCCAGAGATAAAAAAGGTTTATAATGAGTTTGCTAAGGGAGGAAGGATGAATGCTTCACAAGGATATCATCCCTCAGACAGTATAAAGAAGAAAATAGCTAATTGGGAGGGAAGCTCTATGAGGACAAACAGGAGTTTTGAAGATGAGGCAAGAGACTTTAACAGAGTAATTCCTTCTGAGGTGAGAGACAGGTTGACTCAACAACAGAAAGATGCTTTGTATTCTTATGGATATAATGTAGGTATGGGAAGGTTGAAGGAAAGAGTTGTACCAATACTAACTGCTTATACAGAAGGCAAGGCTTCAAAGGAAGATGTGCAGAGAGCTATGTGGGCTTCAAGGGATAATGAACTAAGAGGTCTTACCACAAGAAGAAATACTGAAAGAGAGATGTTCGGAGGAAACTATAGAACCAAGTTTACTGGTACAGGAAAACTTGGAATACATATAGACCCCTCAGAATATACTATACCTCAGAACTACTTCAATGACTTTAATGCAGAGATAACATTACCTCAGATGCAGATGCCTAATGGTATGGATGTAGACCCAGAGACACTTTATAAAGCTCCTGTTATAGATGAAACAATGTTTGAAAAACCTGTTGAGACAGTGAAAGAGACTGTCTATGATCCTCAAGAGGATAGGATGGAAGGAATAAGAAGGCTTGGAGAAGTGATGAGGATGATGGGAGAAGAAGATGGTTTAAGCCTTACTAAGCCTGACTGGGCATTCTTGAGCCTTAGGTAGAAAGAGTAGGTAATGTAGGTAATGTAGGTGTTGTAGGTAATGTAGGTGTAGTAGGTATTGTATGTGTGATAGGTGAGAGGTAAATGTTTGGAAAAAAGAAAGGGAGGTAGTGACACCTCCCTTTTTGTTTTTACTTTTATTAGCAATACTTATGGAACTCATCTAAGGCTTCATCTTCATTGAGGTCAAGACCTTTTTGCTTGAAGACCTTTTGAAGAAACTTGGTGAACATTTTTTCTTTTTCCTTGATAGTAAGAGCAAGTTTTTCAGCACCAGAATGGTTAAGCTTAGGATTCTGAAGCATAATCAAATCAGCAAGAGAAGAGAGGTTTTTGACCTCCTCAGTCTTGGTGATGACAGATGTCTTTACAGACTCCTCAGCAGTAGATTCCTGTGGGCTTTCAATCTTCAAATCAGAAGCAGACTCCTGTACTGTAGATGCTGGTTTTTCCTCAGAAACATTTGAGACTTCACTTAGAGGATTTGTAATCTCTGAGGTACTAATCTCAAGGTACTCACCATTATTGCCAAGAGGTTTTACTCTTTTGAAGGTAAGCTCTTCAGAGGTTGAAGAATCAAGGTGCCAGTAATAGGTTTCCTTACCAATCTTTGTCTTCATGTAAGAGACATCAGTAAGGTCAGCTATTTCTTCTGGTCTATAAACCTTGAGTTCACCCATCTTAAGATTGACATTATAATGAGTATCCTTACCACCTTTCCAAGGAACAAGCTTATTGTTATCCATATTATTACGGATGAACTGGTTGATAACCAACTTAGGCACAACAGTAGGGAAACGTCTATAAGTGTCAACATAAGATGCACCAGTGTTCTCATTCTTTAATCTTTCCTTGACAGAAGTAGGAACCAATGCCATGAAAGTCTTAGGAGAGAAGCCAATGCCAGCACGGAAGAAGCTGTAATCAAACAACATCTTAGAGAGCTTAGGGTCAGTCTTATGAAGGTCAATCCAAGCACTACGAAGTTCCTCCTTACGCTGTTCATCCATACCAGTGATATTGATTGAAAGATAAGGATGTCCAGTGCTCTTGGCAACATTCATTCTAATGGCTTGAATAAGCTCATTATCAGGATACTTAGTCTTGAAGTTCTGTTCTATAAACCACTTGGGGAATGCAGTAGCATAATCCTTAAGGTTCTTAGGATTGATAACCCCAGACTGCACAAGAAGATAAGACTGATAAAAGTTGGAGAACTGATCAAGTAACTTCTTATCACCATACATCTTGTCAGCAATATCCTTTGGCAACTGAGCAAGCAAGTTTCTGAATCCAGTACTGCCAGCAGGCATATCAGAGAACAGAGACTTAGCTATGTCAACAGTTCTTGCAAATTGCTTCAAGACAGGATGATCAAAGAAAATGTCATCAATATCCACAGGAACATCATCAGCAGTGTAGAAGTGAGTACCATTGTCAGTATTGGCATCAATAAACTGAGACATTTTGTGCTCAATTATAAGATTATCAACAATGAGTGGACCAACAGCACTGGAGATAGAATTAAATCTTGTGGCATAAGTGGGCTTACGCATAGCATCAGTAAGACTTCTCATCTTCTGGAAAGCAAGCAGTACCTTATAATCAGTAGCATCATGCTCCTCAGAAGTAAGACCATTAACAAGTTCCTCAGTAGAAAGAGGTTCAGTATTGATGTTAGAAGAATCATCAATGTTATACTTTCTACGGTATTCATCAAGCCACTTATTGATGAGGCTATCAAGAGATACATAGTTAGAAAGATTCTCCCTATTGAACTGATTAAGCAGACGCTCTATAACATCCTGAGAAAGGAAGAGGGCAGCATCATTGAAAGTCATACCTAATCTAAGCATAGTATTAAGCATACCAGCAGTAGTCATATTGACATTCATAAGATTGAGGATAGGGTCTTTCACAGCATCAGCAGAAGCAGATACAAGAGAGCCAAGAGTCTTACCAATGAGAGTGCCTTCACGGTCATACTTCTGGTCAATCTGCATTCTATCACCAAAGGTAGTGCCAGCAATAGTGAAATCATCATTACCACAAATCTCAGACACATCAAGGAAGATGTCATTACTTTCAAGAGTAGCATGAGCTACCTTGTTGACAGCAAACACACCAATCAATGATGCAGCAGCAGAGTTCTGCTTATAGAACTGAATCTGAGTATCAGCAAAGGTAAGGTCCTTATCAGTATAAGACAACTTCTTGAGTTCATCAATAGACATACCTTGAAGAGCATTCCAAGAGATACCTTTATTAGCAGGATTCTTATAGGCAGCAACCATGTATCCCATCTTCTTAGGAGCATCAAAGCCACCAGGATTAAGAATCTTGTCAGCAGTCATCTGATTAGTAAGAACAGCATAAGTCATATCAATAATCTTATTGTCACGATACATTCTTCCACTTGTAGGAGCATCAGTATAGTAGGCAACCTGTTGATATTGCCCATAAAGCCATTGCATAAACTTATCAGCAGACTTCATCTTTTGAGGATTGTCAAGGAACATTCTTATCTGCTCACCAATCCATTGATTGTTAGTTTTACCATTATGAGCCTTAGCATAACTTTCAGAAGCTCTCTTAAAAAGTTCACCTTCAATATCCTTTCTTCTCTTAGTCTTAATAGGTATGTTCTTACGCATGACATAACGCTTATCAACATCAAAGTCAGAATCATCAATCTCAGTAAGCTCATAAGGAAACATGATAGCATCACCAGCTTCACGAGGCATGAAACCAACAACCTTCATAGGAGCACAAGAGTACTTATCCTCAGTAGGAATGCGGTAGCTGACCATCTTAAGAAGCTCTTGGTCAACAACATTGATAGCATCAACATTGATAGAACCATCAGCATTAGAGAACTTGTCAAAGAGTTCATTAGACCATATAGGACAGAATACTTCAAAGTAAGCAATACCGCCTTGGTTCTTCTTGAGATAATCCTTATAAGAAAGACCATCATGTTCAGAGGGAACATACTCATCCTCAAGAGGAATGAGATTGCCCTGCTTGTCATTGAATCTAATGTGAAGCTGTTTAGAAGTACCAAAGTTAGACACCTGCACAATAGGACCACCAGCAATCTTCTGCTTGTTAACTCTGTTCTTAATAACAGAATTTATAAGCTGTTCAATGCGTTTAGCCTGTATAGGGTCACCTTTTGGGATTCTAAATTCACCAGTCTCCTTATCAATAGAACAAGCCTGCACAAGGTCAATACCATATCGAGGAGAAGATAAAACTTCTCTTTGAAGAATCTTGGAAAGAGCAATATTTCTCTCACGCTTATCCTCACTATTCAAGTGAAGTTCAGCAGAAAGATTATCAATACTCTCTTCAATATTATCAGCAATAGTCTGCTCATACTCCTTACGGAACTCATCAGCCTTCATTCTCTTGACAGTACCATCAGGTTCAGTCCACTCATAGAAGTTATCCACTTGCTGACCATTCTCATCAATAGTGAAGAGGTCAAGGTCAGAGGGAGTAATCATTCTAATCTGAGAACCATGAGCCTGAGAATGCTCCTTGAAATGCTCAGGAACCTCCTGCTGAAGACAGTAATCCTCAAAAGAAGTTTCATGTACAAAGGTATCAGTATTATAGTTCTTATAAACTCTTTCACCTGTAGCATCGGTCTCTTCCTTGTAGATTTGATTCATCATAAAGGTATAGGCAGCATCTTCACCACCTTCCATATTCATGAACTGATAGATGTTCATCTTACCTTGAAGACCAGACTTAATAGAAGACTCAAACTGAACAGTGTCAATGCCTTTAGTAGGATTCAACTTTTCAGAATCTTCCATTACTCTATAGACAGCTCTAAGAAGGTTAGGACGAGAAAGTTTTTCATCCTTAAGAATAGCATCAGCCATGATAAGAAGATACTCAGCATTCTTAGCTTGGAAAGGTACCTGCATACTGTGAATAGGAGCATTATCTACACCCATATCCTTAGTAAGCTTAGAATACACAAAAGGCTTGAGAGGCTGGAAAGCAGTTTCAAGGTCAGTATATGTGTATTCACCTTTAAGCAACTTCTGATAAATGTCCTCAGCTTGATGAGACCACTTGCCAAAGATGTAAGCCTTCTTTCTGTAAGAAGATGGAGAAGAATATCCTTGAGCATCAGTGACATTAATCTTGGTGTACTTACCATCCTTACCAACAAGAGATTCCTTGAGAGCAATCATTACAGCCTTCTGATTGTCAGGGGTAGCAACAATTTTTCTATCAAATACTTCAGCAATGTTAGCTATGATATTAGACTTGAAAGAATCAAAGTCCTTCAAGATGAAAGTTCTGTACTTACCATCAGACACTCTATTACCACTATAATCAACAGCAGAGATATTACCTCTGACACCAGGAGCATGAAGCTGAGCAAGACGTTTCTGCAAATCCTCAGTATCCTTATAGAAAGCAATGTCAGAAAGAGTAAGTTGAAGAATGTTCTTAGAAGCAAAAGAGTCATTCCAAAGGAAATTTTCTACTTGGCTTCTAACCCAAGCATTGATAACACCTTCCCTCTCTTCATTCTTTATGTTAGATGAATTGTCAAACTCAGAAGGATAGATGTCCTTGATGTTCTTGGCAGTTTCAAGAATACCATTTCTTTCCCAAGCATCAAGAATAGACTGTACTCTGTCTTCTGTAGACTGACGGATAATCTTATCAGCAAGTATGCTAAGCTCACTGCCTTCATTAGAATCAAGAGCAATTTCACCTTTTACAATCTTTTGAAGAAGAGAGGCAAACCTATTGTTGTCAGAAGACACAGAGCCATCCTCATCATGCAAAACATTTCTCTTAGACACATCACCATTCTCAAGATAGCTGTTAAGCACAGGAAGGAAGCAGAACTTACGACCATTAGTGTCAAAGTTCTTGATGAATCCAGAGTCATTTTTAGACATGTTTCTTCTGAGGACAGTCTGTATTCTACTAATTTCTTGCAGAAATATGTTATGGAGACCATTGACAATAACATCCTTATAACCATCACCTCTATAAGAGTAGAACTTGATGAACTCAGAAGAAGGCTTATTGGACTGCATAGGCACTCTGAACCAAGCAGGAACTTGGTCTTCAACCTTTGCACTCTCAGAGAAGTACTCAGTGATGAGAGAAAGAGTATATTCAGCATCACTCATATTACGCATATAGTTATGCTTATTGAAATTAAGTTCAACCTTATGGTCAAACACCTTACGAGCATTCTCATCTCTTGCAAGAAGTCTGAGCCATTCATTACGCCAACCCTTGATAATGTCACCATCACCAGCACCAAACTTGAACCATTCAGAAGAACCATACTCATCAAGAATGAAATCCTCAAAAACCTGACCTTCCTGACGAAACTTGTTAAAGAGCTTAGTCATAAATGAAGGAGTGATATAAGACTGATACATCTTGCCACTATCATAGAAAGCATTGACAGCAGTATCCTCAAGCTTATCAGTGATAGGAGAGAGGAAGTTGCGGAGACTACCATTAATACCAAATTTAGTGCCAAAAGTGAAAGGATTATAATCTTTCATTTCACCTTTATGCTGGGTAGAAACAACTTTATCAAGGTCTTTGACAATGAAGTTAAGAGCAGAAGTTATTTTACTTATATTTTCAGCATTGACAACACCAGAAAGCATGTCCTCAGTGACATTATATCCTAAAGCTTTACAAACAGCCATGATATTGTTAGAGACAGACTTAGACATATCATCATTAAGAGTCTTGCCATACTTAAGAAACTTGTCAATGTCTTGAAGCTCAGACAATGCCTTATGAAGAGTGAAGTCTTTGCTATCAGAGTCAGCAGAACCAAGCAACTTAGCGTTAACCTTACCATTAGTGCCAAAGAGAGGATGCTCTCCAATCTTGAACTGAGCAGTGATAGTGTTCATCACATCAGTAAGAGCAGGATGACTATTAACAGTTATACAATGATACTTACTGTCCTCAAGAAGAACAACAGAGTAAAGCTGGAAATGCTTAGAGAACACTCCATAAAACTGACTTTGGAAATCAGTCTCACTACCACTCTGGTCAGACAATCTCTGAATAAGCTGAGAGAGCCAAGGGTTCTGAGGTTGCTTATTAGAGAGCTTCTTAATCATATCATTAAGAGATAGTGAGCCTTGAGTCCAACGAAGAATACTATTAACAGCTTCACGAGGATTAACACGCTCTGCAATACCCCACTTACTCATAACCTTGCTACTATCTGCATTAAGACGATAACACTCATGAATACCTTGTCTGACAAAAGCAGACATAGAGTTAAGGACATCAATAGTGCGATTTTCTATTTGCCAATGCTCCTGCTCATCCTTACCACCTTCTTCAGCAACAACATCCTGATCATTAGAGTAATCATTGAAGTTGTCATAGTCAATATTGGAATTCTTAGTAGTAGTGAAGTTGCCATTAGAGAAGTCCTTGATGATACCAAAGCCCTCATTCATGGCAAAGACATCAGCAGCAAGATACATGATAGCATCCCAGTTAGCAAAGATGAGGTCAGCTTGAAGACCACCATCCTCAGCATTCTGATATGAATCCCAGTTAGCCTCAGTATCAAATATAGACTTAACTTTATCAATAAGACGATTGATGCCAACAGTCTCAACAATCTGTTTTCTTGATGCAGATTTAAAGTCAAGTTTAGTCTTGAGAGTAGGGAACTGCTTTTCAGCAAGACCCTCTTCCTTTTGAAGCTGAGAGATAGAGTCAGAGATTTCATTTGCTACAAGTTCAGCAGTATGACGAATCTCAGATGCAGAAAGATGAGCTACACCAAGTTCATCAAGATGATAAATCTCACCATCAGACTCCAAGTCTTGATTGCCAAGAAGATTGTCAATCTGACGATTGAGTTTGTCATATTCATCAAGAGTCTTATCAACTTGTTTCTTTTCAGAGTTCTTTAACTCTTGAAGATACTCTTTCTCACTTGTTGCCTGTAAAATGTTGTCCATGCGATTGATAATGTTTTTATTATCCTCTATGGATTTTTCACCAGAGATTTGAGCATCAAGTTCCTTGAGATATGGAATCTTCCAAGCTGCATCTACTGGTGTGTCCTCATAGAGGTCATTAAAGTATTCATAACTTGGAAGAGAAACAGTTGAAGGCTCTTCCTTAGTAGGGGTAGTAGGTTCTGTAGGGGTAGTAGGTTCAGTAAGTACTGTAGGAGTGGTGAGAGAGGTTCTTAATTGGTCAAGAGATTTTGACTCAACAAGGTCTCTGACAGTCATGTGATTGAAATCCTTGAGAGTGAGATTATCAAGGTCTTCCTTAGACCAAGAGCCAAAGGTAGCTTTGACTTCTTTCCACATATCAAGAATCCATTGCTTAAGTTTTGAGATAATGTTTTCACTACCCTTATTCTTAGCAATATTAGTAAGAAGCTTCTCACCATTTTCACCTACAAGTCTTGCATGAACCTCAGAAACAATAAGACCTTCTAACTTCTCCTTAGAAAGATTCATAGATTGCCACAACTTACCATAGTTGTCAGCATTAAGAACCTCATTCCAAAGAGAAGTTTGCTTCATCAGTTCAACACCACGCTGCCAAAGCTTAGGATTATGCTTCTGAATAGTTCTGTCCCATAAATGAGTATATTCATGAATAGGATGTTCAGGAGAAATCTTAGTTTCATCAAGATAGATATTACCGTCTTTATCTACAAAACCATAGACTTCTCCTTGAGGAGTAGTGAAAAGTTCTGCACCATTCCAGTCTTCAGGAGTACTGATAGTTCTTCCATCCCTATCAACAAAAGATATTCTACCTGTAGCAGAATCTCTCTTTATTTCACTCCATTCTTGATATTGGCTGCTACCATCATTACTCTGACTTTGCTTGGATTCTCTTTGTGATGTTGATTTATCCAATCGAGCATAGTGCCCATTTGGTTCTCTGTCTTCAACATTGTAGCTATTGCTCTTATATTGTCTTTGGGCAATTTCATCTCTAGAAGACAATCTATCAAGAGGTCTTGAAATTCCTTTTCTTTCTCTGTCATTGATTCTTTCATTTATATTATTATCAATTTGGTGATATTCAATAATGTCAAACTCTCCAGCACCTTTATAGTTAACAGTGTACTCATAGTTGGCAGTCTGTATAACGTTACCATAGGCTGTTTTATTGCCATATTTAGTCATTAAAGTACTGCTAAGAAGATTTAATTCACCTTTAGGTAACTCATTTTTATTTATATACTGCTGCAAATATTTCAAATCATGAGTTTTTAGGTATTCAGCCATAGCAGCTTTACCAAGTATGTTGATGCCCTTAGACTTCAGATGAGAAATAAGTTGAGAGGTGATAGATGAAGAAGTACCTTCTGTAGATTTTGTAGGTACAGTAGGTGTTGTAGGGGAAGTAGGGGCTGTAGGAGTTGTGTGGTTGAGAGGTGAGCCTTCCTTCTTGACATTGTTAGACACAATAGTTACTGTGTCAGTAGCCCTTGATACACCTACATATTCAAGCTGCTGCTTGAGATTGATAGTTTGGGTAGGTGCTGTATGTTCAGTAGGTTCAGTAGGTGTTGTAGAGAAATCATTTGAAAATCCCAAATCAACATCTTCTGCATCTCCTGTGAAATTAGCATTTGAAGCTACATTATTATCTACTTCACCAAGGTCAACAACCTCCATAGCATTGTTACTATTAAGACCAGCTCTTGATATATCAACATCATCCATAAGAACATTGGTAAAGGTAGAGCCTTGAGACTTATGTACAGTCATGGCATAACCAAAGTCAATGGTCTTAGCTTGAAGAAGATTATGATTGCTATCCTCAATATTGTCATTGACAAAAAGAAAATTATCAATAAAATTAATTCTTTGATAAATTTTAGCTTTAGCATCTCTACCAACAGCATGTTTGGCTTTAGCCCAAAGCATCTTCTTCTCATTGGCAAGCTGTATAGCAGCCTGAAGATTAGAAGGATTGCTCTTGATGTCAATAAAGTCAAAGGTATCTACATTACCAACAGGGTCTTCAAGAGTGAGAGGAATAGCTTCCATAGTAACAGTTGTACCATCATTGAGGCTTGTTGTTATTTTATGAGCTTTGCCTACCTTAGACACCTTGTAAGATTCAGAATTGATGAAACGATAAGACTTTGTTTTCCAATTATAACCCCAGTTGGTATAGCCAGTCATAGGTTCACCTACATTAGGAGTAGGGGAGGTGTAACCAAGAAGTTCTCTGACTTGATTGTTATAAGCAGATACAGCCTTATTGGTATAGGCAAGAATCCTAAAGTAGTTAGGATTATGCTTCAAACCTTTGACATAATGAGCAACAACATTATTAATTTCATCTTGATGGTTAGGAGAAATATATGCAACACCTTCACCCTTGTTATTGAAAGATGAAATGCCAGAGAGGTGATTACCATTACGAAGTTCAGTAGCTTCCTTGAGAATAGCATTATCATCAGTACGTTCTACTTGAGTAAGAGTAATAACCTTACCCTCACCATTGCGGAAGACCTTAGATATTTTATCCTCATTAACAGGAGCAAGCTGTGCAGAGTCTCCTACATAAATAATCTTAAGACTATTTTGTTTGGCAATGTTATTGAGAATATCATAATTCTCTTCATTAATCATTGATGCCTCATCAATAATAACCGTAGTGCCAGGAGTAATATCAGCATCCTTCAAGACATTCACTAAATTGCGTGCATTGTAGGTATTGCTGTTAGAATCAACCTCAACACTAATGCCAAATACCTTGTTAAGAGTAGCAGCCTTGAAACCAGCCTTAGAAACACGTTCATTAAGAACAGCAGCAGCTTTATTGGTAGAAGCACAGAAGACTACTGGACGATGCTGTTTTCTACCTTTCTGAGCAATAATCTCCATAAGAGAAGTCTTGCCAGTGCCAGCATAGCCAGAGAGAGTCATAGAAGTTTCATTAGACTTCATAAATCTATCCATTTCATTGAGAGCATCTATCTGCTGAGCATTAGGCTTGAAAGGAGCCTTGATCTTAGTGCCATCAGCAAATGTGAAGTCTTGAGGTATAGCTTTGCCACTATGCTCAGACTTAGACTTAACATCATTAATGAGGTCATAGTCAGCAGACTCCTGCTTAATAAGGTCTGTTTCATCCTTTAGTTGAGAAGGAGACATAGAATCAATGAATCTTTGTGCTTGATTCTCAACATCACCCATAATATTATTTGCTGTAGACTCATCCTCAAATTTGGCAAAACAGTCTATTACAGCCAAGGAACCATCAGGTTGTTTAATGACATTCTCTGGACGAATGTCAGTAACAAGATAACCATCCTTGGTATATTCAGCATTAATGCCTTTGCCCTTGAACAATGTGAATCCAAGAGTATTAGTCATATAATTCTGAATTTCTTGAAGAGTAGGAATATTATCACTATCTTCAATTAATGGTTGCTCAATAATAAGACTAACGCCTTTGTCTGATGTACCAATCTTTTTAAGAGTCATGGCTGTTGATGGAAATGCTATATTATGTATAACAATTCTATCTAGAAGAGCCTTTATATTTTGATAATGGTTAGGAAAGACATTCTTTATAACAACTCCTTTCTTTTGGTCTACCCATACTTTTGACTCTGTACCATGTAGATTCTGGTCATTGAAAACATCATCATAATAATCATTAGGCTCATATATGAGCTGATGATTTCTCTCTGCCCAATCTAAGAGTTGACGTTGCTGTCTTGCAGCTTCTTCATAGCCTCTTTCTCGTAGGCTCTTGCCTTCATTTGTCTTTCCTTCATTTTCTCTACGATACTTTTGTTCTCCTTCTTGAAGGCTTCTGTAGATCTGTAAGAAAAGTCTTCCTGCTGATTTAATTGCTTTATCATATTTCACAAGTTTTTTATTTTCAAAACGCTGATTTGTCTGATTTATTGTGTTATTGGTTACTTCTTTTCTTAGTTGGTTCTTGATACGATTATATCGCATGTAGGTATCAATGTCAAAAGCATTAAGAGCCTTGTCAAGGGCATTCATTGAACGCTGATAATAAGTGTCGGAGGTATGGATACCTAAGAGAGATTTAAAGGCATCAAGAATCCTTGACCAGAAAGATTTGTTAGCTTTGGTTTGTTTATCAATTTCTTTAATCTTAAATCTAAAGATAGGGTTAGCAAGTTCTGCAACAAACTCAAAGACATCAGTTACACCATATTCATTTTTAAGAATAGGATTATTTTTAAGGTCTTGATAAATAGAGTTAATCTCTGTGCGGAACTTTTGCAAATCTTTAGTTCTCTTCCAATTCTCAGTCTGATTAGAAAGAGCATACATAGAAATAGCATGTATGATTTCATGAAGAAGAACAGAAGCTTTGAAGTATGACATTTGATCCCCTTCAAGAAAAGATTTCCTGTAGATGATAGTATTGGTATTGATATATCTACCAGTAATATCAAAAGGAAGATCCTCATTGAACGAGACTTTAATACCTAAATCTTTAGCAATGCTAAAGACTCTATCAGCTAATGCTTTAGAAGTTCTATCATCATTGAATCTGTTGTACAATTCTTGAACCTTATCAATAGTATAAGTCTGATTTGGATTAATATCAAGATTAAGTGTCTTGACATTTTTACCAGAACTCATATCATCAAGTTCTTTGAGAAACTCATTTTTACTATAATCAGCTTGTCCTACAGGTCGCTTAACAGAAAGCATGTAGTTGCCTTTAGCATTTCTGTAATGGACAATAGCAGATTGAGGAAAGAATCTTGAGGCTTCCTTCCTTGCAGCTTGAAGTTGACTAAGAGACTTGAACTCTTGTGGAGTGTTGTACATTTTTCCCCATAGTTCTCTTACAGACTTACCAGACTCTTGATAATGAGAATTACCAAGTTGAGCTTGGATATAAACATCTGTAGGAAAGAGAGTTTCATTGCCAGTCTCTAACCAATACTTGTGAGTGATAAGCTCAAGGGTATTGTCAGCAAGATTGTTACGTGCTGCAATATCCTTGAACTCTTTACTACTTTTATTTACACATCCCATAAATGTTATGTTTTACTATTAAAAATTAATGGCAAAGATAAAGAAATTAATTATGTGATTGAGGGAGTTAAGTGATAAGGTTAGAAGAAATAAGTAAGACTATTTTATACTAATGATTATTAATCGTCATAATTCTTTTTTCTATATGTTTCTAACTCTTTCTGATATGCTTCAGTATTAACATATCCACAACAATTAAGTTCTCTACAAAAGCCACTATATACGCAATTAGGAACCATCTTATCAGCCATGACAATATCTTGTTTAACAATCTCAGACTTGACAGCTTTCCATGCTTCTTGTGTTTCTTTAGATGCACATTTACAGAGTCTCTTTCTGCTGATGTTAATCAGAGTCTGAGCATTGACAACAAAGTCTTGATCATTCTCAGAACCTTGTGGAAGTTCATCCCTACTACAATTAAGTTTTCTTCTATCTTCCCTTTGAGAATGAATAAAAGGTAACATGTGTTCATGTCTTAACAAATGAACTCCAACCCATTGTCTGAGATTTTTAAAATGAATGCAATACTCAACCAGTTTAATAGGACTATGTTCTGCAAGAAGAACCTTAGCTTTCCAATTATCACTGGGTTCTTTATGCAAAGGTTCTTTACCAATAGTTCTTCTTGCTGCATCTAATGCTCTACTCCAAGGAGTTTCTTGTATTACTGTTACTTCCATTGTATATTATTTTTTGATTTGACAATTTTTGATTTGATATTTTTTCATTTGTCTGGTTATAGCATTAAAAGCTGTTTGTATTTTCTTACAAACATTTTCATCATAAAGACCATTGTCCTCTATAGAAGATGACTTATATTTTTGTAATGCTCTAAGAAGGTCTTCCCCAACTTTGTAGAGAAGGCCATGTTTATCATTATTTGTCATAATTATGTGTTATACTTTTAAGAGTTGTAAAACCATTTATAATTTCATAGGTTCTATCACCTATTTTTATTTCTTTAATTTTAGCTTGTTTGTTTTTCATTGCTTTTCAAATAAAGTACTACCAAAAGTAAATATAAATGCAATTAGTGTTATAAGACCATAGAAGTAAATAGCACTGTCTTTAGATATATAGTACACTAATATTTCCATAGCAAATATTATGATATATACTATGACTACTAAAATAGATTTTTTCATATTAACAATGATTTAAGCATTTCCTTTCTGAAATAAGATAGCTGCTCTGTAGTAAGATTATTAATCCACTCTGTTGCATACTTTCTATACTTAGGATGATTACTTCTATTAAACCTTAATAATAAATATTCATTTAGAGTCATATTAAAAAGCTTCTATATAATCAGCATCAGGGAATGTTGCATAAACATCATCCCATGCAGCATCTCTTTCATGTTCATCATCTTCATCATAATGATTGCTGTAAGTTTTTCTGGGCTTGTCTTTGAAATGTATTATGAATGTCATAATTGTGGATTTTAAAAGTGGTTATTTGACTAAGCCTAACTGAGCCTAAATAAGCCTTTTTGAGCTTTTAGTGAGGCTTTTAGATTTCTTTGATGACATCTAAGTCATCGATGATCCAATCTTTAGTGGCTTTGGAAATGTTTTTGTAGTGAGTCAATTCTTTTTGGACTATAGCTTTGGCTGTAGGAGTGGGGGTTATGGAAAGCTCATCTTCCAAGTGATTGATTTTTTCTTGTGAGAGGTGTTGTAATTCAGTAAGTAGAGAGAGAATGCCAAAGGTATTGTTATCATTTTCAAATTCTTCAATAAAATTGGTATTATCGAAGTTTGGCTCATCGTCAATGATTTCATAATTCTTTATTGTGACAGGTATAGACTTGCTGAGACAATAAGAAACACAACAGTCTACTTGAGTAGGTTCAGGATCTTTCTGATTCCAAGGAGCCATACGTTCCTCAGACTGAGAAAGAAGGGGATAGTTATCTTTCATAATAATAAATATTAAACATCAGCATAAATAGTGTAGTTATCAAAATTGTCGGAGATAGATATAAGAGCATTTATATATTCCTTAGTTTTTCTAAGTAATTGCTCATAGGTACCCCAACCATTAGAAGGATTGAATTGCTTGAAGAAATCCTTTTTTTCTAACAATTTTCTGTAACACTCCATAACATCTTCTAAGTAATCCATATTAGGTATGGATATTCCAAGATTATCTTTTGGATGCCATAGAAAATCATATAGAGTCGCAAATATATCTTGTGTTTTAGGAGTACATATACTTATAATCTTACATTTAATAGCCATTTCTGTAAGATTATGAGTAAGATTTAAGTGAAAATAAGTGTCACTTTCATAAGTACTCTCCTTAATATCATCAGGATTAATATCAGGAAAATGAGTTAATACTTCCTGCTTGGTAGTAAGTTCTTTAGTCTCACCATTGTCCCTAATATAGACTCCTGTACCTCTATGAAGTACAGGAGTATTACTTTTTATATATAAGTCTAAACTCATTGTTTCTGTTTTATTAATAACATATTAATCTTATCCTTAATATAGAAAATTGCTTTTTGCAAATCTTCTATAGCTTTAGTTGTATCATCATAGCCTTGCTCAGACTTATGTCCAGCCCTAAGAAGATACTTTAAAGCATTGCCTGTATCAAAGTCCATGTGACGTGTAATATCTATCACTTCTACACCACAAAGCTCTTTTAAATAAGAGTAATGGGAAGGATGATTGACTTTATCTTTTGAAGGGGAGTCTTTTTGCTTAGGAGCAGACTCTTGGGAATGAGTACTATTGTAAAGTTTCTCAAGATTAGAGACTTCATCCTGTAACTGCTTTACTTCTGGTGAAATAGACTTTATACATATATAAGTATTAATGGCAAAGGTGTCTCTATTGGGTTTTATGACAACAGCAGAGATTTTGTTAACTAAATCCTTTATTTTCTGTATTTCTTGTTTCATTGTTTTGTAATTTTTTTTGTGAGAGAAATGATAATGATAATGAGCCTTGCTGGGCCTCTATGAGCCTAACTAAGCCTTTGAAGAAAAGGAGAAAGACTATGAAATTAGCCTAACTGTGCCTTTCTAAGCCCTACTAAGCCCTTGAAGAAAAGGAGATTGGAGATAGCCTAACTAAGCTTTAATGAGTCTTTCTGAGCCTTTGATTGGAAGAGATTATTATTTAGAGTCTTAGTTGGTGTTGACTATTAGCCAGTCAGCAGAATGTTCATAAGGAACACCTTCTTTGTAATTGATACTCCAAAGATAGGACTTACGCATAGCAGTGCGTAAGGTTTCAATGTCAGCAAGTTTTGCTCTGATAGCATCTACAGCCTTGATACATCTTAAGTTGTTAAGATCAACAGAAGGAGTCTTCTTATCATTCTTGTTATAACCAAAACATTCAGTAGCCTTGTCAACAACCTCAGACCACTTCTCAGAGAGAGAATGAAGGTCATAAGTAGAGAAAAGAACAGTCGGGTCTTTATGAAGAGTCTGTTTCATGTCATTACAACATTGAGAGAATGTGACAGAAGCAATCTGAAGCATGGTGGAAATGTAATGCAAAGCAGCAAGACAATCAAGATGCTGCATCTTGGCATTTCTAAAAGAGATATAGAAAGCACGATGAAGCTCTTTCTCTTCCTTTTCAAACTGTTCTTCAATATTGTCAGAGAGAATATTCATATATCTAATGTTCTGACTGCTGACAGCCATAAGACTATCTGGAAGAGCCTCCAGCTGTTTACCAATCCTGTTAATAGACTGCTTGTTAAGATGACGATAGAAAGACTTTTCAGCCTTTATGTCATCAATGTAATCCAAATAAGCATACCTTGCCATAGTGATGGAAGGTAGGCAACAATACTGGAAGTATCTCCAGATAGTAATTAAATCGTCGTCTGTTATAACCATAATAAATTAATGTTTCCAAAATGGACCAACCTCTTCTTCAGCAGGAAGAGGAAGTCTGTGACAATATTTTGCTCCAACAGTTTCCATGAAATGCTTTGTTGCAGCAACAACCTCAGAAGTAAGTTCCTTGGGACATTCTTCACAAATTTCATCATGCACAGGAACACAGAACTTAACCTTATTCTGATAACCCTTGTCAAGAATCCAAATGTAAAGAGCATAAGTAAACTCCTTAAAGATAACAGCACCAAGACCTTGAGTAGTGCTATTGACACTGTTCTTGTCATACTTGTTTCTTGCAGCAAAGTGCTCATTAGCTTCTTCAGTTCTTGGCAATCCAGCAGCTTTTCTTTCTCTGTATTCATCCCAAAATTCAGTAGAGCGTTGTCTTTTAATCCACTTCTGCCAATCCCACCAACGAGAAATATGCCCAGTTTCACGACATACTCTGATTATGCCAGTGGACTCAGTATACTTCTTACATTGCTCTTGATATTTTGTGGCACCAGCAAAACCCTTCTTGTAGTTTTCTTCAATCTGCATAGCCTCTTCTTTAGGCATACCATAGTTGCCTACAAGAGTAGCCCAGTTACCAAGGAAAGCAAAAGTGAACTCAGGACCTTTAGCAGATTGTCTAAGAGAATGATACTTCTCCTTAATACTTCTAATATCAACATCACGAGGAATCTTGTCAGGATAGATAAGCCATGCTACATAGCTGTGCATGTCATAACCCTTCTCAAAAACCTCAAGCATGCCTTTGTCTCCAGACAGACTTGCAAGAAGTCTTGACTCCTCACTGTTATAGTCTATAGAGATAAAGTCATTGCCTTCTTCTGCTATAAAGCAAGAACGGACTTCATCAGTGTTAGGAAGATTCTGAATTTGAGGATAAGCACAAACCTCTTCAGGATGACTCTTTCTTGGCTGTAAAGGAAGACCTTTGAGAGAAGCTAAATCCTCATTCTGCTTTTGTGAACCACAAGAAAGTCTGCCAGTGACAGTATCAAGTTGACGAAACTCAGTATGAATCCTTTTGGTCTTAGGATTGATGGCATTGATATATTGTGGACCATAGGTAGAACAAAGCTTCTCAAGGCGTGAAAGTTCAAGATATAAGGCAGAGAACTCAGGATTGACATGCTTTTGCTTCTTAACCAGATCAGCACCTTTGCTTTCAGTTTCTTCCTTCTTCTCTTTATTCCAACCCTTAGTGTTGTAGCCCAGGAATTTCAAGAGAGGGACCACATCATCAGTACTGTTCCAATTGATATTGCACTTAGACTTGTCAGAAGTATCAACATCCTCAAAGAGGTCAAGTTGAATAGTGTTTCTGATGAAATCCTTATTGCCGAGATTAACAACAAAAGCATTAAGACTATCCTTGACTTTTTGCAAATCACTGCAATTACGTTTGTAAATACTGAGCCACTTATCTTCATTAATCATCACACCACAATACTCAAAATAAGCAATAGGAAGAACAGCACTGCACTCAATCTTTAAGGCAGGCATGGCATTTATGGACTTGAAGTAAGCTACCTGTGCATTCATGATGTCTGCAAGATGAACAACATCATTGGCACCATAGACAATGACTTCTTCAGTAATGCCAACATACTTAATCTTACCACGGACAGACTTATCAATATTAACACCAAGATACTTATAGCCAATGGCATCAAGAGCAAAACTAAGTTCATAATAAGTTCGGCTTGGACAATTCTTTTTGGCTTTAGAAGTCTTGATATGATAAGGAAAGTCATATTTTTGTTCCTCATATTCCTCTGGAGAAACAGGGATTCTTGGGAAGCCAAAGTATCTAAGCATTTCAGCAATCATAGTGTCATAACATCTACGAATAAAGATGCCTAAAGCCATAAGCATCTTGGTATCATACTTAAGATTTTGTCCAACAAGAAAGCTCTGTTCAATGACATCTTTATAAAGAAGAGGATCTATTGTAGTACAGTCAACTACAACTTGTGTAGTTTTGTCCATACTACCAAACTGCATAAGAAGAACTTTTGCAATATGACAATCAAGTCCTGTACCCTCAGTATCAAACTGAAAGATTTTCCAGGACTTGATAAGAGCTACAGATTCCTCTACAGACATAGGTTGAAAGCTATCACTTTCAAATAGAGTTTTTTGATTAGATACAAAATAAATCATTCTTTACTATAAGCTATCAGTTCCTTGAAATCAAGGACATACTTGTAGTCATTAAAGAACTTAGAGCCAAGTATGCCATGAATGGTGACACCAGTCTCCTTTTTGATAGAATTGAATACCCCAGACATATCCTGAATGACAAAGGCATACTCATAAATCTTGTCTTTGTAAGACATGGCAAAGGTGCATACACCTTCAGCCTTCTGACCATTGCCTTCAATGCCAGTAACAGTATTCTCAACATCGCACACTATTCTGTGATTAAGGTTCTTGAGATAAGAGCTGTCAATGATACAATTATTAGAGCCAGTGTCAAGGAGAAAATTGATTTTCTTGCTGCCTTGATAGAATGTGACTACAGGAAGTTCAGCCAAGTCAATACTGTTCTTGAAAGACATGGCATTAGGATGAATATCAAGGAATTTGTTGATTATTTTTTTGAGCATAGTGATGATTTTTTGATTGATGAGTGATGAGCCTCTTTGAGCCTTTCTAGGCATCTTTAAGCCTTAGCTTACTAAGTCTTACTGAGCCTTGCTGAGCCTATTTAGGCATTTCTAAGTCTTTAGGGTAAAGAGACTTTAATTATTATTTGTTTTTCTTTTATTTGTTTTTTCTTATTTTGTTCGATATTTGTCAGAACCAGTGCCTAAGCCACCTCTGTCTTCATTGTGGAGTTTGTCCACTTTGACAAGCTCAATCTTTGGAGAGAATAGCCAACGAAGTTTCTGCCAAATAGTGGCTTTCTGTGATAGTTGAATTTTAAACTGAGCAATAGGAGTGCCTTTAGGAATGGTAACACTGCGAGTGGCAAGAACTGGCATTTTCCAAATGTCATTAGGACCACAGAAAGTCTGGTCAATCTCTCCAATGGAGTTGGTCTGTATAATGCCCCACTTTCTGAATGTAGAGCTACGAGGAAGGAGAGTGGCTTCAAAGCCTTTAGGAAGTTCAATAACAACACCAAGGTCGAGGAGAGCATACTGAAATGATACTTCACCTACTCTTTCTATAACTTTGTTGCTACCTTTGTACTTGCTATACTTCTTAATACTGGGACCTTTGAGAATATATTCCTCAGAAGTCATGAGATCAATACAATCGCCTACTTTGAGGATTTCAGGCATACAGCCTGGGGTAATTTCTTTTATTTTGATTTTCATTTTTTGTTTGTTTATTGTTATTAATTAAGCCTTACTAAGCCTTACTAAGCATCTTTAAGCCTTTGGGGATTTTAATAAGCCTAACTAGGCCTCTTTGAGTCTTTCTAAGTCATTGGGTAGAAAGGACTGATTGATGCTGTAGGAATAGGCTTGTGATATTAGTTAATTTAGGGGAATCATTATCTGAGATGGATTCTACTTTATAAAACTGTTGATTGGTGAGAGGACTGCCAAGACCTCCAAGTTCTTGGTCATAATGACCAAGTTTGACAAAATCAAGATACTTTAGAATACCTATCTTGTCCTTAGGAATCATGTCAAGACCACAATACCATGCAGTCTTTACTCTTTGATGAGCATACATGAACAATTCAATAAGAGAATCAATGTTATGCTCACCACCAAGAAGACAGATACATGTGATACCTTGGTGCTTGTCAAGGAGAGACTGAAGTTCCTTAATAGTAAGAGGAGTACCTTTGTCTTCCCACAACTCTCTGGAATGACATCCTTGACAATGAATAGTACAACCTGAGATAGAGATGCCAAGGGATATTTCCCCTGGCACCTCACTGAATACTTCTTTACAATAAATATACTTTAGCATACTTCATTCTTTTTAGCAAACATACGATGACTACCTTCTTGCTGACGACTTTCAGACCATGACTTCATGGGCTTTAGATAACCTATAACACGAGTCCATAGAGTAGTATTATAACTACCACACTTAGGACAAACATGGAAAGGATGCTTGGCAATAAACTTACAATCATCACACTGAGTCTGAGGGACATTGAAGGTGATGTAATTGTTACCTACCTTGATTGCATATTCAAGAAGTTTGGTATATTGTTCCTTGGAAAGATTGTCTTCAAGATTAAGATGAGAAGCCTGTCCACCATCAATAGATTGAGCAATCTGACCACCCTGCATGGCAATCTTGTCAAGAATAGAAGTGTTGTCATGAGCATCATAGATGTAGGAGTTATATAGATTCTTATCAGAGGGGACCCAATAGCCATCTTGCTTGTCCCAATTGTAATTCTTCACACCAAGACTTTCAGCAGGTACTAACTCCAAATTGAACATGAACTTCTTGGAAGAGTGCTGCCTGTTGTACTGCTTAATGACATTAAGAACCCATGATGCAAAGTCAAGATACTCCTTATTGTTACTAATAGTAAGTCCAAGGAATCTTGCAGCTTCATTAAGACCATTGACACCAATAGTACAATAGAGTCTATCAAAGTTTATATAGCCAGCTTTGGTCTGAGGGAACATACCATGAGCATCCATCTTGTAAAGACCAGTCTTATAGGCACGCTGATAGTCATAGACTCTGAGAAGAATGTTTTCAAGATAATCTTTTATGAAAGAAGTGTTCTCTCTCCATCCACTATGTTGTTTTATACCATAGCTTCTATTACAGTCTTGAATAATTCTATTGAGATTAAGAGTCATGACATTGCAAGAGCCAGTTTGCACACCAGTAAGACCAGTGGTAGAAGAGAATGTGTTGTCAGTAACTTCATTGCGCAATCTACAGCAAGAAGAGATACTATCAGCATTCTTGGAAAGATAGGCAAATAAAGAATCACCTTCAGCCCATTGAGTAGTAATGAAATCCTTATACTCCTTGTCAAGAGCATCATTGTCATTAGTAAGACAGCAGACTGTAACTACAGGAAATGTAAGTATAGTTTCAGTGCGTTCTTTATTGAGCCACCTAATATATCTCTTCTGTAACCAATTGACAGCATCCCAATTAGGCTTAGAACCATCTGGGAAACAGAAATCATCAAACATAGCATGCCAATAGTAGCTATCAAAGACATTAAAGTTGGTAAATGGTGATTGATAGCCACGATTACCAGCAGGTTGATTGATATAATGAGTGATAGATTGAAAGAATTGATCAATGGTCTGACCAATAGTTTTCTGCTCAAGACAATGTTCATTGGTAATAATGACATCTTCCTTCTTATAATATTCCTTACCCCATTCTTTCTCACAGAAATAGGAAAAGAAATTGAAGAACTCACCATAAGCTCCAGCACCCTTCTTTTGTGCAGACAATAGGAATACGAGATTCTGAAACTGTCCACAGAAAGAGCTAAGATGATGAGGAGCATGATTCTTGGTGCCATCAATATTGTCAGTACCATTAACAAGAAGAGGATAGAGAGTATAGGCACTACAATAAGGCTTCAATATAGGACAACTCTCATCATGCTGATAAAAAATGTGATGCTCAAGGTCCTTAATGTACTGGTCTCTATATGGAGAATTAATCTCAGCAAGAAGTTCCTTCATTTGAGAACGCTGTACTAAGCGAGAGGTATCTTTATAAAGCTCACCTTCAAGAGTAGCAGCATTCTTATTAATAGTATTAGCATTGTCATCAGTATTAGAAAGATTAGTAGCAGAGGATTCAGAAGCATTATACTTGTGAATATACTGTACCTTATCCTTAATAATACGAGCTTCAGTATGTTTCTTTCTATAGAGCATGTAAGCCTTGCCTACAGGGAACCAACGCTTACAAAGATACTTCTCTACCTTATTCTGAATGTCTTCTACAGATATGTCCTCATGTGCTTCCTTCTCAATGTTATCAAGAAATACTGAGACATCCTTTTTATCCTTTTCAGAAAGTGGGAAGTGGCAAGCCTGGAATGCCTTGAGCATAGCAGACTTAATCTTTTCTGTTGAAAACTCTTCTTTGGAGCCATTGCGTTTAATTACAAACATTTCATATTGTATTATGCAGTTAAAAAATTAATAATTGGGTGGGGTGAGAGGAGAGGCTTCTTTTACTAAGCCTTGCTGAGCCTTCTTAAGCCTCTCTAAACTCTTGATTGAAATAATGACTACTTAAACCTTAACAGGAAGAATGGAGATTGGAGGATATTTCTGCTTTAGGCAAGTGATGGTGTTGATGCCATCCTTATCAATGCCTACTGGGACAGTGGGACGAAGATTGAGATAGCCTTGCAGTTCCTTACCTATTTCAAAGGGGTCTCTATATTCCTTACCTTCTTTGTCAATAAGAGTTCCTTTAGCTCTTGTGAGAGGGAACTCCCATACAAGAGGAGTAAGAGACTCTTTGTTGACAACAATAAAGCGATAGTCTTCAAGAGTGAAGTCCTTGAAGTAAGGGTCATTAGACATGTTGGCTTTGAGAATGCGCCAATATAATCTTGCCTGTATCATGTAAGACCATTGCTCAAAGCTGTCTTGAAAATCCCATTCTTTGTGTCCACTGGTCTTGAGATCAATGGGGTATATCTTCTTTTCCTCATAATCAACAACAGCCAAGTCCATCATACATCTGTAGCATACACCTTCAAATTTAGCACGGAACTTAAGCTGATAATATCTCTTGATAGAAGACATAGGGTCATTGTCAGCAAAATAACCTTGAGTGGCAGGAGAGGTCTTGAGAGCTTGAACCATCTTCAAGATATGGTCATAAGTGTTACTATCCACTACAGTCTTATTGCCAGCCTGTATTATAAGATTATAATACATTGCAACTCTTTCAGATAGAACTCTCACTCTTGTTTCATCTCTCCAATTCTTTTGCCATCCTACCTCATTAATCACAGAGAGAATGGCATCATTTGGGATATATGAAAATAACTCATAGGAATCATGATACTTCTCATATAACATTTTAGCTACCAGCTGTTCTTTATCACCGATAGAAGGATAGTCAGCAACATAATACAAGTTATCAAACTCTTCTTGTGAACCAGTGATAAGACAGTCAACCATAGAACCCTCTAACAATGACTGAGTAGAGATATGATCAAAAAGATGGTCAAGCTTGTTAAAGCCTTCACGCTCAAACTTGGCAAGAGTGGAGTAACTGAGAGCTGGGTCAGCTCTGTAAGTAAACTCTGGAACTTGCCAGGAAATATCTTTTAATTCTTTGGGAATGTTCATTGGGATTAAAAATTAAATAATAAGTCTTGCTGAGCCTAACTAAGCCTTTTTATGCCTTTCTTTTAAGCCTTTCTGAGCCTTGGGGAAATTATTAAGCCTTACTGGGCATTTCTAAGCCTTTTTAAGTTATTGGTCACAGATTTTTATTAAGCTTTTTGAGATTTTTGAGACAAATTTTGAATAATGCTGATGGCTTGAAGAAGCTGCTTCTTGGTGTAAATCTCGAAGTAAATACTCTTTGGATGATTATCTTCCAACCACTTGCGGAACATCTTCTTTTTGAGATAGAAGCAATCATTCTCCATGCCTTTAGCTTCAATGATAACAAGAAAACCATTATATGTAAATACAAAGTCGGGGGTGTAAGTGATGTCTATAATCTTCTTGCTCTCAAGCTTAAGCATTCTTGTATATTTGTCCTTATCATAGAAAGGGACAGTAGGACGGAAGCCCTGCCATAGAACAAACTTATGAGGCTCATACTTAACAGGGAAGCCTTGCTCCCTAAGAGTCTGATAAATCATCTTCTCAAGTTGAGACTTAAAGTAGATGTCATCATACTCCAAGGGAGAAGCATTCTTAATCTTCTTATTTTCGTGGAGACTTGCTGGCATTGTGGTTGTGCTGAAGCTTCTTGATAGTCTTGTTAAGAGCAGCTATCTTAGCATCCATCTGCTTAAATTTAAGAGCAAAAGTCTCAAGAGTAGAGAGAATGATCTGTGCTGCTTCACAACACTCAGCATCTGAAGTCTCGGTGTCCTTACTCTCAACCTCCTTTTCTATGATGATTTCCTGCTTAAGAAGCAAAGGAATGAGGTCTGGGATAAACTTACACTCAAGATGATGATGACGAGTGTGACCATCTTCTGTGTCTTTTGTGAAATCCATTTCAATAATGTCGCCAAACTGAAGTTCCTCGTTAGAGTTTTTTAAAAAATACTTTTTCATTGTTTTTTTTTGTTTAAAAAATAATAAGCCTTACTAAGCCTTTCTGGGCCTTTCTGAGCTTTTGATTGAAATTTTTGATTGATACTTTTTACTTAATTTGTTTCATACCATTGTATGCCATAACCATTCTGTCCTATGAGAATGTTGTTGATGTGATGCCATAGGGAAGAAGGCATAGGCTGATGGTTTTGAACATACCATGAGGGATGTCTGGTCTTCAGGATGTGATTGTATCTGCCATTGATGCAAGATGCAAAGCTTTGAGCCTCAGACCCCATAAGGACATAGACAATGCCATTGGTATGAGATGAGAGATTGGTGAGAAAAGACCTAAGGAAAGGTCGCCATAACAGAATGTGAGACCCAGTCTTGCCAGCAACACAAGAAAGTGCAGCATTAAGCATGAGTACTCCCTGTGACTCCCACTTCTCCAAACTCGTGTCAAAGTTAACACTTCCATGAGGAAGAGAGAAGTCAATAACAGACTCCATAAGAACTTCTAAGTAAGGAGAAAAGTGGGAGGGTGAGGTAGAAGGGTCCTGTCCAATGATGACAACCCTAAGATTGTGTAAAGAACATACGGTAAAAGCCTTGAATATATCCTTAATACAAGGATATATAACCTGTCTGGAAGATGCAAGTCTTTTGAGTATGGCATTGGCATCATTCAGGTTAATGACCTTACACCAATCACCAAAATACTGTTGTATTGTCATTCTGCTATTTCATCAATATTAGCAAGTGCTACATTAAGAAGTTCTTCATTTGTTGTGGAAACAGACGGTGCATTGACCTTTTGAAGAGTAAATGGGAACTCACCTATATCCACTTTGATATTGAAGGACTCATAGGTTGAAGGAAACAGGGGATTGCTGTATATATGAGGAGCATCATACCTGTTTCTAAGAGCATTGGGGATTATCTGATTGATAATGTATCGTGTGAGAGAATCAGCCTTAACAGTGAATACAGACGGAGAAACCCTTAGGATAGGTTGAGTGAACTTATACACAAAAGATTTGTCAGGATTGTCCTGCTGTACCTTCTCAATCCGCCATGACATAATCATGACAGGCATGAGGTTCTTATTGAAGATAGCTCCACATGTACCATAATAATAGTTTTCGCCTTGAGTATCCAATGGTATTTTTACAAGACGTGCTCTATTAAATATATTTATCAATATATTACGCATCTTAGAAGACAGTGTCTTGAAATCAGATTCTGTACCTGTATAATTAAGACATGCTGTAAAAGAATCTACCTCATCAGATGGGACAGGTAGATTACAATTAGACAGTTTTCCAAGCATAAATACAGGAAGCTCAAAGACATCCTTGAATATAGGAACATTCATATACTGAAAATTATGAATTACATTGTTCCTAAAAGGAAAGATGGAGTCTTGAAAGTATCCTTCAAAGCATCTTTGGATTATATATTTTAAATCTCTCATCAGCTTTGGGTTTTGAATAACATGTTTGGAGAATCATATTCAGTGAAGAAAGGCAGATCATAAGGGATGATGGGGTTAAGAGAATTGGCAATGAAATTGGTAAAGAGATTTACCATAAGAGAGCCAATCATACAAGCAAGATAAGTGGTCTGCTTCATTGAACATACAGTATGTTCTGCCTGGAAATCAGAGAAGAGAAACTCAGTTTCATACCTATCCATACTAACTTTATCATCACCTTGAATGCAGAAAATCTGTAAGGTGTCAATGGACAATCTACCATCAAGGAAGAGACATTTAGCCCTACTGTCGGGAGTCAAGGTCTGTATATGTCTTTTCCAAGAATTGTAGAAAGTCTTGCGTGCAGCCATGTTGTCAAATCCACAAATCATGATGTCACCAGCCTCAGTGCTGTCAGTGAACTTACTTGAAACAGCATTGACCTGCCTGGCTAATGTGTAGGCAGAAATCATAGAAGCTATAGCATCAACCTTATATTGTCCAATATCATTGGTGCTGTAGAGCTGTCCTGCCATATTGACTCTCTCTACAACATCATCATCATAGAGAGTGATGTTAGTAGGAGCCATGCGTGCAAGCTGAAAAGCCACATTAGAACCAATACCTCCTATGCCAGCAATAATTACACGAGACTTCTGTATTTCATCAAACCATGATGCACCAGAGAAACGGGTAGTGGCTTCATCAACAAGGAGAGAGGGGGAATTGAGAGGAAGAGGAGTAGAGGTATGTTCTGTAGATGGGGTAGGTGGAGTAGG
>ENA-ORNT01000053-ORNT01000053.1-human-gut-metagenome-genome-assembly--contig:-NODE-53-length-77903-cov-4.090150_pt1 | contig 77903 bp, 74 predicted proteins | sample MGYA00242120_ERZ509032 | MGnify/ENA primary metagenome ERZ509032 (study PRJEB26280, sample SAMEA2338729) | human gut metagenome | biome: human gut; feature: human-associated habitat; material: faeces...
CCAGCCGACACGATGTCGGCGGTTCTAATGGTTTAAAAAAATTTTAGCCCTGAAAAAATCAGGGCTTCAAATGGTGCTCGGGGACGGGATCGAACCGCCGACACGAGGATTTTCAGTCCTCTGCTCTACCGACTGAGCTACCCGAGCAACGATAACGAGAGTGTTTATAATAGATATTTTTTTGATTGTCCAGCATAATTTTACATATTTTTGCATTTTTTAAAAAAATATGATTTTTTATATTGAAAAACAATTCATTATTTTGTACATTGACACGAACAAAAATTATTTATTATGAAAAAGATATTATTGATTTATACCATTGTCATACTGATGTTTGGCATTTGTATGGTTGGCTTTGCTCAAGATAGGTTCCAAGACAAACATCCGGACGATCCTCGCAGCTATGCTTTTTTGCAGGCTAAAAAGATTTCGTCCAAACACTGGAAACTTATTAAAGTTAACAAACCAACCAACTATCGAACTGTTGTTGTAGATAGTTGCTTGTATCAATTTTGTGATGTAAGAGTCATCATAGATTATGGTGGAGCTTCCGTTCCTTTTGATACAACATTTGTTTACAAAAAACCGTTTAACTAACAAAAAACAGTGCTGCCTTATAAAGACAACACTGTTTTTTATTTACACACTCACTCTCTGTTTTTAGCTCTGTATTGCGCTACCGCCATTGATAAAGCATACATCTTATTGTACAAATGTTTTCCGTTTTCTTCCGCTTTTGCAAATAAATCAGCACTCACCTGATCATCAACCGCCAGTTCTCTAACCGCTGGAATTCCTTTTTCAGGAGTTAAAGAATTTTTGACTCCGTTTAACAACACTTTGCGTTCAAACAAAAGCAAAGCCTGTCCTTGTTTATCCATACTTTCTTTATGTTTGAAACCCCAAAAATTATGTTCATCCTCCCCTCTTCCCATAGTGCCGGCTAAAAACAGATTTCCCCTTTTATCTGGAAAATAGCTGAAAGGAATTTTTTCTTCTTTGCGAATAGCCTGAAGAGCCATTTCAAAATTATTATAATGTTGAGTTTCGGTATCCATAGCAGAAGCGAACGATACAAAAGTTGATTTTGAATCTCCCAAAGGGCAATATGGCGATTGTGATACAACCAGCAATTGACGTTGTATATTTTCGCTTTCCTGCTTATTATATCCCAATTCTTTCATTTTATTCTGCATCATTTCTTCCAGCATCAAAGCCGTATAAGCTCCATGGCAATGAGCAACTATATTCAATTTTCGTATATTGCGCGCCGCTTCAGCAGCTTCTATCTTTTTTCCGTTTTCGGAAATGCGGGGCAAAAACATCTTATCAAAAATATCTTTAATATACTTCGGCTGCAGAGTTTCAGGAGAAAGCTCCTTTTTTATCTGAACCCGCCGATGATGATTTTCCATCATTTTCGTGCGGGAAAAATTGGCGTTCATATAATCGCCGAAATCATAAACCACGCCATAAACATCAATATTTTTTTCAAGTCCGTTATCTTTCAACAGTCTGTACACTTCGCCCAAATAGCCGTTTATGGCTTTTTCAGTACGAACGCCGTCTCCGCCAAAAACCAACACACATGGACGTCCTACTCCAACACCTTCAGCTTTTGACAAACCATATGGATTGGTTTCGGTTATACCGCCGCGACGATAAAATGAAACTTTGCTGCAAAGTTTTTCATAATCCCCAAGAACTCTATAAGCCGCCTTATTTGTATAGGCATTATTTTTTGGGTGTTTCAGCCCTTCTTTTACAAAGCCTTCAATTCTGTCTTTGTGTTTTGGAAAATCGGTAAGCATTTGTCCGGCAGCATTATATACAGCCGTTAAACTTTCTGATGTTTGCTCTTTGTCTCCGATGTGTTTTTCCATCAAATCAAAAATCCGGTTAACAATCGCTTTATCCTGAAAAGAGTCAATATAAGCCGTGTTTTCATCGGCTTCAGCGTTTCTGGCAGCGATTGCCGACAGATTTTTATAAAAAAAGCTATATTGTTCTGCCGTCAAATGTTGCGGGCTGTCCAGCAAACTTAAAATCTGTTGTCCCATTTCAGGATGCTGAGAATAAATTTTATAAAGAGAACCGTATAAATTTTTAGACAATTTCGGATTTTGCATAACTTCGTTCAGCATTTCGGAAGCGCGGCTGTTTTTTTCTGAATTGATTGTTGCGACAAGCGCCGTTGTATAAGCATACGCATTATTATTATCGGATTTTTCAGAAGCTTTTGATATTTGTTCAAAAGTCGTTTCTGACAGTTCTGGTTTTTCTTTTAACAATCCCGAAACGCATTGCAAAGCAAAGCGCATATTTTTATCAAAAAGCCTTTTAAACTGCTGCTCAGCTTCATCAGAAGTAACATTTGCTACAGCTTTATCAAACAATTTCATAGCTGTCGGCGCCAAATCAGAACAAAAAATTTTTTTAGAAGAAGAATTTACAATCGTTGACAAAACATATCCTGAAAACTCTGGATATTCTTCAACTATTTTCTGCATTTGATTATATCCGTTATAACATTCGACAAAATCCATATCATCGTTTTCATCAAAATTAAGCAAACAATCCAAAGCTTCACTTTTAAGCATATGCCTTCTCCTTATAAATATTATGTAGAATAGCATTGTTTTTGTTTTTTGTCTATTTTTAATAACAAATAATCATTTTTTCTTTTTTGTATCCAAATGCGCATTTTTTATGGATTTTTTGCATTTTTCTGTTAAAAAAACGCAATTTTTGCATATTTTTGTTGTTTTCTCAATTTCAATGGAGTACAAACTGAACGTCTAGTATTAATTTATAGAGAGAAATTAAATGTCAAACCCTATTGATACCAAAATTGTCAGCAAATTGGCCGAGATTCTTGATAAAAACGGTCTTGCAGAGTTGGAATATGAAACCGAAAACTGCCGCATTTCATTGATTAAATCACGCAGTGTTCAAACAGTTGCCGCTCCGGTTGTTGCTGCTCCCGCAGCTCAGGCTCCCGTTTCAGCTCCGGCTGTTGCTCCTGCCGCCGCTCCGGTTGCTGATGTTGATTTTGCGTCATTGCCGGGATGCGTTAAATCCCCGATGGTAGGCGTGGTTTACCTTTCAAGCGATCCAAATTCAGCCAACTATGTAAAAATCGGCGATACCGTCAGCGAAGGCGACACCGTTTGTTTGATTGAAGCTATGAAAACTTTCAATCCGGTTAAGGCGGCAAAAGCCGGTAAAGTAACCCGTATTTTGGTTGAAAGCGGCGATCCTGTCGAATATGGCGAACCGCTTGTTGTTATTGAGTAATAATCGCTAGGAACACAATATGTTTGAAAAAGTTTTAATAGCTAACCGAGGCGAAGTTGCTCTGCGTATCCATCGCGCTTGCCGCGAAATGGGTATCAAAACCGTTGCCGTACACTCAGAAGCTGATGCAAATGCTATGCATGTCCGTCTGGCTGATGAGGCTGTTTGTATCGGTCCGGCAAGATCGTCCGAATCTTACTTGAACAAATCGGCCATTATTTCAGCTGCTCTGATTACGGGCGCTGACGCAATTCACCCCGGATTTGGCTTCTTGTCCGAAAATGCCGATTTTGCCGAAATGGTAGAATCGCATGGAATTACTTTTATCGGACCGACTGCCGCACAAATGCGTAAAATGGGCGACAAAATTTCCGCGCGCAAAGCCGCTATCGAAGCAGGAATTCCTGTTACCCCCGGTTCGCCTTCTCTCGACACAGTTGAAGATGCGAAAAAATGGGCGCATGAAATAGGCTATCCCGTTATTATCAAAGCCAAAGACGGCGGCGGCGGAAAAGGTATGAAAGTCGCTTACAGCGATGATGACATTACCGAAGCTTATACAATGGCACGCGCCGAAGCTAAAGCAGCTTTTCCGAGCGACATTGTTTATATGGAAAAATACCTGCAAAAGCCTCGTCATATCGAAATGCAGATTTTAGCCGACAAATACGGTAATGTTGTTCATTTGGGCGAGCGCGATTGCTCTATTCAGCGCAACAACCAAAAAGTGATTGAAGAGAGCCCTTCTCCCGCATTGAATCAGGAACAGCGCGAAGAAATCGGTGAAATAGTCCGTAAAGCTATTGCTAAAATCGGATATTTCAACGCCGGAACACTGGAATTTTTGTTTGAAGACGGGCGTTTTTATTTCTTGGAAATGAATACACGTTTGCAGGTTGAACATCCGGTTACCGAAGCTGTCAGCGGCATTGATATCGTACGCGAACAAATCCGTATAGCCAGCGGCGCCGCATTGGGTTATGAACAAAAAGACATTCATTTTAACGGTCATGCTATTGAATGCCGCATAAACGCCGAAAATCCTGAAACATTTGCTCCCTGCCCCGGAAAAATTACCGAATGGCATGCCCCCGGCGGTCTTGGCGTGCGTGTTGATTCCGAAATTTATTCCGGCTACTCAATTCCGCCGTTTTATGACAGCATGATTGCAAAACTGATTGTTCACGGACAAACCCGCAACGCCGCATTAATGCGTATGCGCCGTGCATTAGAAGAATTTGTTATCGAAGGCGTTTCAACCACAATTCCATTACAGCAGGAAATTATTTCACAAGCCGATTTTATCGACGGAATGTATAATATTCACTGGTTGGAACATTATATGAAAAACCGCAACAATAACAAATAGTCTGCTTTAAGAACAAAGCTCCTTTGAAAGGAGCTTTGTTTTTTAATAAACTTATTTAAGTCTGTCTTCTAAAATATCACAGGTTTCTTCCAATAATGAAACAGAAGTTGTGGTAACAAAAATTGTATTATCACCGGCAATAACTCCTAAAACAGACGGCAGCTCCATTTTATCAATCATATCACCTACTAAATTGGCTGCCCCATCGTTGGTTTTAAGCACAATTAATGCTTCATTATGCACAACGGATTTGACAAAATGCCCTATTTTATTACTTGTTGCCATCGGAACTTTATAAAAAACTTTCCCGTCCGCAAATGATTTATAAACTCCGAGAGCTTTAAATTGTCTTGAAATTGTAGACTGTTTTACTTGCAAACCTTGTTTTTGCAGCTCTTTGACCAATTCTTCCTGAGTCGAAATTTTTTGACTGCTCAAAATAGACAACAATGCATTTTTAATATCCATATCTCTCTCCTTTGCATAAAATTTAGCATATTTGCATAAATATGCAACAACATATTTACATTTTTTTACAGATATGCTATTTAGACAAAAGTTTTTATCAACCGCTATGAGAGAAGTAAAAAATGTATAGCTTTCTGAATAAAGCAACTCAAAATATTTTTGAAGAAACAGTAAAAAATTTAACACAAAAAGAAATTTTGTTTGTTATGCCTGCATTTTATCCTCAACGCGGCGGAATTTTGCAAGATGCAGTTAAATGCGGAGGAAACGCCATTATCGCCGGCGGTGCTCCCCAGCAACAGCTTTTTGAAGGCATCAGCCAATACAGTCCGGGGTATGATACAACCGGAATCAGCGAAACCCCAAAAGAAATCTATCAAATTGTTAAGGCTATTCCAAACGAGGTTTTACGCGGAAAAGACATTGCGTTATTTGTCGAAGCGCCGGTTGCTCATCACTGGTCAAACAATATGCGCATAAAAAAAGCAAATATCGTTTTATCTAACGAGCAAAATCTGAGATCTTTTTTCGAAGAAAAAACAAATTTAGCCAAAGTTTTGCAAGAAGCCGGACTTAAAGATTGTTTAATTCCTTCGGAAGTTGTAATCAGTGAAAATCTGTCATCGCAAGATATGTTTGAACTTTATGAGCGTTATAAAGGCCAAAGCGGCAAAGTCGTGCTTCAGTCTTGCGGTGCCGAAAATGTAGAAAGCGGCGGCGGCAAAGGCACCAGTATTGTTAAAGATTATGATGATTTTTGCCAAACCATTGTTCAGCATACAGGTCATGTTAAGGTTGCGAAATTTATCGATGGTTATTGCTCAAACGTTTCTATGTTTGTCGGCAACACAAAGGCAAACGGTCAATCCGGCGTTGAAAAATGCGAATTGTCTTCTGAAGATGATCCTTTTTCAGAAAAGACATTGGATATTTTATTGGCAAAAGGGCAAGAAAAAGGCATTACTGATAAAAATATTCTTGTACTGGCAACACGCGGAACCCTGAAAGCCGTCGGCGATAAGAATCTGACAGGAAGTTCATCAAACGGTGTAGGAAATGCTTTGGGGCATAATTTCCCTCAAGAAATCAATGATAAAATTTACGAGATAGCACAAAAATTAGGGCATTTGATGGGAAAATGCGGAAAAGTAGGTCTTTGCGGCGCAGATTTGATGATTGACGCCGATAATCATGTATGGATTAATGAAGTAAACGACCGTCAGCAAGGTCCGACTGAACAACTCAGCTTAGATGCTGAAAATGCAGATTTAGTCGGTGTGCACCGTCTGGCTTTTATTGCCAATTATGCCGATTGCTCTCAGCCAAAAGTGCAACAATTGTTTTATCGGTTGCAGCAGGTTTCGCGGCAGATGTATGAGAAGTCATTGCAAAGCGATGGAAGTTTTTATATAAAAATGATGGGAAAACAATCTGGAAAAGCTGTTTCGCAAATTGATTTAACTTCGGGAATTTATGCTGTTAAAAAAGATAATAAAGGTCAATGGCACTGGGATTTTTCGAAAAAATATGCTTCGGCTCCCAGTGTGGATTTGAACAAAGATACCATTTATTTAAAACTATCGGGAATTAGTTTGCACAAAGGACAAGATGTGCCGAGCGGCGCACAAATTTTAAGAATTGTCGGAAAAACGCAAAACGGTTCTTCTCCATTTCAAATCAAAAGCGGTAAAGTCAGCCTCAATCAAGATTGGCTTCCCATAACCGACGGATTGTATGGTTCTATCTTCGGAGAGCAATATAATCGGCAATTTAGTATGGATAAAAATCCTGCTCAGATACAAAACAATATTATGATGAGGAAACTGAAAAATGGCAGAATATAAAAAAATAGAACATAATCTGCTCACTATCGGCGGAGGAATTGAGTTAAAGCTCAACGAATTTATCTACAAAGCCGAAAAACAAGGTAAAAAAATCTATATTCAATCGGGATTGCACGGCGGCGAAACATCACAATGGGTTTTGTATAAGCTACATAAATTTCTTATGCAGAATTTACGCGCCGGCGAAATTCACATTGTGCCTTATGCCAACCCCTTGGGATGGTTGCAGCGCACTTATTATTCGACTTTCGGAAAATTCAGCTTACTGGACGGACAGGATTATAACCGTTGTTTTACAGATACAAACAAGCAAGACACCAATTCCATTTTGTGTAAAAAAATATGCGAATTGGCATCAAATTCTGATTTTGCTCTTGATTTACACACTTCAAAGAACAGCAATCCATTTGCCATCTATACCAACAACAGTTATATTTCCTATATAAAAGCTCTCGGATTCAAATATAACCAATATTCTGATGACGCCTCCATTCCGGCGTTATATGGAACTTTTAACGCCTGCCTCGACCGACACCATGTGCCTAATGTTACAATAGAATGCGGCGGACATGACGAATATTGCGAATACAAAATCAATGAAGTCTATAATGCCATTATCAATTTGTTGGGCAAACTTGAAGTTTTGACAACAAAACAGGCAAATGAAAACGATGTATTTCGTTTTGAAAAAAGAAATAAAATATATGCAGCTTCCGCAGGTTTGATCAAATTTGAAAAAGAAATAGGCGATACTGTTGAGCAAGGAGATGTTATTGCCAGATTGTACCCTTCTGACGACATATCCTGCACGGAAATTATTTTAGCAAAAGAAAACGGAATTATTCACGTTATAAATCCAAGCCATATTGTTTGGCAAGGTGACATAATAGCCGAAATTATTCCTCAGCAAGATTTAGTTTTGTTATAAAAAAAGAGCCGTCTTTATAAAAGGCGGTTCTTTTTTAAGAATAAATTCGGCTTGTTACATATAACCGGAATTGCAATCGCGTACCTTATGCAAGCCCAAGGCTATCAGAGCTATAAAACCGGAAATACCAGCTCCGAAGAAGCAATATCCGGCAATATCAAGTCTGCCGTTAAAACCTGCAATCCAAAAAGCAACGATCCCTAAAGCGGCCATTGTAACGAAGAAGCTCCAAACTTTTTCTAATTTTTTCATAAAAAACACGGGTTTGTTTATAGAGGGGGTATTCCTGATATACGTCCCGTTCCCTCAGTTGTTATTAAAAAAATATAAAACAAGTATAAGAAATACGGTACGAATAAACTTTTAACAACAGAAACCCGTTCTCAAAACAAATCCACACAGTAATAATCTTAATACTTAAAAAACAATATAATTATAATATGTTCCTTATAAAGGTGCAACATTTTTTATAGAAAGAAACCAATGAAAATAACAGAAATTTATTCAGCCGAAAACAAGCCTTTTCGGCATAACTGCGTATATATAGGGCGTTTCAATCCTAAAATTTTTGCCAGATTATCCGGCGTTATATCACAATACAGCGTTTGAAAATTTTCTTTGCCGTTTTTGACTGTTTTTATTGTTCCGCTGGGAAGTTCAGTTCGACCTATGCAAGACGAAAGATAAACAAAGCACTCATCATTGTCGTGCAAATTATCCTTTGCCAATTTTCGTGCATATATGTTTAGTGTTAAATCAGCTTTTGAGCAATCTTTTGTCCATGGGCTTCCGCCTCCAATCGGACAAGCCGTTGAATAAAAATCACAAGCCAATTTACGTCCTGTTACACCGCAATCGGCTATTGAAGCATGATAAGTGTAGCGTCCGGTTCCGTTAATAATAAGATTTTTAGGTTTTTCTCCTAGACTTTCAATTACAAAACAAGTTAAGTCTTCATCTTTGAGCATTGGTATTGCGACCACAACAGTTTCTATTTTTTCATCATTCAACGTCACTTGTGTTTTTATATCCAACCCCAAATTGGGCGATATTAATGCCTTTTGGTATAAAGCTTTGTTCAATTTACGCGCTAAAAAAAGTTCCCGATTGATGTTTTTATTGCCTTGACAAGCATATCCAACGAAAACACCCTGATCACCCCAGCCATTTTGTTCTACACCTCTGCTGATGTCAACAGACTGACAGCCGATTAAATTGATAATTTCGATTTTAGACGGTTCAATAGCGTAAGATTGCCAAATTTTGGCGTAGTCTTCTGTATATCCTATCTCGGCAAGTGCTTGTATAACATACTGTTTTAATTTTGATAGCGAAACATTTCCTTTAATTTCGCCGCCCAAAACGACCGTATTATTTTTAATCATCACTTCAACGGCATATTTGACCGAAGAATCTTGTTCGATCATACGATCTAAAATATAACTGGAAATATAATCAGAAATTTTGTCTGGGTGACCAAGCGACACCGCTTCTGCAGTTTTTTGCATAATCAATTCTCCTTGTTTAGTCCTCTGTTGCGGGACAAGTTAGGTTAAATCCACATAAATTGCTTTTTGCAATTTCAGATACAAGTCTGCATAGCTTTTCATCAAAAGTCAATGTTTTTTTGAACTTTTAATTATATCTGCACGTTTTGGAAAAATTTTATACAAAAAAAGGAAGTGAACTGCATCACTTCCTTTATTGGTGGATTCTGCCTGACTCGAACAGGCGACCAGACCGTTATGAGCGGCCCGCTCTAACCAACTGAGCTAAGAATCCATTGCTATCGGAAATAGAAAATATGCTAAAACTTTGTCTTAGTCAAGAGCTTTTTCTTATAACAGCAATTAATAGCAATAACTTATTTTGTATATATCGGAAATGCTTTGCATAAAGCAATAACTTCGGCTTTCACTCTTTGAACTTCCGCGGTGCAATCTCCTTTTGCCAAAGCATCGACAATATCACCAATCCAATGTCCGATTTTCTCAAATTCTGCCGCGCCAAAACCTCTGGTTGTTCCGGCCGGAGTTCCCAGTCTTATGCCCGATGTAATTTTAGGAGGCTGCGGATCAAAAGGAACTGCATTTTTATTGCAGGTAATATTTGCCAGCTCCAAAGTTTGGGCAACAACATTTCCGGTCAAATTTTTTGAACGCAAATCAACCAGCAGCAAATGCGTATCTGTTCCGCCGGAAACCAAATTCAAACCACGTTTTTGCAAAACTTCGCCCAATATTTTGGCATTATTTATCACATTTTCGGCATAGCGTTTAAACTCAGGGCTCAATGCTTCGTGAAAACATACAGCTTTGCCGGCAATCACATGCTCTAAAGGACCGCCTTGTATCCCAGGAAAAATTGCTGAGTTAATCTTTTTGGCAATTTCCTCGTTGTTGCTCAAAACCATTCCGCCGCGCGGTCCCCGAAGAGTTTTATGCGTTGTTGTCGTCACCACATCGGCATATTCAAGCGGGGTCGGCAATAATCCGGCGGCGACAAGACCTGCAAAATGAGCCATGTCGACCATCAAATAAGCCCCTGCTTTATCGGCAATTCGACGAAATTTTGCAAAATCTATTTTTCGGGGATAAGCCGATCCACCGGCAATAATCAACTTCGGACGATATTCTTCAGCCAAACGCTCGACTTGCTCATAATCAATCAAGCCGTCTTTTTCTCTGACACCATAGGTTACAGAATTAAGCCATTTTCCCGAAAAAGAAACTTTTGCACCATGCGTCAGATGTCCTCCGGCTTCAAGAGACATACCCAAAATTGTATCATTTGGCTGCAGCAAAGCGACATACACCGACATATTGGCTTGCGATCCTGAATGAGGCTGAACATTGGCAAAACGGCAGCCAAACAATTTTTTTGCGCGTTCAATTGCCAAATTTTCCACCTCATCAACAAATTCGCAACCGCCGTAATAACGCTTGGAAGGGTAACCTTCAGCATATTTGTTGGTCAAAATAGATCCCTGAGCCTCAAGCACCGCGCGTGAAACGATATTTTCAGACGCAATCAACTCAATTTGGTTTTGCTGCCGCGCCAATTCCTTACGAATCGCCGCAAAAATTTCCGAATCTTCACTTTTTAAGTTTTGTTCAAAATCCATTAGTCAATCCCCTCTTCTATTTTTGCGATTCGTGCATTATGGCGGCCTCCCTCGAATTGAGTACGCATAAAAATATCAATTCGACGGACAACATCATCAAAAGCCATTGTCCGACCGCCAAAGACTATCACATTGGCATTATTGTGTTTTTTTGCCATTTCCGCCACAAAATCATCATAAAGCAATGCGGCTCTGATACCTTTTGCGCGGTTGGCCGCAATAGATATTCCGATTCCTGTTCCGCAAATCAAAATTCCCAATTCTGCTTTTTTGTTTAGCAGAAACGATGTCATTTTGTGCGCTATGTCCGGATAATCGCAGGAGACTTCCGAATAAGTCCCTAAATCTTCCAAATTTTGCCCTTTTTGAGCAAAATAAGATATAAGCTTTTGTTTTAACTCAAATCCACCATGATCTGATGCAATTGCAATTTTCATTTTTAACGCCTTTCTGTAATCATTTTTCAAAATAATAAAGCAAAAGCGACCAAAAAAAACATATTTTTGGATTTTATGCAAAAAAAGTTATTGACGAAGAGAAAAAAATTTGTATATATATAACTCGTTGAAGCGCTCCACGGAATGGCCGGTTGGCAGAGTGGTTATGCAGAGGACTGCAAATCCTTCTATATCGGTTCGATTCCGGTACCGGCCTCCAATATTGTTCCGGCTTAGCTCAGCGGTAGAGCAATCGGCTGTTAACCGATCGGTCGTTGGTTCGAATCCGACAGCCGGAGCCAAAAGAAAAAACACCTTGTTTTGCAAGGTGTTTTTTTGTGTCTTAATTTTTGTGTTTAAATTTTTATATCTGAAAACAATTGCAAATCAAAAACAATAAACTAAAAAATTGCAGTTTCAATTTATAAACCTGTTTTTACAGGCAACTTTACGGAAAACTGACACATATACAAAACCACAATAAGAGCTAGGCTGTTTTTTGATATAAATATTGCTGAAACTCGCAAAACATATTTCTTATTCCGTTTCCAAGCTCTTGCACCGCATCAATAGCAGAACCATATTTTAATGTTACCAATTCCCCTATTCTTTCATCATCCAATTCAAAAACACCTTCTTTAACATATTGCTGCAAAACAAAATCTATAAAAGCGCATTGTCTTGAAGCGTAATTGTCCATAACATACACTTTGCATTGATTGGCCCGTTCAAGCCTTGTTTTCATATTTTGACAATATTCGGCAAGATAATTCAAAACATCAAAAACATCTTTATCTTCAGCATTCAAAACATTTTGAACATATTTAAACACATCTCGATTATATCCTTGCTCTGCAAAACGTTTTAGCAAAATTTTGCGGGTAAGCGGATCCAGCCAAATGCGGCGCAGTTCTTCTTCCGATTTAAAAAAGTTAGGCATTTTTCCGACAAGTTTTTCTATAAACTCTTTAGCGCTGATTGGTTTTCCAAATTCTTTATCATAAAAAGTCGTTCCGTCATCATAAATTTCGACTTCTCTTCCTTTTCCGAGTTTAACTGTTGTTATTTTCGGAGATTCGGACAAATCATTTTCGTTTTTTTCTTTGCTGGTTGTCTTTTTATTTGGCTTTGCTCTGTATGTTCCAACATATTCAGTCGGTCCATCCCATTCTTTGTCTTCAAAATTGTTTGAGGCGTTTACAAAATCATAAACCGTAAAATAGTCTTTATCCTCACAAACTCTTGTTCCGCGGCCTATTATCTGCTTAAATTCAATCATTGAATTGACCGGTCTTAACAATACAATATTTTTAATCTGAACGGCATCCACACCGGTTGAAAGTTTTTGAGAAGTAGTCAATATGGTAGGAATTGTTTTAGACGTATCTTGAAACTGCCTTAAAAGCATTTCTCCGCGCTCACCGTCATCAGCCGTCACTCTCACACAATAGTTAGGATTGGAGCTTACTGTTTTGCATTGATTAATCATATCTCGGATAAGTCCGGCATGAGTTTGCGTGGCACAAAAAACAAGAGTTTTGTCGTTTTGATTTATTTCACTCATAAACTTTTTAACCCGTTCAAACTCTTTATCTTCAATAAACAGTTCGTTATTTTTATAAATTTTTTCGGCATCTATTTCTCCATCTATATCATCTGATGAATCATATTTATATTCATCAAAATTTGTATGCATTTTTCTCACTCTGAAAGGTGTTAAAAAACCATCATTAATTCCTTGTTTGAGCGAATAAGTATAAACAGGCTCGCCAAAATATTTATAAGTATCGACATTGTCTTTTCGTTTTGGAGTAGCCGTAAGCCCCAAATGAACGGCACTGTTAAAATAGTTGAGAATATCCCGCCAATTGCTTTCGGCATCAGCGCCGCCGCGATGGCACTCATCAATAATCACAAAATCGAAAAAATCTTCCGGATATTGCCCGAAATAGGGTTTTTCTCCGCTCATAAATGTTTGAAAAATTGTAAAAAATATACTCTCAGCGTCTGGAAGTTTACCTTTTTTCTTTATATCTTTCGGAGTAATACGGGCAAGCGCATTCTGCGGAAAAGCTTCAAAAGCATTAAAAGCTTGATCTGCCAAAATGTTTCTGTCCGCCAAAAACAATATTCGCGGCAATCTGCTCCCGATATTTTTTGTGTTCCACTTTGCCTGCATTAATTTCCAAACAATCTGAAAAGCTATGCAGGTTTTTCCCGTTCCGGTTGCAAGCGTTAGCAATATGCGTTTTTTTCCTTCACTCAAAGCTTTTACCACCGCGTTAACGGCATTTTCCTGATAATATCTGAGTTCAAACTGTCCATCAGTTTTGGTGGGAATAGAAGACAGCAAATTAAATATTTTATTGTTTTGCCGATAAGTCATATTCCAAAGTTCTTCAGGCGTTGGATAGCTGCTGACTTTTTCTTCCTGCCCTGTTTCCATATCTATTTGATAGATTTCTTTGCCGTTTGTAGCAAAGGTGTAGCGAATATTAAGCAGTTTGGCATATTGCTTGGCTTGCGCAACGCCGTCTGTGTATGAACGAGATGATTTTTTGGCCTCAACCACCGCCAACTTTACATTTTTGTATATAAGCACATAATCGGCGCTCAATTTCGGCGCGCGTGAGTTCAGACCCGTAATTTTGCCTTTTGAAATGGGATATTCTCGTCTAACAATAATATCATCGCCGGTTTTCCAGCCGCATTCCTGCAATTTGGGGTTAATCAGTTCTTCTCTGGTGTCGGCTTCGGAAAACATTATAATTCTCCTCTAAAAGCGCGTTTTAGAATAGATTGTTTCAGTTCATCGAAATTTTTTATTTTTTGACTGTAAACCGCTTCAAGTTGCTTGATTTGTTCGTGAAGCTTATCAAGTCTGGCAACAATCCGCTCTTGCTCCAGTAATGATGGTAACTTAAATTGAACTTTTTTGATTAGATCACTACTTATATTTTGAACAATAGCTCCTGTTGCAAGCGCATCATATTGTTCTTTTATATAATTTGATGATAATAGATAATAAAAATAATCTGTATTAACTAAATTTTTATTTAACTTTAATACGAACCACCCATCATGTATATAACCATCTATTTTTAAAATATATGGTTTTCCGTAGGACATGGAGTTACTTATTATAAAATCTCCTTCTTTTACATACCGCGACTTTTTTGCACCTTCTCCTGTAATTTTTTGTGCTGTACTTGTTACATATTTTTCCGAACAATCCCCAATCTTAATCCAATTTACACCACTACCGTCATTAGTAATAAAATTTTTAATAGGACGAGGCGAACTTCCACGCTCTACTACACATACCTCTCCTAGTGTTTTCTCTTCCCAATCATTGGTATTTTCCGTAAAGGCTTTGTTCAAGGAGCTTTCAAACAACTCTTTAGCATTTTTAAGATTGTTTTCGGTGATGGCTTTTGCTTTGTCTATCGCCTCAAAAGCTTTATCAAACTTTGCCACAATCCGCTCTTGCTCCGGTAATGGTGGTAAAATAATTTTTTCTTTTTTATAGTCATTGTAATATATATGAGGAATTGCAGCTCCTTGATAATATTTTGAAAAATCAATAGATTGCAAATAATAATAACCAAAACGAATATTTATTTCACATTTTGGAAATAAATATTGTAAAGTTCCTAAAACTGAAGAATTTGCTTCATAGTGATAAACTCTTCCAACACCTGCTCCGTCTTTTATAATCGCCAAATATTCTTTATCTTGTTGATAAAAATTTACTTTAGCAATAAGACCTCTTGCGCCATATACAGGATATTCTCCTTGACAATTATTCAATTTGTTAGCTGATAAGACAGAAGCCCCTTTATCTAAAATATCCCCTAATGTCTTTTCTTGCCAGCCTGCCGGAATAGTTTTTGCCATTACAGCAGCTCCTTAATTTTCTTTAATAACTCGGTATTTTTTCTGTCCTCTTGCTCTATATTGGCAATAATCTCTGACGGCTCTCTATATTCAACCTCATCACTTTTATTGGGGTTTTTAACCGATAAATCCAACGTGTCGGCTTTGACATCTGCCAAATCAACGAACCAAGAGTTTTCGGTTTCTTTCAGACTATTAAAACAATCTAAAAAATCAGCCAAATCTTTTTCGTTAAGCGGATTGGTTTTGCCAAGATTTCTCTCCAAATTAAGCTGACAATACCAAATTTTTTGAGTGGGCTCGCCTTTTTTGAAAAATAAAACCACAGTTTTGACACCAGCAGAAAAAACTTTTGACGGCAAATCGAGTATTGCATACAAATTGCAGCTTTCCAGCAGCTCTCTTCTAACCTCTATTGCATCGCCGTTGCTTAAAAAGGTGTTTTTGATAACCAGACCCGCGCGCCCTCCGGCTTTAAGGCTTTTTATAAAGTGCTGAACAAACATATATGCGGTTTCGCTTGTTTTTATCGGAAAGTTTTGAATGTCGGTTTTACTGGTGGCAGCGCCGAAAGGCGGATTTGCCAAAACAATGTCATATTGGTCTTTGCTTTGGATAGACATAATATTTTCAGACAAAGTGTCTTTACGGATTATATTGGGAGCTTCCACACCATGCAAAATCATATTCATAATGGCTATAATATACGGCAGAGGCTTAAACTCTTTGCCGTACAAAGTTTTCTTCTGCAAAAATTCCATTTCGTCCACAGTAAGATTTTTGCTTTCTTTCAGATAATTAAAAGCTTCTACCAAAAATCCGGCAGAACCGCAGGCGCCGTCATATATTCTGTTTCCCAATTGCGGTTTGACTGCTTTTATAATCGCACGGATAAGCGGCCGCGGCGTATAATATTCTCCGCCGTTACGCCCGCTGTTGCCCATATTTTGAATTTTGTTTTCATAAAGTTCAGAAAGTTCATGTTTTTCCTTTGAGGTCTGAAAACGCATATCCTGCATATAGCCGATAACGTTACGCATTATATAGCCATCATTTATTTTGTTGCGTATTTCGCTGAAAATAATGCCGATTTTATACTCCAAAGTATCGGGTGTGTCTGCCAACTCCTTAAATTTTGCCAAATAAGGAAAAAGTTCGTCTTTTACAAACAATATTAAATCATCGCCGGTCATGGCCTGATCATAATCAAGTTTTCCTTCCGCATTTTGGGGATATGCCCAACTGCTCCACGTATATTTTTTATTGATTATCGGATTATATTGCCGGCCATTCAGTTCGGCTTCAAGCGCACGATTGTTTTCAAGATCTTCCATATATTTTAAGAACAAAAGCCACGAAGTTTGCTCAATATAGTCCATTTCGGTTGAACAACCGGCGTCTTTATGCAATTCATTATCTATATTCTTAAAACTTTGCTCAAACATATCACACCTTTTCGGCAACAAAAAAAGCCGCTGATGAGGCGACTGGAAGTTGGAAACTACACTTAGATAGTGCGACATATTCGAAACCTTGTAGGGAGATTGCTCCCTACAAGATACCATATTTTGTCACCTTCCAGTCATAAAACCAGAAGGCATATAAAGTTTTCGTCCTTATATAAGACGCTAAGTGAGAGGTTTCCACACCTCAGATAGTTCATCAATTCTATCCGCTTTGGATAGTATCGGTTTAATCCGCAAAAAGCAAGAAAATTTCATTACTGCGTCCATAACAAAAATCCCCCTGCTTTGCGATAAACAGGGGGACCGGATTTTTAATGCAAACAGATTAAATGTTCTTTGTAATATCCGCTACGATTTGTTCAACAGTTAAGTGATTGTGTTGATAGATCTCATCCAGCGGTGTTCTGTCGGTAAACTCTTTTTTGGCGCCAAAATTCAAAACTTTCATTGCTGAAGTTCCATAAAATGAAGCTATTTTTTCACCAAAACCGCCATTGACAATTCCATCTTCCAAAGTGGCAACCAAACTGTGATTTGACCGCAATTCGTCTAAAACATTTTCATCAATTCCACTCAAATAACGCGGATTAATCAAAGTTGCGTTAATGCCTTTTTCTTTCAGTCTATCGGCAACCTGCTGTCCCAAGCCGAAAAAGCTTCCGGCGGCAATCAAAGCAACCTGACTGCCCTTTTGCGCTATTTGATAACGATTGAGCGCACCATAGTTTTTTTCAACAGCCGACGCGCTGTGTGTTACAACTGACGGTATACGAATCACAACCGGATGTTCGTTTTGATCAACAGCCCAATCCAACATGGATAAATATTCTTCTTTTGAAGTCGGAGCCAAATAAACAATATTCGGAATATTCGAAATCATCGCAATATCAAAACAGCCCAAATGGGTTACATCCGCGCTCGAAATTCCCGCCCACGAAACCAAAATAACAGCCGGATTGTTGTTTATCGCCAAATCTTGCGACAATTGATCATATGCGCGTTGAATGAAAGAACTCAACACCATATAAACAGGTTTGCAGCCGCCTTTGGCCAGCGCCGACGAAAAAGCGACCGCATGCTCTTCGGCAATGCCGACATCAACAAAATTTTGCCCCAGCTTCGCTCTGCGTTCCGGTGTTAAGCCAACAGCCCCAGGAGTTCCGGCATTGACAGCCACAACCGTTTTATCTTTGGCAATTTTATCAATTAAATAATCATAAGTTATATCATTGTAATTTTCACCCGACATATCAATTTTGGCTTTTCCGCTTTCGATTTCAAACGGAACATTCCAGTGCCAACGTTCCTTGTTTTCTTCGGCCGGTTTATAGCCTTTGCCTTTCAAAGTGCGAATATGAACCACTGTCGGGCGCGGAGTGTCTTTAACCTGTTTGAAAGCGGCAATCAGACTTTCAAGAGAGTTTCCGTCTTCAACATACAGATAATCAAACCCCAAAGCTTTGAACATATTGCATTCGGCTGTTCCTTTGGTTTCGCGCAAAAGACGCAAATTGTTATACAGTCCGCCATGATTTTCGGCAATCGACATCTCGTTGTCATTAACCACAATGATAATATTGCTGTTCAGCACAGCTGCATTGCTAAAACCTTCCAAAGCCTCGCCGCCCGACAAAGAACCATCGCCGATTAAGGCTATCACATTATGTTTTTCACTTTTCAAATCACGTGCTTTTGCCAAACCGCAAGCCAAACTTACAGAAGTTGAAGTATGTCCGACCTTAAAAAAGTCATGTTCGCTTTCAGCGGGATTGGTATAACCGGAAATAACCGACATGCCTTCTTTGGTTAAAAATCCGTTTTTACGGCCGGTCAGCAGCTTGTGCGGATAGCTTTGATGCGAAACATCATAAACAATTTTGTCTTTTGGAGAATCAAAAACATAATGCAAAGCTATTGTTGCTTCGACAATCCCCAAATTAGGTCCGACGTGTCCGCCAATCATACTGTCACGATTGAGAATCGCCTGACGAATCTCATCAGCCAGACCATTCATTTCGTGAATACTAAATTTTTTCAAATCTTGCGGCGCATTTATGCGATCCAAATATGTCATATTTATCTCCTTTGAAAATTCATAACTTACCGCATAATAAAATTTAGAGTTAACTTTAAGTCAAGCGTTTTTTATTTTTTATCGCCGTTTTGTTCTTTCTGTTCAACCAAAGTGTTTTCAAAAAACTTTTCGATAGCGTCAAACGGTATCAAATCTTTTCTGTCATACAAATCGACATGATCGGCTCCAGAAACGGAATAAAGCTCTTTCGGATCTTCCGCCACCAAAAAAGCATCTTCGCTAAAATTGCGCGTATGGGCTTTTTCACCGACAATAAACAGAATCGGACGCGGAGAAATCAAATCAACCTGAGCAGTCGGATTATATGCTATCAACGCCGGAATATCCGACAGATAAATATCGGGATGAGCGCGCGGGTGGCTTCCTCTTTCCGTATGGTAATAAGCATAAAAAGATTTGTCTGCATCAGAAGTTTGGGCTGTTATCTTTTCGGGAACAAAACCTATTGTTTGGCCTTTATTGCCGTCTAATTCAGCAATACGGGCGTTTGAATATTCTTCCAGATTGTTTTGGAGTTCTTCTTTATCTTTATTGCCGTCCGCTCCTTGTCTGAATTGGCGTCCCAAATCATACATATTGATTGTTATTATCGCTTTCATACGCATATCAGCCACCGCCGCCGCCAAAGCCCACGCACCGCCGCTGCTTATGCCGATAACGCCGATATTTTTTTCATCTACCTCAGGGCGATTGCTCAAAAAATCAACTGCCGCACGAAAATCTTCAACAAAAATTTCAGGAGAAACCGAATATTTTGGTTGTCCTCCGCTTTCTCCCATAAATGAAGAATCAAAAGCCAAAGTTGCAAAACCTCGTTCGGCTAATGTTTTGGCGTACAAACCTGAAGTTTGCTCTTTGACACTTCCTAAAGGACCGCCGATAACGACCGCCGGCAATTTTTTGCCCTGCTCTCCGGCCTTAGGAAGATAAAAATCAGCAGCTATATTAATCCCGCGGCGATTATAAAAAGAAACTTTTTGGCTGACAGCTGAATTTTTTTCTTTATTTTCATCTGTTGTCTGTGCTCGAGCTTCTGTAAATAAAAATATTGCCGCCGCTGCAAGAAACAAAAATTTACATAATTTATACATCGCAATCTCCTTATATCAGATGAAATAAATTATTTATTAGAGCTAACTTTAAGTCAAGTCTTTTTATTGACAAAAAACCTTTTTTATGTTTTAGCATAAGGCAAGGAGAAAAAAATGGGATATTCTATCGGGCAAGTTGCCAAAAAAACTGGTTTAACTGCACATACACTGCGCTATTATGAAAAAGAAGGACTGCTGCCCTTCGTCAAAAAAAACAGCTCGGGATTGCGCGTTTTTACCGACAATGACTTAGGCTGGCTGTCTATGATTGAATGCCTGAAAGATACCGGAATGCCGCTGAAAGCCATCAAACAATATATTGATTGGTTCACAGAAGGAGATTCTACTTTGCAGCAACGTTACGATATGTTTTGCAAACAAAAAGAAAATGTTGAAAAACAAATTGCTTTGTTTCAAAAACATCTTCGCAAAATCAATTTTAAAATGACTCTCTACGAAAAAGCTTTAAAATTGGGCTCTTTGGAAAAAGCAATGGCTGATAAAGAAATAGAAAAACTGAAAAAAGAAATTTATGAATAACTTATAGATTTTTTAGAATATCCTTATAATAGTTCAAAACAACGCGTATTTTTGGAATATCTTTAATACTGTCGTGCGTTACCAAATAAATTATGGAATTTGTTTCACAGGGAATATTGTCAAGACAAACAAGCCCAACGCCTTCTTTGGCAAAATTCATCGGCATAATACCTATACCACCGCCGTTCATTATCATATCATTGACAGCAAATGTGCTGTTGGATAAAAACAGCCGACGCGCGTTGCGCATAAATTTCGGAGCTTCTTCCACCCATTTTTTGCAATCTCGTTTTAATATCAAGCGGTGGTATAACAAAATGTCTTCTATATTTTGAGGATAATCATGATTTTCTAAATATTTCTGTGATGCAAAAAATCCGCATGGAGTTTTACGTTCGGCAACAACCACCAAATCATTCCCTTTAGGAATATGGTAACTCAAACAAATATCATAATCCAAATTGCTCATATTCGGAACCAAATTGCAAGTATCTACAAAAATTGATAAATTTGAATATTTATCAAGAAAGTCACGTAAATGACGGATATAAAAATTACTACGGACATTACTTTCATAAATAATTTTAACTTCGCCTTTAATATCTGAACTAACAGCCGCAACATTATAAGCCTGCTGAATATTATTTTTTATTTCTTCGGCTATTTCGGTTACCTGTTCACCTTTAGGTGTAAGAAAACATCCTTTTTCATCAGAAGCGACCAGTTTAACACCTAGTTCATTTTCTAGATTACTCAAATATTTATTCAAAGTGTCTATTGAAGTGTTTAAAAACTTTGCGGCTGTACGTTTTCCGCCGTATTTTTGAATAGCATGGAGCATCATAATGCCTTCCATATTCATAAGATCACGTTTACTAAACATTTTATCCTCACTTCAATAATATTGTATCTAATTGAAAAATATAAACAATATTTTATCCAAAATAACTAATAGTTGCAAGTTTTTATTGAAATATATTATTGAAACTAAAAATTTCAACGCAAAAAAAAACGGCTTCAAACTGTCTAACCAGTTCAAAGCCGTGTACAAAACACTCTAGAAAGGAAAACTATGCCGTAGGTTCTACTGCATAATTACCGTTCCGTTTTCTACGATTTTTATAATCGTCACGAGATTTCTGATAGTCGGTCTTGCCAACTTTGTTCTTACGAAACTCGCCCTTTTCTTTCTTAGAATTGCGAGTAAAACGTTTAGTTTTGTTTGCCATAAAGCTTAAATGTTTAAAAATTAATAATATATAAAAAATCTGTAATTGGACAGAATATTATCTTTTTTCTGTCTTTTGTCAAGATAAAAAATATATTTTTTACGCATAAATAACTATTAACTTAGAGTAAACTTTAAATGTCAGTCTAAAAAAATGAATTAATTCATAATAGATATCCCCCTCGGTAACCGGAGATTCTATAGAAAAGGCACCCAAAAGGTGCCTTTTGTTTTGCTTAATCTTTATATTTTTCCATATAAGCAGGTGAAAACCCTTGAGGATGCCTCTTTTTAAGCTTGGCAACATTTTGTCTGATAATGTCATCAAAATCAATTCCTAAAGCTATTGAAGCCGATGATGTGACGCTATCAACAAAGCTGCTATATTCATGACAAAAATCTTTTACTTCAGACATCTTTATTTTTCCTGCTCTATACTGCCACCGCTCCGGTCAACTTAGGATGGCATTGATAATCAACCAATTCAAAATCTTCATAACGAAAATCGTCAATATTTTTTATATCGGGATTAATTTTCATTTGCGGCAAAGGATAAGGTTTTCTTGTCAGTTGTTCTTTTACCTGTTCAAAATGATTGTTATAAATGTGGGCATTTCCCAGCGTATGCACAAATTCGCCGGCTTTCAGTCCGCAAACCTGAGCTATCATCATTGTCAGCAGAGAATATGACGCTATATTAAACGGAACTCCCAAAAACATATCGCAGCTGCGTTGATACAGCTGACAATTCAAACGTCCGTCCGGCGTTACGTCAAATTGAAAAAAACAATGACACGGAGGTAAAGCCATTTGCTCTATTTGTGAAGGATTCCATGCTGTTACAATTAAACGCCTGTCCGTCGGATTTTTTTTGATACGTTCAATCACATCCTTGATTTGGTCAATACCTTCGGAATTCCAGTTGCGCCATTGGTGACCATAAACAGGTCCCAAATCGCCGTTTTCATCAGCCCATTCATCCCAAATATGTACATTGTTATCCGTTAAATATTTAATATTAGTATTGCCGGACAACAGCCAAATAAGTTCGTGTATAACACCTTTCAAAAACATTTTTTTAGTGGTGACTAAAGGAAAACCTTTGCTTAAATCAAAGTGCATCTGCCGTCCGAAAACCTTGCGGGCATAGATTCCCGTGCGGTTATCGCCGTCTTGTCCATTTTCCATAACATCACGAAGTAAATCAAGATACTGTTTCATTATATTAATCCTTTTGTTTAATATCTTCTGTAATTGCAGAAATAATATGTTTCAAAACCGACTGTTCGACAAATTCCCCTTTTCGCACCAGTATGCGGGTAGCAATATTGTCAAGTTCAAAATCAGGAACAATCTGTTTGTATTTTTTATTTAAAACATCAATACAAGCTGTTATATTAACTTCTTCACCTTTTAAATCAGGATTTAGTTCTCCTTTATATACACAATCAACAACAATTTCAGGCATAAGTTTGCTGCCGCCGGTCAAAAACAACTTATAAATTGTCGCTCCGCCGGATATATATATATCTTCATCAAATTCTTTGAAAAAATTTACATCATTAACTACAAAATGGTGTTTGGCATCGCTCACTTCATATTGCGCATTTAAGGTCAAAATATAAATATCGCGTTCCGGCAAAGTACGGTTTGGAAAACTTTCGTACGTTGTCTGACCGGCAACAATATTTTGTCCTTGAGTTATGCGGCGAAAACGCTGAAAATCAGATTTTATGTGCCATGGAATCTGAGAACCGATACCTATTATATTATCCCCTTCATGGCGGCACCAAATAGCAACTTTGGTCATTACACTCTCCGTTTGTGTTTTTTTTGAACATAGCACAGGCATTTTTCAGTTCAAGCTTTGATACAAGTTATTAAGACAAATATTGCTACTCACAAATATTGCTTGAAAAAACGGCGTTGATTATGTATATTATCAATGTTGATTTATCAACTGTGATGCCAGAGGCCCTGCGCAATAGAAATTTTGGACCCGGGGGCAGTACCCGGCACCTCCACCAATTTTTTATGGGGGTGAAACAGGTTAGACAGGATTTAGTAAAGGCAGAAGCTGCATTCGGTGAGATACCACCGTTATCGGTTCAAATTTAAATAAATGCTAACGACAATGAATTAGCACCTGTTGCTTTGGCTGCTTAATTAGCAGTTGCAACAAATCTGAATTCCTGCTCTCTTGGTTGACAGCAGGTGGGGAACGAGCCACCTAGCAACAGAACGGCTCTTTTTTCTTTAGGAGCTGAACAAATATGGACAAACACATCAACGAAATCGACTATGAAAAACTCATTGAACGAGCCTTAAAACATGTGGTTGCAGACGCGCTGAAAATTGCCGAAGAACATGGTCTCCCCGGAGAACACCACTTTTATATAGCCTTCAGAACAGATCATCCCAGAACCAAAATCGACGACTTTCTCAAAAGCCAATATCCTAAAGAAATGACTATTGTTTTACAAAATCAGTTTGAAAAACTTCATGTTACAGAATCCGGTTTTTCTGTTGTGTTGCATTTCAACCATATTCCTTATTTATTGGAAATTCCGTTTGACGCCGTTACTTATTTCGGCGATCCCAGTGTGCGTTTCGGGCTCAGTTTCGGCGCAGAAATAAATGATGAACATCCGGAAAACGCTCCAATCAAACAACAAGCCGAAGTTATTTCAATTGACAGTTTCAGAAAGAAAAATGCTTAAAAAATCCATTGTCATTGCCGGACGTCACCAGACCAGTATTTCTGTTGAGCCCGAATTTTATGCAGCACTCGAAAACATAGCTCAGGAACAGAATTTAAGCATTAATGCTCTAATTACACAAATAGACAGCCTGAGAAACGAAAGCTATAATCTCTCCAGTGCGGTTCGGGTATATATTTTAAACTATTTTCAGAAAAAATCATCTGATAAGCAAAATACACTGTCTTTTTAAAAGATATAATTTATTTATCTCAATTAAAAAAATATTATAGATACAAAAAAAAGCTCCGACAAAAAATCAGAGCTTTTTTAATCTACAATTCATCATCACCGTCAGGAAAATCATCACTTTCATCAGTCAGCAATGCAATATCTTCTGCGGAAGCATCTTCCATTTCATCTTTACGGCGGCGGCCGCGGCGTTTTTTAAGCGGTTTTTTCTTATTGACAGCATTAATAACATAATTTCCAACAATTTTATACAAATCTGTCAAATGCCCGTTATACATATGGTCTGCCTCTTCAACCATGGCAAAATCAACACATACATTGCGCTGAGTATTCAACCGTTTTGCCAAAGCCGTTACGGTTTGAGGAACAACAATTTCATCTTGTCCGCCTTGTATAATTAAACCAGAGGTCGGACACGGCGCCAAAAACGAAAAATCTTTTTCATTTGCCGGAGGAGAAACAGCTATAAAGTTATTAATATCGGGACGGCGCATTAATAACTGCAACGCAATCCAAGCACCGAAAGTATAGCCGGCGACCCAGCATTGACGCGCTTCGGGATTCATAGCCTGAAGCCAATCAAGCGCAACCGTTGCATCGGAAAGTTCGCCCGGACCATCTTCAAATTGCCCTTGTGAGCGTCCGACACCGCGAAAATTAAAACGCAACACGGAAAAGCCCAAATCCTTAAAACAGCTAAACAGCGCATAAACAACCTTATTGCTCATTGTGCCGCCGTATTGAGGATGAGGATGTAAAATCAGGGCTATCGGAGCTCCTGGGCGGCTACTCTGATGATAGCGTCCTTCTATTCTGCCCGCATGCCCGTTAAACAGTACTTCTGCCATGTGTAAAATCCTGTATATATTATAAGTAGTGTATCTTATATAGCATATAAATTCTGTATAAAATGTTAATTTTCTGGTAAAACAATAAAAAAATTATAGTATATATATAGTTAGCGTTGTAACCGAATTGTAACTATTATTTTTAATTAATCTATGCTATCATTAATGATAGAGGAACAGTGTGGAGGCTCACTATGAAAAAGTTATTCATTTTTTCGGCAATTGCCGCATTTGTTATGTTTGCAACATCAGCAAAAGCGCAATTGCCATCAAATCCGTTTAATACAAATGAAAACAGCGGAACATTCAATAATGTGCAAACCAAAGCCAGCACAAAAGAATCGATTACAGAATCCCCTATGTACAGCGATGGAATGACCGGCGGCGAAGTTTTGCCAGTAGATCCTTGGGCAAGGGCCCGCGACCGCAGCGGTATTGAAACATGGCGCGGCTCAGGTCAGCACGGACGCTTGGATTACATTGGCGAAGCCACAACTTACACCGACGCTCAGGGACAAGAAATGATTGCTCCTGAAGTTAACCGTCATAATATGGTTGTTGGTTTGGATCATCTGCGTAAATTAGGATATGATATTCCTGAAGAATATAATGATAAAATCAAAAATCTTCCAAGCGCATACAAATCCTTGTTGGAACAGAATATGAGCGAAGTTCAGAACAACAAAGACCCGTTCAGCCAAAGTTTTACCAAAATGATGAAAATGTTTGAAGACAGCACGGGATTGAACCTGAATAATATCTTGTTTAATTCTCTCAAAATTTTAGGTACGGATTAATTGTGCGGAGATTAAAACAATGAAAAATTTATTGATGGCTTCAGCGGTGTTTTTATCAATGACAAGCTCTGTTTCGGCTCAGCTTCCGGAAATGACTCCGGCAGAAGCTCAGGAAGTTATCAATGAAAAATTTTTAAATGAAGAAACTGTTAAAATAACCGAGCCTTTAAAAAGGCATACAGATTATGTAGCTGAAAATTACAGTCCGGCAGAGTTGAAAGGTTTGATTCGCAACACAGAAGAAATCGAACGCAAATCAGCCGCCAGACTTGAGCAAGACTATGTTCCTTATGATCGTCAAATTGATGTAAAAAAGCCTCAGCAAGTAAAACGTTATTTTCGCAGCCGATTAAAAACAATATATTAAACCTACACTGTTTATCTTTGACAAATATCCCGAATGTCGATAAGCTTTCGGGATATTTTATATACAATCGGAGTACCGCATGCCTCATATATACAACAACTTTCTTGAAATAGCTGATAAATTTGAGATTTTACTGGTCGATGCGTACGGCGTTTTTTGGAATGGAAAAGATTTTTACACCGACAGCCGTGAAGTTTTGGCGCAACAAGTCCAACAAGGCAAACGAGTTATAATTGTATCTAACACAACCGCTTTATCAGATGCGGCTATGAAATCATATACCCAAAAAGGGCTTATACAGGGAAAGCACTACACGGATTTTATAACCTCGGGAGATGTTGCCCGCTCAGCCTTTACGAATGACAATATAGCCATAAACGGTCATAACATCTATATGTTCGGCACTCCTAATCTTAAAATTTTTGAAAATACTCCTTTCAATATTGTCGACTCAATTGCCAATGCAGACGCTTTTTATATTTCTGTACCGCAATTATCCGAAAATCAGGTATCAGAACTGGAACTTTACGAAAAATCATTTTATCGCTCCCCAAAAGGATTGTTTGACAGCGCCATAGCGGATCCTTTTATCCACGATTTAAAAAAACTGTATTTGGCAGGTCTTCCAGCCATAAACGCCAATCCTGATTTTACCGCCAGTGAAAAAGATGAATTTGGTGATGTCCATTTTGTTATCCGACAGGGAACCATTGCTGAAATTTATCGTAAAATGGGCGGCAGAGTAATTGAATTCGGCAAACCTCATGCAAATATATTCGAATATGTATTCAATAAACTGGAAATACTTTCAAAAAACTCAACAGCAATGATCGGCGACACTTACCGCACAGATATTCAAGGGGCTCAAAATTATGGAATTTACGGAGTATGGTGCACGCAGACCGGAGTTACAGCCAATGAACTGAATAAAGGAAAAACCTTAGAACAGATCTGCAACAACAATTTTGAAAATATTTTTTTAATAAAACAGCTCTGACTTTGCAAACAGGTTTAAATTTATTAAAAAAAGTATAAATTATTTTTGTTCTCTCCATCAAAAGGAAAAAATATGGATCCTAAAATTTTAGCTTCAATCATCTTAGTCATAAGCTACATTATTCTGTTTTCGGAAGCCGTCAACCGCGCCATTGTGGCCATGCTCGGCGCCGGAATAATGTTGATTACCGGAATTTTGACTCAAGAAACAGCTCTTGCCGGCGTTGATTTTAATACCATTTTTTTGCTTATAGGAATGATGATTATTGTCGGAATTTCCGAAAAATCAGGTATGTTTGAATATGTTGCGATTTGGGGAGCAAAAAAAGTTAAAGCCAATCCGCGAGGCCTGCTGGTCGTTTTGGCAATTGTCACCGCCGTTTTTTCGGCGCTGCTTGATAATGTAACCACAGTTTTATTGATTGTTCCGGTCACTTTTCAAATTGTAAGACAGCTTAAAGTTCCTGCTTATCCTTATTTGTTATTGGAAATATTTGCGGCCAATATTGGAGGAACAGCAACTCTGATAGGCGATCCGCCGAATATTCTTATCGGTTCGGCCTTAAATTTGACATTTACCGATTTTGCTAAAGAATTAACCCCCGTTGTATTGATTTCTTTGTTCGTTATTATTGGAATTTTTGATTTTGTTTGGCGCAAAAAATTAATTGCCGACACTGATAAAAGGCAAAAATTAATGCAAATTAACGAACAAGAAACAATCAAAAATAAAACTCTGCTTCTGAAATCATTAGCCGTACTGTTTTCAGTCATCGGAGCCTTTATAGCCGCCGAACATTTAAAATTGGAAAACGGAACTATAGCCTTATTCGGAGCAGCAATTCTGCTGTTTCTGTATACTTTCGGACTGCATCATAATGATCGAGAAAAACAAATAGCCGAAGCATTTTATATTGTCGATTGGACAACAATTTTCTTCTTTGCCGGACTGTTTATTATTGTACACGGATTGGAAGAAACCGGAGTTTTGCACTTGGCTGGACAAAAATTCACAGCTATGACAGATAACAGCATTGAAAAAACAACTATGTTGATTATCTGGATTTCAGCTTTTCTATCATCGGCTATCGACAATATACCATTTGTAGCCACGATGATCCCCATGCTTAAATCAATAGAAGAATCATTAGGCGGAAGAGAAGCTATGATGCCGGTTTGGTGGGCGCTGTCGCTTGGATCTTGTTTTGGCGGAAACGGCACGCTTATTGCAGCTTCAGCAAATGTTATTGTAGCCGGAATTGCAGCAAAAGAAGGCGAGCCCATTAAATTTGTTCGTTTTTTGATTTGGTCGGTGCCGATAACTTTGCTCACTGTTGCCATTGCCTCGTTATATTTACATATGTCGCATTTTTAGCAATAGAAATTAACCGAATGTTAGTAAGCTGATTATTAGTATTGTCTTCACTGGATTATTTTTAGGACAGTAAACATGCAATTTTTAGAAATGTTACAAAGCTATATGCAAGCTGATGCCAGCAAAATTGTCGCGGTTTCGGTTTTTACCGCTTGTTATATTGTTTTGTTTTCGGAAAAAGTTAACCGTGCGATTGTTGCCGTTCTAGGTGCCGGAATTATGATTTTTACCGGTGTTTTAACTCAAACAACGGCTTTGAAAGGCATTGATTTTAATACGCTTTCTCTTTTAATAGGTATGATGATTATCATCGGAACAGCCGAAAAATCTGGCATGTTTGAATATGTTGCCGTTTGGGGAGCCAAAATAGTAAAAGCAAATCCTCGCGGATTGTTGGTTGTATTAGCAACCGTCACCGCTGTTTTTTCTTCTCTTTTGGACAATGTAACAACTGTGCTTTTAATAGCTCCTGTTACAATCCAAATTACCCGCAAATTAAAACTTAACCCCTACCCTTATCTAATTTTAGAAATTTTTTGTTCAAATATCGGCGGAACAGCTACTTTAATCGGCGATCCACCGAACATTCTCATCGGCTCGGCTCTAAATCTGAGTTTTATGGATTTTGTTAAAGAACTCACACCTATTGTGATTTTTACATTAGCATTGATTATTGGTTTGTTTGAAATTTTTTGGCACCGGAAATTAGTGGCTGCCGATGAAGACAAACAGGCTTTGCTGTTGATGAACGAAAAAGACAGCATAAAGAATGTCAGCCTGTTAAAAAAATCGCTTTTTGTTCTGTTTTTTGTAATTTTGGGTTTTATTACCGCAGAAGAAACAGGATTATCCAATGGTGTAATAGCCTTATTTGGTTCGGCAGTTTTACTGCTATTATATACCATTGGCAAAAAACATCAGGACCGCGACAGCAAAATAGAACAAATTTTTTCAAATATTGACTGGACAACAATTTTCTTTTTTACCGGTCTGTTTGTTATTGTTTACGGTTTGGAAGAAACCGGAATTTTAGAGATTATGGGACGGGAATTTTTAGCCTTGACCAATTCAGAACTGCCTAAAGTTACTTTTTTAACGCTGTGGGTATCGGCTATATTATCCAGCATTGTTGACAATATACCATTTGTAGCCACAATGATACCTATGCTCAAATCAATGGAAGAATCATTGGGAGGAAGAGAAATTATGATGCCGGTTTGGTGGGCGCTGTCGCTAGGTGCCTGTTTCGGCGGAAACGGAACTCTGATAGGAGCCTCTGCAAATGTTATAATCGCGGGTATAGCAGCAAAAGAAGGACACCCAATAAAATTTATGCCTTTTATGAAATGGTCTTTACCGATTATGCTGTTAACAATAATCCTGTCGACGATTTGGTTAAAAATTCAATATTTTTAATTTTTCCCTCAGCCTCGAAAATTTATTTTTCGAGGCTTTTTTGTCAATATTAACTTTTTATTTGTCTTTTATTTTTAGACTTAAAATTAAGAAAATTTTATCGGGGGAAAACATGTACAGATTTATAGCTTTTGCAGCAGTGTTTTTTGCATTGAATTTAAACATTGCCAATGCCGCTCCTAAAACGACATCCAGCATTGCCATAGATTTGGCTACGGGCGAAATTATTTCTTCCGAAAGACCCGATGAATTAAGAGAGCCCGCTTCATTAACAAAACTTATGACCCTGTATCTGACTTTTGAGGCTATTGAAAAAGGCGATATAAGAATGGATATGGATTTAAAAGTTTCACGCACTGCCGCCAATCGTTCGCCGTCAAGATTGGACGTAAAAGCCGGACAAACCATTTCGGTTGAAAATGCTATTAAAGCATTAATCGTAAAATCTGCAAACGACTGCGCCACAGTGTTAGCTGAAGCTTTGGCTAAAGATGAAGCCGAATTTGCCGTTTTGATGACTAAAAAAGCAAAAAAATTGGGAATGAAAAACACAACGTTTAAAAACGCTTCGGGCTTAAACAACAGGCAACAGCTAACAACCGCACGCGATATGGCAATGTTGGGCAGAGCCATCTATGAACATTTTCCGCAATATTATCATTTGTTTTCTTTAAAAAAGTTTACATATCAAGGCAAAACATTTTATACGCATAACCATGTTTTGAAAAAATTCAAAGGCGCCGACGGTATGAAAACCGGCTATATTTCAACAGCAGGCTTCAATATTGTCACTTCAGCAAAACGCAACAATAATCGTGTATTGGCTGTAACGATGGGACATAAGACCTTAAAAGAACGCGACACTAAAATTATGAAGATAATGGATAAGGGACTACAGAAAATAGCCCTCAACCAAAAAGGAAATGCAAACAAAGTATTAGCAAAATTAGAACGCCCCCGCTTATTGACGGCTGAAAAAATGAGCGGTAAAAACCTGAAAAAATCAATTGCCAAGGGGCATTGGGCTGTACAATTGGGGGCTTTTCGCAATTATGCAAGAGCACGCAGCTACGCTTTTAGCCTTAAACAAAAAATTCCAGAAATCAAACCCTATCCTATTTCGGTAGAAGCAGCCGAAAGCGACATGGCCATTGTTTATCGCTCGCAGCTGACAAACTTTTCTAAAAAAGATGCGAAAGAATTATGTAATCGTTTGAAAAAAGAAAATAAATCCTGTATGGTTATAAATACAGAAGACAAATCGCTAACTTTGGCAGAAAACAAATAATGAACGACCCAAAAGCACATATAATCACTATCGGAAACGAAAAAGGCGGCACCGGAAAATCTACACTTTCTATGCATTTAGCTATTTTATTAATGCAGGAAGGATTTAAAGTGGCTGTTATCGATATGGACGGCAGACAAGGAACTTTGTCGCGCTATATAAACAATCGCTGTAATTTTGCCAAACAGAATCATATAAATTTGATTGTTCCGCAACTGGTTACGGTTTCACCTCGCGACAATCAAAACGAATACGCCAACCATATATCGGAAATAGAATTGGCTGTTGCCGAATTGTCAAAAGCCTATGATGCTTTGATTATAGACACTCCGGGAACAAAAAACTATTTATTTGAAGAAGCGCATCGTTTAGCAGATACTTTAATTACACCTATCGGCGACAGTTTAATTGATTTAAACGTATTGTCTGAAATTGATGAAAAAGCTCCTAACCGCCAACATGCCGGACATTATGCCGAATTTGTCTGGGAAATAAAAAAATATCGCGCGCAACACGGAAAAAAATCTCTTAATTGGATTGTTGCCGCCAATAAAGTGTCATCCTTAAATTCAAAAAACAAAACCTTATTTTTTGACCATTTAAATCAAATTGCCAAAACTTATGGTTTCAGAGTTTCGGGAAGCATAAAAGACCGCGTTATTTATAAAGAATTGTTTCTGCAAGGTTTAACCGTTTTAGACTTAAACACGCAAGCGCTGAAAAGTCGTTTAACCCTATCGCATTTAGCGGCAAAACAAGAAATTAAAAATCTGGCCGAATTTATCTGTCCTCAAGCTTAAAAAGGAGAAAAGCTTATGAAAGAACTCAGTTTTTTAATGTTTATCATAGTCCTTACAGTTCTTTTCAAGGCTTTAATTGATCGAATTTTCAAACTCAATGCAAACAAAAGAGCATTTTTTTACATTCCCGGCAGCTCTCGTTTTAATATTGTATGGGGATTAATTTTTTATGCGGGCTACGGTTTTATTATTTCTAAAACTGACTTTTTGCGTTTAAGTTTCGGTATTTTAATCATTCTTATGTTTTTTTACCTTGTTTATCTGTATGTTATGAAAGGCTTTTTATTTGGACATTACAAAGCTATAAAAAAAATAATGAATAAAATTATAGATTTCAAATTAGATGAACAGAAAAAAACAGACAACAAACTTCAGGAAAAAATTTACTCTAAAGAAAAATCTTTGCAAATACTTGGGGTGCCGAGTTGGAGCATTAATCAACCGGATTTGCTGCAAAAACGTTTACAGGCTCTGCAAAATTTGCAAACATCAAATACTGTTTCAAACAGCTATTTAAACGAAATAATAAAAAAATTATCTTCGAGTTTGAAAATCAAATAAAAATTCTGTTTTATCACAAACTTCATAAAAAATAATAGTGAGTAACCCTTAGCTTTTACTTGAGTTTCAAAGCCAAGATGTTACATTATACCCATTACGGGAAAATTATATTTTTAAGGAGTTCTGTATGATAGACATTATCAAAACAACCCCGTACGATGACCAGAAAATGGGAACGGCGGGACTGCGTAAAAAATCAAAAGTCGTAATGCAGCCGAATTATTTTGAAAATTTCGTGCAAAGCATTTTCAATGTTATAAAACCGGCGCAAAAAACTTATGTTATCGGCGGCGACGGACGTTTTTATAACAGTATTGCCATTCAAAAACTAATAAAAATGGCTGCTGCCAACAATGTTAAAAAACTTATAATCGGATTAAACGGCTATCTGTCAACTCCGGCTTCGTCTAACATGATATTGCAACGCCATACCGACGGCGGATTTGTTTTAACCGCTTCGCATAACCCCGGAGGCGAAAACGGCGACTTTGGTATAAAATTTGCCACAGAAACCGGCGGACAATGCTCAAGTCAGGTCAGTGATGAAATTTTCAAACAAACGCAAACTATCAGGGAATTTAAAACTCTGAAAATCGATGATGTAAAACTTGACCGGTTGGGAACAATAAAAGTCGGTGAAATGGAAGTTGAAATTGTAGATCCTATTAAAGACTATGTTGCTTTAATGGAAAAAATCTTTGATTTTCCCGCTATCAAAAAACTTTTTGCCAACGGTTTTACAATGCGCTTTGATGCGATGAATGCCGTAACAGGTCCTTATGCTATTGAAATTTTTGAAAATATTCTCGGAGCCGCCAAAGGTTCCGTGCGTAATTCAACTCCGAAACCTGATTTCGGCGGATTGCATCCTGATCCGAATTTGGTTTATGCTAAAGAACTGGTGGAAACAATGTTCGGCGACAATGCTCCCGATTTTGGAGCAGCAAATGACGGCGACGGTGACCGCAATATGATTTTGGGTAAAAAGTTTTTTGTTACCCCTAGCGACAGCTTGGCTATTTTAACCGATAACTACGCTTTAATTCCTGCTTATAAAAATGGAATTTACGGCGTTGCAAAATCAATGGCCACCTCAACAGCCGTTGCACGTGTTGCAGCAGCGCACAATATCGGCTATTATGAAGCTCCGACCGGATGGAAATATTTTGTGAACCTTATGGACAGCAAACGCATTACATTTTGCGGTGAAGAAAGTTTTGGCACAGGTTCAAGCCACATTCGTGAAAAAGACGGAATTTGGGCTGTTCTTTTCTGGCTGAATATTATCGCCGCAACAGGAAAATCCGTTGAGCAGATAACAACAGAACACTGGAAAAAATACGGGCGCAGCTATTATTTGCGATTTGACTTTGACGGTATTCCTACCGACACGGCAAATGAGTTAATGAAAAATCTGGAAAACAAACTCACTGCTCTGAACGGACAAAAACTTGGTTCATTCAAAGTTAAATTGGCAGAAGTGTTCATTTATCATGATCCGGTTGACAATTCGTCTACAGCCAACGGAATGCGTATTTTGATGGAAGACGGATCCCGCATTGTTTTCAGACTTTCCGGCACAAGCAGCAGCGGAGCTACTCTGCGTGTTTATCTTGAAAAACTCGAACATGATAAACTCAATGAAAATCCGCGGCAAATGGTAGATGAACTTTTACAAATAGCTATGTCTGTTGCCGAAATAGAAAAACGCACCGGCAAACAAAAGGCTGATATTATTACATAAAACAAAGCTATGCGGCAGGCCATCAGTGAAAAACATAATCAACAAAATCAAGCTTCCGCGTCCAGATAAGCTTTTGCAGAAAAAGCTTATAGCGTTGGCTTATTCGCTGGTGGCCTTAACTGCGTCGCTAATCGCATTTATTGTCTACCCCCAGCACCCGATGTTCTTTTTGATTTTAATAGGAACATTAACATTAATTTGCCTTACATTATCTTTGCAAACGCTGAAAACAGCCGAAGAAGCTATCAGTTACGGCGGTTTTGCCAATGAAATAATCAGGCAAAGCTCAAATGCAAAAAGAATAGAAACATTCAAAGGAAAGATAATTCTTGAAAATGACAGCGCCAAAGAATTATTCGGCAACCAAAACATTTTATATTTTTTGCAAAATCATTTAGCAGATTTTCGCAATAATAATTTTTCTTTTCAGCAACTTAAAAATGCTTTTCTCAATCTGGCAACCGCAAAAATAACTTTAGCCTTGAATTTGAATGAAAATAAAAGCCGTGAAAATGCTTCGTGGTTTCAAATTTCACTCAAAACCGTTTCTTTACGCAAAACAGATTTTTTTGAGAGACCTTTTTCCATAAAGAAAATTCAAAAAGATACATACCTTTATTGGAGTTTCCGTGACATAACCGCAGAACACAATATTGAACAGGTTTTTCAAAATGAACGCCTGTATATGCACGATTTTCTTGATTATTTACCTGCTGCTTTATATATAACCGATAAAAATTATAAAATAGAATATTGCAACCACGTCTTTGCAGATAATTTAGGCAAGAAACGTGAAGATATTATCGGAACCTTTCTAACCTCTTATTTATCTGAAAATTCAGCGATTCCTCCTTATAACACAGCATGGAGCGGCATCGTCCGTTTTATTGATAACAAAGGAGCAGCTGTGGAAACATGTATAAAACAAGACAGTTTCCGCGAAGAAAATGAAATTAAAATCCGTGCTGCCGCCATCAGTGATTTTCCAAATGACCACTTGCTGCACAGCCAATTGAGCCGCGCAGTCGATGAAATCAGCTGGCTATTCGATTTTGCGCCGGTCGGCATTATTTTAGCTGATAAAAACGGAACTATTCAAGAATGTAATCATCAAGCAGCCGATTTTATCGACGGGACAACAGAACAGCTTGTTCATCGAAATATGTTGGATTTGGTGAAAAAAGCCAACCGCCACACGTTAGAAAGAGAATTCGGACATATCGCAACCAAACAAAAAAAATGTTCTTCATTGGAAATTTCATTAGAAAATCCGGATAAAACAGCCATTTTCTATATTTCACCGATGAAAAGGCTCTATGCCGACAAACAGGCTGAAGTTGAAGGATTGGTTATTTATATTATTGATGCCACAGAGCAGAAAAACCTCGAAATCCAATTTGCACAAGCTCAAAAAATGCAAGCGATGGGACAATTAGCAGGCGGTGTAGCTCACGACTTTAACAACCTTTTGACCGCTATTATCGGTTTTTGCGACTTACTCTTGCAAAGACACGGGGTCGGCGACCCGTCGTTTGCCGATTTAATTCAAGTAAAAAACAATGCCAACCGCGCTGCGGGATTGGTCAAACAATTACTGGCGTTTTCCCGCAAACAACCTTTGCAGCCAAAATTTATAGATGTAACCGAAAACTTTGCCGAATTAAGCCAAATGTTGAAAAGAGTTTTAGGCGAAAGTATAGAACTTCAGTTTCATCACGGCAGTAATTTGGGCTTTGTTAAAGTCGATCCCGTGCAATTTTCACAAGTAATCATCAATTTGGCCGTTAACGCCAAAGACGCTATGAACGGCAGAGGAAAATTGACCATCACTACTCGCACCGAACAACTTAAAACGCCGCAGCAATTCGGTGAAGAAACTATAAAACCAGGAGATTTTGTGGTTATTGATGTTAAAGATACCGGCTGCGGAATTGCCAAAGAAAATCTAACCCGCATTTTTGAACCGTTTTTTTCAACCAAGCAAAATGTGGTCGGTTCGGGAACAGGTTTGGGATTAGCTATGGTTTATGGTATTGTACGTCAAACAGAAGGTTTTATAAAAGTTGACAGCGTCATCAATCAAGGAACTACTTTTTCAATCCACTTGCCGCGCTTCGCCGGAAATCCTGATTTGGACAAGAGCGATACCGATGACAAACCAAAAAATATAACAACCGCCGAAGGCTCGCCGATTATAAATATTAAAGAACAAAAAGGAACACCTTCTATGCCGATGAATCAAAAATTTATTTTCGGCTTAAATGTATCGGCTATTGATAAAAATATTGATTCGCAAAACACTCACAGCGGTATTAAAATTTTGTTTGTTGAAGATGAAGATTCTGTTCGCAGTTTTGCTGTACGTGCTCTAAAGAAAAAAGGTTACGAAGTTATTGGTTGCAATTCGGCTGAAAATGCTTTAGAACAGCTGAAAAACAATCAAGATTTCAACCTATTGGTAACAGATATGGTAATGCCGGGGATGAACGGTGTCGAACTGGCCGGCATTGTCAGAGAAAAAATCAAAGGAATAAAAATTATTCTTGCTTCAGGATACTCCGAAGAAATCGCACGTAATGAATTAGCTGTTTCAGGAAATTTTGAATTTTTAGCCAAACCTTTTAGTTTGGGAGATTTAACCAAAAAAATTTTTGATGTGTTAAATAAAGGATAATATGAAAAAAAAACTTGGAATTCATCAATTGCCTTTTGAATTTGCCCATCGTCCCTATATGAGCAAAGATGACTTTATTAAAGCTCCATGCAATGCTGAAGCTTTGGATATGATTGAAATGTGGCCGCAATGGCCGGCTTTTGCTTTGTGCATCTATGGTCCGGAACGCTGCGGAAAAACACATTTGGCTCATATTTTTTCTGAAACGGTAGCCATAAAAACAAACCGCCCTTATCCTCTTCCCCGTCTGGACGCAAAAGATGTGGATTTTGATTTGCCTCCTCAGCTTTTTGCACGCAGCAATTGTCTGATTATCGAACATCTAAACGAACAAATCAACGAAGAAGCATTGTTTCATTTGTTTAATCTTTACCGCAATCAAGGCGGTTTTATTCTGTTTACAGCTTTACAACCGCCGGCGAGAATGAATTTCAGACTTCCCGATTTGCAGTCGCGCCTTAATATGCTTCCGGCCATTGGAATTTCAGAACCCGATGACGAACTGCTTTCAGCTTTGATTATCAAACTTTTTATGGACAGACAAATTACTGTATCGTTGGACGTGGTTAATTATATTTTAGTTAACATGCAACGCTCTTTTACCTACGTTCACCGCTTGGTTAAAGAGATAGACGACATTTCTTTGTCATATAAACGCGCAGTATCCATTCCGATTGTAAAAGAAGCAATGGCTGCCATCGGACAAAACAGACAAGGTGAATTGTTTTAAACGCGGCAAACTTCCTCCGCACAATGAATTGACAATTTTTCTTCGCCCTTTTGCGGAGAATTTTCTTTTATGTGTTCGGCTATTTCTTTTTTGAAACTTTCAACTGAACCATAGCCGCGTTCAACGTACGAATTCATCGTAATATATATAATTTCATCTAAAGTCGGGCGGTTATTTACCAAAAGATTAAGTTTGCGGACAACTTTATCTTTGTATTTGTAGTTATCTTCTCCAAAATTATTCAATCCAACCAAACGGTTGCGTATTTCATTAACCGCTTTTGCATTATATTCAATCCGAATGCGCGCCAGCTTGCTTTGATAGGCCGCGACGGAATTAAAATCGGACACTTTATTGATTTGAACTAAAAGATTGTATTGCGGATAATGAACCGCAACAATATTTTCAAGGGCGGCAAACATAAGCCCTCTGCTTTCGGCTTTTTGCAAATCAAGAAGAAAAGTCTCACCAAAAGTCTTTTGTGTTCCATTTTGCGACATCATTCTTCTTCTCCCCAATAATTATCTTTTATCAATATAAATATAACATATAGTCGACTGTTTCTCAAGTGATAATTTGTTTAATAAAATTAAATAAACATTTGCTTATCTGATAAATTTTACCTATACTTGTGGCTTATTGAAAGAAGAAAATATGACGAATTTATGCCTATCATCTGAAACTTATAATATTGATATCAAAGACGTTGCAGTTCTGAAAGACAGCCCTTTAAGCAAAAAATATGAAAACCGCAAAAAAATCGTAATTTTGATGGGAGATCTTGAGCATGGTTTGCCGGACACATTGCTCTGCGGTCGAAAAACATTAAACAAAGCTTTGAAAAACAACAAAAAATATGTTTCAGCTAAAATAGCTTTTATCACCAAAATAAAATTTTATGATTTTATTACTCCTTTTATAAAAAAACTACGCGGAAAATATAAAATTTGGTCATCAAATATTTATCATATGGATCCTTTGGAAATCAGACGTTTGAAAATAGAACGCAGTTTTCGTGATAAAAACAGCGCCTACACTTTTACAAATCCTTTATACCGCTATTCTGAAAGCGAGCGCTTGAAACGCTATGAAAATCTTTATAACAGCATGAAAAAAGGATTTGACGACAATTACCCCGTCGACATTATGTTGTTGAGAATGATGGGAATTAAAGATACCGTCAACAACGGCCATCACCGGATTGGAATTGCCGTTGAATGCAAATTGCCGCAAATATCCGTACGTTTTTCAGCAGCCGGACAGGCTCCGCGCCTGTTGCATCCGCTGTTACGCGTAATTGCTAACATCGCTATCAGAATAAAACAAATAAAAAAGTAAATCAGACAATTAATTTTTGCAAGATACTATCGCTTTCTATCAGCTTGACAGCTTTTTCGCAACTGTCTTTTTCCGATAAAATCGTATAGTAATTGTTTTTGATTGAAGGAGCTAAAGCCAAAGCTTGGATAAATTCCTTCTTATTTAGCGGATTTTGAGCGACAAAATCAAAAAATCCGGCTTTGTCAAAAACTTCTTTCAAGGCCTGTTTTTCGGGATTTTCCTGCAGCATAGCGCATAAATAGCTGGCAACGCCGACCTGAAGTCCGTGCATGTGCGGACGCGCTGAAATTCGGTCAAGAGCATGAGATATTAAGTGTTCAGAACCGCTGGCCGGCCGTGAGGTTCCGGCAATTTCCATTGCAATACCGCTATACAAAAGCGAATTAACCAAGCTGCGCTGAAACTGCTGGGTTTTGATATCGCTGCTATGACGCAAATAGAGCAAATCCAACGAATTATATGACAACATGGAAGCAAAATCATTGTAGCGTTCATAGCCTTTCAAAAAAGCTTGTTTCCAATCCCAAAGAGCACTGACTTTTGAAAACATATCGCCAACGCCGGAATATAAACAAATTTCCGGACTTCCGCTTATAACATCCAAATCGACCACTACTCCATAAGGAATTGCAGACTTTACGCTTTTGCGTTCACCACCGACTGTTAATGATGATGAAGGCGAACAAAAACCATCGTTGGAAGTGGAACTTGGAACACTGATATACGGCAAGCGCAGCAAATAAGCCGCATATTTTGCAAAATCGAGAGCTTTTCCGCCTCCTAAACCTATAATAGCCTTAATATTAGGAGATAACGAAAATGCGGTTTTAGTTATATCTTCTATGGCAATAGTGGACACTGTTTGCTCATGAGCTATTTTTATTTTATGTTCAGATAACCCAGCATAAAAACGCTCACCGAGAAGAGTTTGCATGCCCTCTCCCCAAAAAACTGCTATTTCAGACATTTCCTTGTCAAAAAGATATTTCCCTATTTTGGCAATTTTTCCATTACCGATTTTCAGCAAATAAGGAATATTGATTTGTCGATTTGTTAATATAAAAGGGTATTTCATCTGATTTTCTCCTGTATGAATTTTTGCACAGTCAAAAAGTTATCCAGTTCAGACACTTTAACTTTTTGTTGTTGGCATATACGCAAAAGCTCTTTACGGGCAAAAACTTTATCCGCCTGTTTTGCAGCCTCGATATCAGGTAATCCATCGCCGCAATAAATCACAAAATAGCCCTGTTGCTGCAGCTTTTGAACAATTTTGATTTTAGACACGCCGACTTGCTCATCATAATATTGTTGATTGGGGCTTATAACCAATCCTGTTTTTGGGGAATAAGCGCCGGAATTGCTGATAATTGTTATATTTAAACGCTCTATTGCGTTTTTGAGACAACGGCGGATGTAATAATCACTTCCTGCGCTGCAGATATATACGGGAATATTTTGTATTGAACAAAATTCCGCCAATTTGATAAATTTTGTGTCAAGTTTGATACTATCAATAAGTTTATTCAAATCAGAAACTGAAACTCTAACCTTTGCAAACATTTCTGCCAAAGCATCAAAATGTTTTTTATTGCCGGAAAGATATTCGCGCCAAGGCCTCAAAGCCTTTTCATCAAAATAGGCGCGCGCAATATAATTAAAAAAATCGTCATCGCTGATTGTTCCGTCAAAATCAGAAACCAATGCCAAAGGCTGTTTCATTTTTTCCTCCTTTATTTGCTATATAATGCTTAGGACTGAAAAATTAAGAGCCGTTACGAAACTAAGCCGTTATTTTGTTGCCTTAGTAACAAGCCACACCAAACCGGCAACCAGACCTGAAGTTGCGCCGACAATAAACCAATCATGATTTTCACGGGGAATGAATGATCTTGGATAACGAGAATATTCAATCGCATGAGGCGAAGCCATAAAATTATTGTATCTGGAAGCCGATATCAAAGAAATACACCCGGGTTTGCTGAACGCTCCTGCTTTGATAAAAGTATTATAAGCCATATAATCATTTCTTTTTATGGCTGCACAAACTCCCGTATCACCATCGCTGTTTTTAGCATTCAAATCCAAACCGCGGCTGGATGCGGCCATTAATGCCCCCAAATCACCTGAAGCCGCCACTCTGTACATTTGTTCAAAGTCTGCCGGAGGAAGCCTGCGCGCTAATACTTCCGCCGGAAGCATAAGCAGGCAATATGAAAGGAACATCGTCCAAACTACAAAACGTTTCATCATAAAATTCTCCGTCTTAAAACTACTTTGCTAGTTTAACAGCCAATTATCAGCTTAACAAGTTAAAAATAAAGATTTTTATCCGAATTTTTCAGCAAGAGACTTTTCAACGGCATATTGCAGGCAAGCATCAAGCTCTCGGTCATTATGATAACGCTCCAACAGTTTAAACATTTTAGGCAGCAAATTCAATCGGCGGCAAAAAACAACCGACGCTCGATAATTTAAGTCAAAAAACCAACTTATAAAGGCAAGAAAATAATCAGCACGGGTTCGGCGCAAAGAATAATCAACCGTTTTTTGTTTCAGAAAATCATCTACGACAGCGGGAGTAAGAATATTTTCCTTCGACAAAACTTCATCAGCCGAAGGAATAAAAAGCGGCAGATATTTTTCGGTTTCGGTGCAGACTATATTAAAATTTGCAATTTTATCAGCATCGCGAATCAGACAATAAATCGCATTACAATCATCAGACAAAGTTTTATCGCCAATATTTTTATATTCATCATCTTTGTAAAAAGCCTCTTTAACATGCCCATGATGTTTTATCGGCAAAGCAACTAAAATATGGCTGTACGTGGAAATTGCTGAAAGCTTTTCATATCCAGCTACGCCGTGATCAATTTTTTCACCTCGTAAAAAACGAGCTGTTATCTCATCAAAACGGGCAATATCATGCAACAAAACCGCTGTTTTGGCCGTTTCTATAAATTCAGGCGCCCGCTGCCTGAAAAAATCTTCATGTTTTATAATATAATTTCCAGCTCCAGACACTTGTAGCGAGTGATGAAGCTTTTCTTCGGCATACGCCGTGTAATAAGCGCTGTCTTTCACGGCAGATAAAGATTTTTTATATTCTTGTTCCAATAGTTTGCGAGCATCTTCAAGCATAGTCATCTTCCTTTGATATTTTACTATGTATATTATGTTTTTTTATTTTTTTGTAAAACAATTTAAAAAAGTTCTTGCGATAAGAACAAAAATAGAACATATTGTTTTTCAGCGGATAAGTTGAAGTCCTGATTTGTATTTTATTGCAAATTGTCGGATAGTAAGCACAGTAAAACAGTAAAAGGAAAATAAACAGATATGGAAAAAGATAAAGCTCTTGATGCTGCCCTGACCCAAATTGAACGAACTTTTGGCAAAGGTTCGATTATGAGGCTGGGACAAAACACCAATATTGACATTGAAGCAATTTCTACCGGTTCACTAGGCACTGATATAGCTTTGGGAATCGGCGGCCTGCCCAAAGGGCGTATTATCGAAATTTATGGTCCGGAAAGTTCGGGTAAAACCACTTTTGCCCTAAGCGTTGTTGCTCAGGCACAGAAAAAAGGCGGAACCTGCGCATTTGTCGATGCCGAACATGCCTTAGATCCGTCTTACGCAAAAAAAATTGGTGTTGATATAGAAAACTTATTGGTTTCACAGCCTGATTCGGGAGAACAAGCATTGGAAATCGCCGACACGCTTGTTCGTTCCGGCGCTATTGATGTTTTGGTCGTAGACTCGGTGGCTGCGTTAGTTCCAAAAGCTGAATTGGAAGGCGAAATGGGCGACTCCCACATGGGGTTGCAAGCTCGTTTGATGAGTCAGGCTTTACGTAAGTTGACTTCGACAGTGTCGCGCTCTAACACATTGATTATTTTCATTAACCAAATCCGTATGAAAATCGGTGTTATGTTTGGAAATCCAGAAACAACTACCGGCGGTAATGCCCTGAAATTTTATGCTTCCGTACGTCTGGACATTCGCAGAATTGGAGCCATTAAAGATAAAGACGAAGTTATAGGTAGCCAAACCAGAGTTAAAATTGTTAAAAACAAGGTTGCTCCTCCGTTCAAAACTGTTGACTTTGATATTATGTATGGCGAAGGAATTTCAAAAACCGGTGAATTGATTGATTTGGGCGTTAAAGCAGGATTGGTCGAAAAATCGGGGGCTTGGTTCTCTTACAAAGGCGAAAAACTCGGACAAGGCCGTGAAAATGCAAAAATTTTCTTGCGCGATCATCCTGATGTAGCCGATGAAATTGAAAATAAAATCCGTGCCGATGCCGGTCATCTTACCGTTGAAATGATGGGAGATGACAGCATAACCGAAATAGATGACTAAAATTCAATTTTGTTTTATGTAATTTAGTGCACCTCAGAACCTTTCCGAGGTGCATTTTTATATCATTGATAATTTTGTCTATTAGCTTAGATGAATGGGAAAGAATGACTCGTAAATTGCCTGATGATGTTTTACAGCGCACCCCTGAAGAAAGCAAACGCAACAAAGAAAGAAATATGAAAGATCTCAGAAAAAAACTTAGAGATGGACATAATAATAACACAACTGAAGCCCAGACGGCAAAAACTAATACTCAGCAAAATGAGGCAAACAAAAAAGAATTTGACGCTAACCTTATCTATAAAAATAAGAAGAACAACAACAGTTTGTGATTTTTAGCGAACAAAATCTATTTTGGATTCTTTGATACAAGGTTAAAAATTTTTCGATGGCTTTGTCGAATTCGAAGTCTATAGAATATCTGTATCTAACAATAAATGTTCCTTTTATATTAGGCAAACTGACTATTCTTATAGCTGCATAAAAACAAGATGTTATAAATGGCAGCAAAGTTTATTATTAAGTTTGAACTAATAATTTCCTTTAATTGTGGTCAAGTCTTTGAAAATAAGAAATCATTTTAGTTGTGCTGTTATCCTTAAATATATGTTTTATTTAAACTAAGAAATCCCCTGAAGTTTTTCAGGGGATTTCTTGCTTTGGCTAACGTCAAACTTATTCAGCTTCAAGAGCTTTCATAACATCTTCAGAAAATTCCGCATTGTGATATACATGCTGAACATCATCGTCATCTTCCAAAGCATCAATAAATTCGAGGAATTTACGAGCTAATTCAACATCTGTTACATCTGTTTTAACAATGGCTTTCCAGTCCAAACGCGAAGCGGAAGGCGTTCCAAACTGTTTTTCGAGAGCTTCGGTAACAGTTCCCAAATCTTCCGGCAATGTTTCAATTTCGTGATTTTCATCATCGCTTACCACATCATTGGCACCAGCTTCAAGAGCGCTTTCAAACATTTTTTCAGCATCTGCAGCTGCCAAAGGATATTTTATATATCCGATATGTTCAAAATTGAAAACAACAGAACCGCTGTCGCCCAAAATACCGCCGCGTTTGCCGAAAATTGTGCGGATATTGCCAACTGTACGGTTTTTGTTATCAGTCAAAGCCTCAACAATCACAGCAATCTTTCCGGGGCCAAAACCTTCGTAACGCATAGAAACATAATCATCACCGCCGGCAACTTGAGTAGCTTTTGCAATAGCGCGCTCAATATTGTCTTTCGGCATGCTTTCGGCGCGTGCAGCCTGAATAGCCAAACGCAAACGAGGGTTTTTATCGGGATCAGGCAAACCTGTCTTAGCGGCTAATGTAATATCACGAGCCAATTTGGCGAAAACTTTTGCTTTTTTGGCGTCTTGGGCGCCTTTACGATACATAATGTTTTTAAACTGGGAATGTCCAGACATTGTAAAATCTCCTACAATCTTCTTATGTTTTTAATCAGAACAATTTTATTCAGCAACAATCATATACTCTAACTTTGAGTCATTAGCGCTAAACACTTTAATTTTTACACCGGCTATTTCAACAATGCCGGGGGCGTTTTCAAAACTATAATTTGTAAATTCGCCGGTAGCTCCGCCCGCATCATAATTCATAAGCGTAAATGTGATAACATCATTTGCTACGCCTTCGAATTTGATTTCGAACCCTTTAACCATATCGCTTTGCAGCATACGGCTTTTGGTTACAGGTTCAAACTTGAAATTTTCGGGAGTAATGAAAAATTTTTCTTCAATCAAAACCAATTTATCACCGCGAATAGTGCCTAAATGTTTTTGCAGAACATAGTTTTCATCAACCAAAATAACATAAGCCGGACTGCCCGACGCAATCAGATAATAATCGACGCCGTCAATATCAACTTGACCGATTACATCATACTTTTTGCCTCCGCTGATTTCTACCGGAGAAAGAACCGACGTCATCTTGGCGTTGGTTGGTGCAATCAGCGATTCCTGAACATAGTAATTTTTCATATAACTTTTTGTGTCTGCAATGGGATATCCTTTGTAGGCCGTCAAAAGCTTGTTAGCCTTAAAGCTTGAATCGTGTAAAGTTTCAGTGCCTGCCAGCTGTTCGGTCTTTTTATCAAGATATTTAATCTGATAGCCGTTCAAACCGGAAACAAAGTCGGCTCTCTGCGGAAAAAGAGAAACATCTCCGGCGTAAATACAACCGTTTAAACATAAAACTATACCCAATATTTTTAAAGCTTTCATACCATATTCTCTTCAAAAAGTTTTTATAATTTTTAACTTTTATATACTATAAACTTTATTTAGTAAACAACAGATTGACATTTATAGGATTTTTTTATGCAGAAAACATACGGTAACAGTTGGAAAATTATCTTTGAACCGCAAACTTCGGGCAATACAATGTTTGATGAGTTTGCCGAAAGTTTTTTTGAAGTTGTAACTATCGACTATAATGATGATGGATTGGAAATATACAGCGGCTATTTACCGCATGAACCAGATGAAAAATTATTGAAAAAATCTGCCGAAAATTTCGGCATTAAATTGCCTGAATACAGCTGCGAATTTATTCCCGCCGCCAATTGGCTGACCAAAAACGTAATAAAATTTCCACCGATTGAAACTGATGATTTTTTGATTTACGGCAGCCATGAAGAAAACAGACCTCAAACAGACAAATTAGCCATACGCATTTACGCAGCAACAGCTTTTGGCTCCGGACAACATCAAACAACGCGTTCCTGTCTGAAATTGCTGAGTTTGCTTAATGCACAAGGTTTCAAAGCCCAAAACATTTTGGATATGGGGTGCGGTTCTGGAATTTTGGCACTGTCTGCCTGCAGCTTGTGGAAAAACGCTAAAGCATTGGGTGTTGATATTGATGATGAAGCAGTTGCCGTCACGCTTCAAAATGCAGCCGATAATGAGCTGTCTGAAAGAGTTCATGCCGTGCAAAGCAATGGTTATTCTAATCCGCAAATTGCCCAACATGCTCCTTTTCAACTTATTTTCGCCAATATTTTAGCCCGTCCGTTAATTGAAATGGCTCCTGATTTATCCGAAAACTTAGTTTCAGGCGGATATGCTGTTCTTTCAGGTTTTACGGATGAACAGTTTGATTGGGTCACTGAAACCTATCGTCCATATGGTTTGCTTGTTAAAGAAATAGTTGCAGATGAAAATTGGCGTGCAGCTTTATTGGAGAAAACAAAATGAATTTACATGAAATACAAAAAAATTTGACAACAGATGCCATGCTCGTTTTTCGTAACAATCATTTCTTAGGGCAGGATATTTTAGATACCGAAAATCAAATTTCGGCATTAACGGGCTTTGACGGCTCAGCCGGAACTTTGCTTATAACCCGCAAAAAAGCTTTTTTGTTTGTAGACGGACGTTATGAAATTCAGTCAAAACAACAAACCAATCCAGAAGATGTTACCGTTATTGTTGAAAGTCCGGCGCAAAACATCTTTCAATGGATGAGAGATTATTTGCCGCAGTTGTCCATAGCATTTAATCCATGGCAAATTTCAATATCCGAACTTCAAAATTTTAAAAATGCGCTTCCGAATGCAGTTTTTGTTCCACAGCCTGTTTTAGTTTCAACAGGCAGAGCTGCGGCATTTAATCACGATATACAATATGCGGGAAAATCCGCTGAAGAGAAAATCAAAGACATTGCCAAACAAACGGCTATCAGCGGTGCAGATGCAGTTTTTTTTGCTGCTGCCGACAGTGTTTCGTGGCTCACAAATCTGCGTTCTAACGCACTGCCGGAAACCCCTATTCTCAGAGCTATGGCGCTTTTGAACAAAGAAGGAAAAATAACTTTATTTACGGATAATGTCCGCTTGCCTTCCGATTGCCGTTTTGAAAAAAAAACTTTAGCTAAAATTAAAAGCACACTCAAAGAATATGCCGGAAAAAAGCTTAATCTCGATTTCAAATCGACGCCGGCAGCACTTGTCGACATTTGTACAAAATTAAATATAAAAATTCTAAATCATATTGACAGTTGCGCTTTTGCAAAAGCTCAAAAAAACGAAATCGAGCTCCAAGGCATAACCGACGCCCACTTGCATGACGGAATCGCCATGTGTCGTTTTTTATCATGGTTTGATAAAAATCATCAAGGAAAAACAGAAATGGACATTGTCCATAAACTGCTGAGTTTTCGTAAAAAACAGCCTCTTTTTCATTCTGTAAGTTTCGGCACAATTGCAGGTTCTGCTGAAAATGCCGCAATTATACATTATCAGCCGAATGAAAAACATTTTTCAAAAATAAAAGACAATTCCGTTTTGCTTTTAGACAGCGGCGGGCAATACCTCAACGGCACCACCGATATTACGCGCACAATTGCCGTCGGAACTCCAACGGATGAAATAAAGCAAAAATTCACTGTGGTTTTGAAAGCACATATTGCTTTGGCTTCATTACGTTTTCCCCAACACACTTCAGGTGTGCGGCTTGACGCTGTTTGCCGCAGCGTTATGTGGCGTTTCGGATTGGATTATAAGCATGGAACCGGACATGGCGTCGGTTGTTTTTTGAATGTGCATGAAGGACCTCAAAACATAGGAGCTTCGGGAAATTCATATTCTATAAAGTCAGGAATGGTCGTTTCGATAGAACCTGGGTACTATCAAGAAAATGCTTTTGGAATCAGAATCGAAAATCTTGTGAAAGTTGTCGAAGATAAAGAAATTTCCGGTTTTCTTAAATTTGAACCTTTAACATTGGCCCCTATTGATTTTCGTTTAGTTGATAAATATCTTCTTGATGACGGGGAAATAAAATGGCTTAATAATTATCACCACACAGTTTTCAAAAAACTTCAAGACAAACTCAGCAAACAAGATTGCAAATGGTTAGAGAAAGCTTGCGCCCCGTTATAAATTAACGGAGGAATATATGAAATTTTTAATTACAGCTTTTTTATTTTTGGCTTGGACATTTTCAGTTCAAGCCCAATTTTTGCAAACTCAAGACGAATTCGGACAAGAAAAAAGCCTGCAGGAATATTTTGCAGCAAACCCGAACAATCGTAATAAATCTATAATTTACGTTTTTTACAACAACAATGGTTGTTATGAATGTCCGCAAGCCATGGCAATGCTGGAACAAATTTATCAAGCACAATATGCCGACTTATACGGATTTTTTATGATTGATTATAAAAATGACGAGGAGTACGATTTTATTTCCCGATATCAGCTTTCCCAACCGCTGGAAGTTGTTTTGTTACGCATTCAGGACGGTGCGGTTTTTGGATATCAAAAAATTGAAAACCTGCAAAATATGACCTCGGACACGGTTTCGTTCAAAAACTATGTTACGGAGCAAATAAATTCTTTTTTGGGACACAACGGCTAAAAACCGAACAAAGGCTGACCATTGGCCATTTTTATGCTTTGGCTTTCCATCATTGTGGCAAAATTAAGCTTTCCGCTCTTAATAGCCCCTCTTACCTGACATCCTTGTTCGACATCGGGATTAGCAAACAAAGTGCTCAAGCGCAGTTTTTTCGGAACTCCGTATAAACGTTGGTGTAAACAGGCCAAAATACTGGTTGACACTAAATCATAGGCCATTTCTTCGGAAACAGTCGATGCCGCTGCATATTTTACCAATGCATTAATCGCATCCTGAACAGAATTAGCGTGAATCGTCGATAAAACCAAGTGTCCGGATGTTGCTGCCTGCAAAGCTTCGCTTGCTACATCAGGAGAACGGATTTCACCCAGCATAATATAACGGGGACAGCTACGCAACGCCGATTTTAACGAATCTTTCCAATTTCCGTTTTGAGGTGTTGTCTGTTTGCACAGCCCCAATTCGCCGTTTGGATTTTTATACACTCCGTCCAAAGGAAGCTCAATAGGATCTTCAATTGTAAAAGCGTAGCCTCCTTCAGTCATCAGATAATCTTTCAGCAAAGCCCCCAAAGTAGTTGATTTTCCCGAACCAGTGGCACCGGCAACCAATATCAGCCCCGAAGCACGCCCTAATGACAGCAAATGGCGCATAATCGGCGCCGGCATACCCAAATCTTTTACGGACGGCACATTCAACGGCATTTTACGAACGCAATATTGCACGCCATGCAGGGCTATTGTCCGTTCAACACGATAGCTGTACTTATTATATATAACCAAATAACTCGGAGTGTTTTTATATCCTCTTTCCACAGCTGCCAAAAATTCGGCATAATCGTCAAAAGTTACTTCTTTCAATCCGTGTGCTGTTTTGCCGCTCCACATATAAGCCCTCTTTCCGGGAGTTATATATAAATCTGAAAAAACAACTTCATTTACTGTTGCCATAACTGTCACTCCTAAGAATATTTACGCACAAAATAATAATACTGATATGTTTTTTAGCAAGAAAATTATTTATTGACTTTCAAAAAAAAAGTTTTAGAAATCAATTCGTTTTTAAAATAGAGGTGATGATTATGCAAAATATGACATCGGGCAAACCGCTCGGATTAATAATAAAATTCGCAATTCCCTTGTTGCTCAGCAACCTGTTTCAGCAACTCTACAGCATATCCGACATTATTTTGGTCGGACACCTTATCGGGGTTAAAGCTTTGGCTGCCGTCGGCGCCGCTGCACCGCTGTTTTTCTTTTTAGTTGTTGTCAGCGTTGGTTTTACCAACGGCGTAACCGTTATCCCCGCCCAAAGTTTTGGCGCAAAAAACTTCAAAAGACTTCATCGTTCCGTTGCCATGGCTACGATTTTGAGTTTTAGTTTTACTATTTTATTCAGCTGCTTTACTTATTTTTCAATGGATTGCCTACTAGGTTTAATGAATGTTCCAACTGAAATTTATGATGATACCAAAAACTTTATGAATGTTATCTGCGCCGGTGTAATTATGATTGTGGCTTTTAACCTTTTATCTGGTTTTATGCGTGCTTTGGGAGACAGCAAAACTCCTTTATACTTTTTAATTTTCACCACTTTGCTTAACATTGCTTTAAATGTTATTTTCATTTACCATTTTAAAATGGGGGTAAGAGGTTCGGCTTTGGGAACTGTTGTTGCTATGACGATTGCCGTTGTCTGTTGCCTTGTTTATATGAATAAAAAATTTCCGGTTCTCAAACCCGAATCTCAGGACTGGAGAATCAGCGGAAAACTTTGCCGAGAGCATCTGGCTATTGCCGTGCCTATGGCCATTCAATTTTCCATCATTGCATTGAGCGCCGCCGTTACCCAAACAATTTGCAACAAATTCGGATTTGAAACCATTGCCGCCATGACCGCTGCTTTGCGTATTGAACAGTTGGCTTCGCAGCCTATGGTTTCGTTCGGTGTAGCCATGTCAACTTATGTTGCTCAAAACTATGGTGCAGGAAGAATTGCCAGAATTCGCAAAGGTGTTTTCGAATGTTCAATGATTTCATTGGTTTTAAGTATTGTTCTTGCAATTTTTGTATTTACTTTAGGAGAACAGATTGTCGGCGTATTTGTTCCTAACGAACAGCCTCAGCTCACCGAAACAGTTATTACAATGGCGCAAAAATATTTAAATATAAGTATTTTGTTCTACTTCTTCTTAGGTCAAATTTTTATTTTCCGCAATTCTTGTCAGGGAATGGGAAATTCTATCGCGCCGATGGTTTCGAGTATGATTGAGCTTATAATGCGCGCCTTTGCCGCAATTTATTTGGCTGCACAATTCGGTTTTACCGGTTTGTGTTTTGCCAGCCCTCTGGCGTGGATCGGCGGAGCAGCAGCTGTTGCAGGAGGATATTTCAAAACCATACGCGGCCTGAGAAAGCGGATTAAAACCGCTTTCCGCCAAGCTTACAGCAGCGCTGCAGAATAAAAGCGGCTATTGCCAAAAGAAGGGACAGCCCCATTCCGCTGAAAATAACGACAAGCGAACGATCGTCAACGAAAACGTTGCTGAAAAACATTTCAACATATTCATTAGCGTGTTTGTAATTGCTTTCCAGATAATACGGAGTAATTTGTTTTACTCCGTTTTCGTTTATATCAATAACGACATAGCCGAACTTATGCGGAGCGGAACGCGGTGGCTGCCCTGAAGGCATTAAGGTCAACAAAGGAATACCATCCATATTTTTATTATCGTATTGATGAATATGACCGGATAAAAAAAGCGTAATATTTTTATCGGAAATAATTTGTTTTAATTTTGAAAAAGACGGTGTGATCTTTATTTTTTTCTTCCAATTATCGGAATTAATGGGAGGAATATGGGTGTATATAATACAATTTTTGTAATGCGGACGGATTTTTTCCAAAATATCTTCCAACCAATCCAATTGAATGCGAGAATATTCTCCCTCTGAAGAATCAAGAGCTATGAACATTGTGTTTCCGTATGAAAACCAATAATAAGGCTGTCCGAAAGCCGCTTTATACGCCGATTTGTCAACTCTACCAAAACGGTTGGCTACTTCGTGGTTTCCCGGAATTATATAAAATGGCAGCAAAGAAGCTTCTTCATCCATTTCATTAATCAACCAACGATAGTGGCTGATATTGCGGTAACGTATCAAATCACCGAGATGCAGCATAAAAGCATTTTTTTCGTCTTTTCCGGCACGACGTAAAATTTCCTCCAACGGACCGTTTTGAGCTCCTGTATCAGACATTACGGCAAAAGAAAAAGACTCTTTCTCCGGTTCCAATACTTTTCCAGCGGGAACTAAAAAATTGTTTTCTGCCGGCAGCGCAAAAAATTCTATTGTCAAATCGCGCACGGCAATCAAGCACAATGACAGAAAAAAAGTATAAAAAGCAGCTTTATAAAGCATATTCGGTAAATATTTTTTTGATATAAACACAATTTTTCTCCTAAATCAGGTATAATTTATTGCAATAGAATTTATTCGTCAAGCAAACCTAGTCCACTGTGTAAAATAGTTTTGTCAAAAAATTTTGTATAAAACTGAAATATGCTATTGAGATTTATTTCAAATAGTATATATTATGTGCAATAAAAAAACTTTAGCGAGGTCAAAATGAAGAAATTGTTTGCAACACTTGGCGCTGTATTGGCTACCGCAGCTTGCGCCAACAATAATTATGACTGTGAAGAAACTTATGTTGAAGAACCCTGCCCTTGTCAGGAACAAGCTCCGGTTCAGGCTTATCAACCGCGTTATGAATATCAGCCCGCACAAGTAGCTTATGTTCAGCAGCAGGCCGCTCCTTGTCAAGGTGAAGTCCGCACTATGCGCGAACCTGTAGAAGTTGTTTATAAACGCACAACTTACGGCACTGTTTATGAACCAAGACATTTTGAAAATGTTTCTTACGAAAGAGAAACTGTAAACGGCGCAACTTACAGCAATCAAACTTATGCTCAACCGGTTGTCATCCAAGAAAATGCAACCGTTGCCGAACAAGAATATATTGTTCCGGCTGCTCAGCCGGCTCCGGCTCCGAAGCAGGCTCCGGCAAAAAAATACAATGGTCCGGTTGTAATTGTTCCCGCACAATAGTTGATGTGCACAAAAAACCTCGGTTTTTCCGAGGTTTTTTTTGTGCTTATTACAGGCCTTACAGCCTTGAAGAGGGCAAACGGCTGATATTTTCATTTTTTAGTTTTTCAATATATTCCTGCAATTTTGCCGGAGAATCATCACTCCACCCCATTATATAATTTTTGCCGACAAACAGCAAAGGCAATCCGAGTTCTCCGCGCAAATTATGTTCCTGAGCATATTTCCGCAGCAAATTGTAATTTTTTTGTTGACAACTAAAAAAGCTTAATATATAAGTTCGTTTCAGAGAGATTGCCGACATAGCTCAGTTGGTAGAGCTACTGATTTGTAATCAGTGGGTCCGCGGTTCGAGTCCGTGTGTCGGCACCATTAAAGATTAAAGGGGCATGAGTTTTCATTGCCCTTTTTATTTTTTTAAATACTACAAAAAAATCCATACTAGCCAATCTTAGATTGGTTGATATTGAAAAATTTATTACAGCACTATTTGCAGCGAAAAACGTAAAACATCTAATGATTTGCCATATAATTTTGAATCAGAAGCAGAGAGGTGTTTTCAGGAGATATTTTAATGCAGTGGCAGAGCTCCTTTATCCTCCGTATTTTCTGATTTTTATTGACTCCTATTTCCTTTGTTAATATTCTGCTTTCAGATATATAAAACAAACGCTCATTTATGGAGAGTGATATTTGTTTTCTATGGGGATGGGGATTTAAATTTAAACTATTTTTTACAGCCTGAATCATTCTTCAAAGCGGTCAAACAGTTTTTTAAGTTCAGCAATTTTCTCTTCACGCTCATCATCTGAAAATGAACTTGCGACACAATGCTGCAAATGCTTGGTCAAAATATTGCTTTCCACAGCACGGATTGCAGAACGAATAGCTTTTAGTTGAATTAAGATGTCAGGACAATAGCGCCCCTCTTCCACCATTTTTTTCACACCTTCTATTTGTCCGGAAATACGGTTTAGACGAGGCATATTTTCAATATGGCTCGGATATGCATTCTGTTTGCAGCAATTGTGATTATTATTTTCCATATTTTTTCCTAGTGCATTGCATGTTCCATCGGCATTGCGGGCTGTTCAATATGAAAATATACAGCCACTCCATAAAGCACCAACGAAACAAATAAAGTTATTTTCATAAAAGATATATGTTTTTCTTCAGCACAGCAACATTTTTTTGAAAAAACAAAATAAAAAGACAAAAGCAATAATGCTCCTGAAAAATAGAGCATATATCCCATTTGGTGATGGCTCAACAATGTTTGTTTAGGCATAGCGGTCATCATACCGGCATTTAACAAAGCCGACAGAGCCGGAACACCGCAGCAAACAAAATGAAACAAAGCCAAAAACAAGCTGCTGCCTACAAATGCTTTTTTTTACGTTTTCTATCATTCAAAACTTTTTTTATGAGGGCGGAGAAAATCTCCGCCCATGTACGCAATTATTTACAGCCGCAGCTTTTATCTTTTTCACAAGAACAATGTTCGCCGCAGTGACAATTTTCTTCTTTTTTGCTGCATTCATCACAGCAGCATTTTCCATCTTTTCCACATTGGCAGTTGTCGCCGCATTGGCAATTTTCACATTTGCAATTCGGGTTTGTACAATTTCTCATATTATATCTCCTTAAATTAAGTATAATACCCTTTACGGGTATTATACATATACCCCTATTAGGTATATGTCAAGTTTAAAAATATTGCCATAGTGCATTTTTTATATATTATCATTTCAGGAGATATAAAATGGTTTTGACACGAGAAGAAATTATCCGCCTTTTACAAGACGAAACCAACCAAAAAAATCTATTTAAAAAAGCCGATGACATACGTCGTCAATATGTCGGAGATGAAGTGCATTTGCGCGGCTTAATAGAATTTTCGAATATTTGCCGCAACAATTGCATGTATTGCGGTATCCGCAAAGGCAATATTTCGGCCAAACGTTATCATATGGAGCCTGAAGAATTAATTGAAACCGCCAGAAAAGCTGCCGATATAGGTTTCAAGACCATTGTTATGCAATCGGGCGAAGATATGTATTATACACAAAAGCGCATGTGCGAAATTATTGAAGCCATTAAAAAATTTGATGTAGCCGTTACTTTGAGTATCGGCGAGAGAACATATGAAGACTATAAAGCTTTTCGCGAAGCCGGCGCCGATCGTTATTTGATGCGCATAGAAACCACCGATAAAGATTTGTATCATAAGCTTGATCCGCAAATGAGCTGGCAGCATCGCTATGACTGTCTGATGATGATCAGAGATTTGGGATATGAACTGGGCTCGGGAATTATGGTGGGTTTGCCTGAACAATCCATTGAATCTATTGCCGATGACCTTTTATTCTTGCGCGAAATAAAAGTAGATATGTCTGGTATCGGTCCTTTTATTCCGCACCCTCAAACACCTTTGGCAAACTGCACCGGCGGAACATTGAATTTGGCTTTGCGAACAATGGCAGTTATGCGCTTGCTGATGCCCGATATTAATATTCCTGCCACCACCGCTATGGAAAGCCTGCACCCAAAAGGCAGATTGATGGCTTTACAAGCGGGAGCAAATGTGGTAATGCCAAATGTAACGGAAGGCGAATATCGGCGTTTGTATGAGCTTTACCCTGGGAAAATTTGCGTAGATGACACGCCTGTTCATTGCCGCAGTTGTATCGGTATGAAAATTATGTCAATCGGACGCACTATCGGCAAAGGATATGGAAGTCATAAGAAAAACAATATTGATTAACTTTTTTTGCATAAACAAAAGTATTTTTCAGATTATTTTCAGACTAAAAGCCTATTTTAAAATAGTATTTTATTAATCAGCGTAAGGATTTTTCTATGCTTTCATACGTCATAAACAATTCAGATAAAAGCTTTAGACACGAATTATACCGTAAAGCTATCCATTTGAGTTCATTGTGGATGCTTTTGTGCATCTACCTGTTTCCAAAAACTTTTGCCGTAATTTTGTTTGGTTGTATGTTAGCATTTGATTTTACAATAGAATATGCTTGCTACAAAAAAATTGCATGGGCAAGAAAACTTTTTGAAAGAATGCTTATTAAAACTTTGCGCAGCAAAGAAACTAAAAAGAAAAAATTTGTTCCCAGCGGTTCTGTGTATGTATTGTTTTCCGCTCTGCTCTCTACTTTGTTTTTTTCTAAAGAAATTGCAATTATCAGTTTGACTGTCATGTTGGTTTCGGATACTTGCGCCGCCATTTTCGGAAGACTGTTCGGAAGCCGCAAATTATATGGACAAAAATCGCTGGAAGGAACCATGGTGTTTTTTATCAGCGCTTTATATATTATGATAGCCTACAACCATTTATTTCCGACAAGCTATGCGGGAATTATAGCCTGCACTCTGGCAACGTTATGCGAATTATTTGAGAGCAAACTCAAAATTGACGACAACTTGTCCATACCTTTGGTTATCGGCTTTGTACTGACTTATTTATAAACGAGAATCCGCTATGAAAAAATTAAAACTTTCGCTTTCATCTCAATCGCTGATTTGGGTATTGTCCCTCTATTTCGGAACAATTCTTAATTTGACATTTTATCATTTTATTGCTCAAAGACTGGAAATTTCAAATTTTTCGACTGTTTTGTTCGTTTTTTCATTACCTGTTTTCGTTATTGTGCCGCTCTTAATTTTGTTTAGTCTTATAACAATTCCTTATTTTGGTAAAACACTTACCGTAATTTTGCTGTGCTTATCATCTATTGCGAATTATGCAATGTTCAAACTTGGAATTTTTATCGATTCAGATATGTACCGCAATATTGTTGAAACGACCGTCCGCGAAGCAACTGATTTAATTACGCCGACCGCAGTGATATGGTTTGCAATTACCGGAGTACTGCCGGCTGTTTTGCTATTTTGCTGCCATATCAAATATCTTTCGGCCGGAAAAGAGATTATCCGCAGATTAAAGCATATTTTATGCTCACTGCTTCTGCTTTTATGTTTAATGCCTTTTACATATAAAGATTATGTGTCTTTTGGAAGAAACAACAAGCAAATCAAAAAACTTATGAATACATTTAATTATATATATTCTGTCGGACGTTATTATCAAAGGCAGGCTATCGCCAATCGACAATTTGTGATTTTGGATGAAAATCCAATCCGCGAAGACATTAAAGAAAATCAGCCGCGCGTACTTATACTGATTGTTGGAGAAACCGCCAGAGCCGCTAATTTTTCAATTTATGGATACGAGCGCCAAACAACACCTCTTTTGCAAGAACAAAATGTAATCGCTTTTAAGGATACTCTTTCCTGCGGAACTTCAACCGCTGTTTCTTTGCCCTGTATGTTTTCACACATGACAAGAAAAAAATTTGATGTTGTCGATGCAAAATACACACAAAATTTAATCGATTTACTGGCAAAGTCCGGTTATGATATTTTGTGGCGCGAAAACGATGATGGCTGCAAAGAGGTTTGCAATCGTGTTGCTACTGAAGATATGCTTAGAATACATAATAAAAAATTCTGTCATAAAAAATATTGTCAAGATGAGGCTCTGCTAGACGGATTAGAACAAAAAATAGCCGCTGTTACAAAAGATACCGTTATCGTTCTGCACATGATGGGAAGCCATGGACCAACATATTACAAACGTTATCCTGATGAATTCCGTAAATTTTTACCGACCTGCGATACCGCCGATTTGCAAAATTGCACCCGTGAAGAGATTGTCAATACTTACGACAACACAATTTTGTACACAGATTTCATCATTGATTCGGCTATTGATGTCTTAAAGAAATTTCCTCAATATGCTTCAGGTTTGATTTATATCTCCGATCACGGAGAATCGCTGGGCGAAAACAGTTTATATCTGCATGGAATTCCTTATTCCGTTGCTCCCGATGTGCAAAAGGAAATTCCGTTTATTTTTTGGATGTCGGACAATTTGAGTCAACGCTCGACAATGGATAAATTTTGTTTGTATCAGGAAGCTGAAAAAGGAAACTTTTCACACGACAATCTATTCCACTCTGTGTTAGGGCTGTTAAACATAAAAACAACCACTTATGAAAAGGATTTAGATATATTCGAACGCTGTCGTTTTACCGTTCAACCTGCTCTTGGGGCAAACGAACAGTAAAACGGCTGCCTTTGCCGATTTCAGAACTAACCGATATTTTTCCGTGATGACGGCGAACGATTATATCCGCCAACGATAATCCCAACCCTAAACCGTTTGAATTTCGATTTCGTGATTTATTAACCTGATAAAAGCGTTCAAAAATATGCGGCTGTTCTTCCTTAGTTATACCAATGCCGGTATCCTCGACGCAAAATTCAACCTCATCACCTGTTTTATAAGCTTTAACTGTTACTTTTCCGCCGGTTTGAGTATATTTTAAAGCATTATCCAACAAAATATATAACAATTGCCGCAACATATCTTTATCGGCTTTCACTTGCAATTGATGCTCAATATCCGTCTGCAAAGCAATATTTTTGGCTTTTGCCGTATCTTGCATATTGTGAACAACATTTTTGATTAAAGCCAAAAAATCAAAATGTTCCCAAACCGCATTTAAGTTATCATTGTCGGAACGTGCTAATTGCAAAAGTTTTGAATTGAGCTGCCCCATACTTATAATTTCCTCTTTAAGGCTTTTTATTATCTCATCTTTCGGATTTTTAAGTTCAAGCAGTTCAGTATATGACAATATAACGCTCAGCGGAGTGCGTAATTCATGCGAAGCGTCTGCAACAAAACGCTTATGTCTTTCATAAAAAGCATTTATCTGCTTTATGGCTTTTCCAGACAAATACAAACTGCAAAAATAAGCAAATCCAGAAAGAATAACAATAGACCACAAAGCTAAAGCCAAATAAAGTTTGTTGCTGTGAATAAGCGGAGTGATATTGCTTAAAACAATAATTGTATTTTGAGTTCCGTCGGCAGAAACCAAATTTTGTTTTGCCAGTAAAAAGTACCATTTAACTTTTTTATATTTAACATTTTCATGATAAATATGTCCGTCTTTGTATTTTTTTCTCTGAAAACGCATTTGCAGCAATTCAGAAACTTCTGTAGGCAAAGCCTCTTCCGCATACACAAGTTTGCCATCAGCATACAAATATGTAAAATTATGTATAGAATCAACATCTGCATTAATCTGATGTATTTGCGGTAATTTTATATATCCGCTGGAATTTGCTCCCGCCTCCAGAACTTCTTCATCCAAATAATCCGTCAAAGCTTCTTTAACCAACTTAACGGTTGTACGGTGATACATAAAAGTACCGCTGAAAAAAATGGTCACCAACATTAAAGTGATAACAAATGTATATTTTAACGTCAGTTGTTTTTTTATTTTTTCAATCATTTTCAGCAATTTCCATAACATAACCTATATTTTTAACCATTCTGATATTTATTTTGCCGTCAAAAATTTTAAGTTTTTTTCTGAGCATATAAATATGAGAGTCAAGGCTTGCCGGCGCAGTATCTAACTTTTCCCGCCAAATACGTTCAAATATTGTTGCCCGCGGAATAATATTTTTTTGATTGGCAAAAAGCAAATCGAACAATTCAAACTCTTTTCGGCTAAGGTCTATTTTTTTTCCGTTAAATTCTATTTGATGCAGATTTTTATCTACCATAATACTGCGGCGGCTGTATTTGCTATCAATAAAAGGTTTGGACTGGCGGCGGCTGACGGCTTTTATTCGTGCCTGCAATTCTTTTATTTGAAATGGTTTTACCATATAGTCATCGGCTCCGCTCTCAAGTCCGATAATTTTGTCTTCAATGCTATCGCGGGCACTCAAAAAAATAATACCGCCTTGATAAGCATATTTATCGCCGCGCAAATGCTTGCACAATTCAATACCGTTCATCTCCGGCAGCATCCAATCCAAAAGCACAACATCATAAACATCGGCTTTATTGTCGGCAACATATCGCAAAGCCTCGGCGCCATTATGCGCCCAGTCGGTTTGGTGTCCTTCTAAAATCAGCAATTGCTGCACAACCGCCCCTAATTTTAAATCATCTTCCACCAGCAATAATTTCATAAGCTGCTCCTTTGAAAGAATTGTAATTTTACAATCTGAAAACAGTCTTATTTTTTCACAATCCCAATGGGGCAACCGTTCTGTCCAACACGCCTTGCGTTTTTGAAATAGCAACCCCGTAATTTGTTATGGGAACACCGCGCCGCACACATTCGTTCAATCTGCGCATCATTTCAACTCTATTGAGCATGCAGGCTCCGCAATGAATGACCAAAGCGTAATCTTCAAGGTTTTCGGGAAAATCATTTCCCTGACAAAACTCAAATTGCAGCTGTTTTCCGGTATATTTGCTTATCCATGCCGGAATTTTAACCTTACCGATGTCATCGGATAAAATATGGTGAGAACATGCCTCGGCAATCAAAATTTTATCGCCGTCGCGCAATTTATCAATTGTACGAGCCCCTTCCACCATAATAGAAAGATTGCCTTTATTACGCGCAAACAAAATGGAAAACGTTGTTAATTTTATATTTTCCGGAACGTTTTTCGCAACCTGCTGCACAACTTGAGAATCTGTAATAACAAGCGCCGGTTTGTTTTTTAAATTATCTAATGTTTGCCGTAATTGATTTTCTTTTACCGCCACGGCAACTGCATTGCAATCTAATAATTCACGCAAAACCTGAACTTGTGGCAAAATCAAGCGTCCTTTGGGAGCAGAAAGGTCAATCGGCACAACCATAATCACCGTATCCCCGCTTTCCACCAAATCACCCGCCAATAAAGGATCTTTTTTAAATTCGGCAGGAACAGCCTCAATTATGGTCTTTTTTAAAATTTCGATATTTTGCCCTTTTGCCGCCGAAACCGCGGTCCAGACAATTTTGTTTTCGGCACAAAAATCAATATCTGCTTGCAAAGGCTGGCTGACATCGGTTTTATTAAACACCACAACAAAAGGCAGTTTTATTTTTTGCAATTGAGAAATAATATTTTTTTCAGCCGGTTGCAATCCGTCTTTGCCGCAGACCACCAAAGCCAAATCAGAACGGCATAAAATCCGATGAGTGGCTTTGATACGCAAAGCCCCAAGTTCGCCTTCATCATCAAGTCCAGCTGTATCATAAAATGTTACCGGTCCTAACGGAAGCAATTCATACGGCTTTGCTACGGCATCTGTTGTTGTTCCGGCTATATCGGACACAATAGCAACTTCCTGTCCGGTAAGAGCGTTTATCAATGAAGATTTTCCCGCATTTCTACGTCCGACAATACTGATAACACAACGCAGGGCGCGCGGGGTTGCCGAAGCTTTATCCGTCATATTTATTCTCCTCTAACAGTGTATATATTGGAAGTTACGGAGCATAAACACAATTGTCAATATATTTGCGTTTTTTATACGCCATTCAACTAAAAAAGCGTTCTAAAAAAAAACAAAAATTTATCAGCGGATATTATTTTTCTTCTTAATAACTATCAAAAAACTTTAGTTTTTATTTTAAATATGATATAGCTTTACACTAGGTGAAAAAATATGGATATTGCTACAAATAAAATAACAATCGAAGCCATGGCTGTTATTGCCGAAAAAGAAATAAGCCTTAAAAATTTTTTCAAATTAAAAAAAGGCGACTTTCTTAGTTTGGAAAGAAACAATGATTGTTCAGTTTGTTTGCAATCCGGCGGAGCAAAAATCGCAAACTGTTTTCTTCGCCAGACAAACAACCGCTTTGAAGTGGAAATAAAAGAAAAATTATAGAGTTTTAATATGCCGAAAAAACTAAAAAAAATTATCAAAAAAATTACAAAATCTCCGGCTTTTGCGGCCTTTATCGGAAAGCTGATGTATTATTACGGTCTTTTGGTATGGAAAACAACACGTTGGCAAATTTTCGGTATTAACCGTTTTTATCCGATTTGGGATAAAGATAAATCCATTATTTTAACCATCTGGCACGGACGTGTTTTGATGATACCTTATTTCTGGAATAAAAAACACCCCTTAAACGCTTTGGTTTCCCCACACAATGATGGAAGAATTGCGGCAACATTTTTACAAAAAATCGGTTTTGGAATTATTGATGGTTCAAGCAACGACGGCGCAAATGCCGCTGCTATCGGGCTGCTTCGTTCCTTGGAAAAAGATGAAGCTATTGCCATAATTCCTGACGGACCGCGCGGTCCGCGGATGAAGATGAATGAAAGTCCGCTTTATTTTGCAAAAAAGTCTGGTAAAGCTTTATTCGGTGCAACTTATTCAATTGAACATTCAATAGTGGCAAAAAGCTGGGATGCCATGTTGATCCCACTGCCTTTTTGCAGAGGCATTGTTCATTTGACGAAGCCTTATTATATTCCGGCTGATGCCAGCAAAGAAGATATGGAAAAATATCGTCAGGAAATAGAAGACGAATTAAACGAATTAACCAAACGCGCAGACCATGTATTCGGTCTTCCCAAAATAGAAGCCGGTGTTTGCGCAAAAAGTAAAAAACATAAAACTGAGGAAAAACAATAAATGTTCATTAAAATATATAATACCTTAATCAGAATCTTATATCCTTTGGTTATCAGCCGCTATATCAAGAAGCGTCAACAAAAAGGCAAAGAAGATTTAAAACGTTTTAATGAACGTATCGGGCGTCCGACAATGGAAAGACCAGAAGGAAAATTGTTTTGGTTTCATGGTGCTTCAGTCGGAGAATCTTTATCTATGCTTCCCCTGATTAACCGTATGCTTGAAACTTATCCCGAAGCACATGTTATGGTTACAACCGGCACTCTTACCTCTGCAGAACTTATGGGAAAAAGGCTTCCTGAAAGAGCTTTTCATCAATATATCCCCATTGACAACCCTGTATTTACTACCCGCTTTGTCAAACATTGGCACCCTGATGCGGTTTTGTGGTTTGAGTCCGATTTGTGGCCGGCTATGCTTTCATCTATCAAACGCAAAAACATTCCTTTGATTTTGGTGAACGGGCGTATTTCAAACAAATCTTTCAAACGCTGGCAGCAATTTGACTATATTTGCAAAGAGCTGCTTTCCTGCTTTACTTTTTGTTTGGGACAATCAGATGAAGATGCTTATCGTCTGCGTGTTCTTGGCGCTAAAGAAGCTATTTGTCTTGGAAATGTAAAATATGCGGGCTTGCCTCTGCCGATTGATAACGACAAAAAAGCCAAAATAGAAAAACAAATTAACGGACGCACAATATGGCTTGCAAGTTCAACGCATGATGACGAAGAATTTAAAATAGCAAAATTTCATAATCAACTAAAAAAAGACTTTCCTGATTTGTTATTGCTGATTGCTCCCCGACATCCGCAAAGAGGCGTTGAAATTCAAAAACGCATACAAAAAGAACTTGGATTGAAAGTTGCATTGCGTTCAAAAAACGAACCTATACAGCCCGACACAGATATTTATGTTGCCGATACAATCGGTGAATTGGGCATTTGGTATAGTATTTGTCCGCTGGTATTTATCGGCGGTTCGCTTATTCCTCACGGCGGACAAAACTTTATGGAGCCTTCTCGCTGCAGAGACGCCGTTATTGTCGGTCCGCATATGCATAACTTTACCGATGCAATGAACCGCGCTAAAAAAGCCGATGCCGTTATTCAAGTAAATGATGTGTTGGATTTGACCGATAATGTTAAACAATTGCTCGAAAACAAAGATTTGTTAGAAGCAAAACGCAGTCTGGCATACAATTGGGCAATGTCCGAAACAAAAGTTTTAGACGGAATTATGGATAAAGTACAGAGTTATATGCCAGAATGAAAACCCCTGTCTATTGGAAAAACAGAAATATAAAAGCTTTGACTTTATTGCCTATCGGTTGGGTATATGCCGGTTTGACAGCTTTACGCTTGTTGATTAAAAAGCCTTTTGCTACTGATTGTCCTGTAATTTGCATAGGTAATTTAACAGCAGGAGGAACCGGAAAAACCCCAACCGCAGTTGCTATTGCAAAAATTGTTAAAGAACTCGGATATAATCCGTTTTTTGTATCCCGTGGATACGGCGGAAATTTGTCAGGCGTTATTGTTAACAGAGAAAAACATACCCCTAAACAGGTTGGCGATGAACCTTTGTTGTTAGCTCGCGAAGCTGAGGTTTCAATTAATCCAAACCGCGCTTTTGCTGCTCAAAAAGCCATATCCGAAGGAGCAACGGCTCTTATTATGGATGATGGATTCCAAAATCCCAGTCTTAAAAAAAATATTTCGTTTTTGGTTTTTGACGGAGGCTTCGGAATAGGAAACGGCTGGCCTCTGCCCGCAGGTCCTTTACGTGAAAGTTTCAACGCCGGATTAAAACGCGCCGATGCAGCCATCATCATCGGCCAAGATACAACTAACCTTTGCGGCAAATTGAAAAATATTCCGATTTTTAAAGCTGTAATGCAGCCATTGCCTTTACAAAACACAAAACAAAAAGCCATTGCTTTTGCCGGTATCGGCCGTCCTGAAAAGTTTTATAATTCACTCCGTGAAATGCAAATAGAAATTATCAAAACCATTGACTTTCCGGATCATCATTTTTACACTGAAAATGAATTAAAGCAACTGATAGAAGAAGCTCGTAAATTTGAGGCACGATTAATAACAACAGCAAAAGATTTTGTTAAAATTCCTGCAAATTTACAAAAATATTTTAATGTGCTCGAAATAGAAATTAAATGGGGCAACAGAGAAGCTTTGAAAACTTTTATTCAAAATAAATTCGCCTCACTAAAAAAATAGATTTATTTTCGGCTTTATCTATTTTTCTCACAGTTACCGCAATCACTGCAACCATTGCATATCAAACGAGAATCACAGGTTTCACAATTTTTTCGCCAATGTTTTACATACCACCCATCATTAAAAAGTTCGGTTTGCGGTTTGTGTAAATTCCATATTACAAGCACATATTGTTGCGCCCTCTGGAAATTTGTATCATTCCCGCAGCTTTGAGTTTGAGCAAAATGTTACGTATAATAACCGGATTAACTTGCACAGAACCAGACAAAAAATCACTTGTTAGTGGAAACTGCCCTTTAAGAGTTTCAAGGGCAGTCAACACATGCAAAGCTATTGTAAATCTACTTGATATTTGCATTTAGCAGTCTTTCAGCAAAGTTCGGCATCACTTAAACCAAATTGTGTTAAAGATCCTTCTTTAGCCTGAATACAAAGAAATTGAAATTCATCACTCCCGACATTTTCAATGGTACGAGCAACTTTTGTGCCTACTCTTACCGCAGATCCTTCTTTTACCTCAATTTTGTTTTTACCTGCAGTAATAACACCTTTACCTTTTAAAACAATATAAACTTCTTCATTTTGTTACAGATTATTTGTAATGCCAACTATTACATTTATTTTTAATAATAAATGTTGAATAATAAATGTTATCAAAAGTTACATATATACAAAAAACGACAGCCTTTCAGCTGCCGTTTTTTTGTATATTTTATCTTATCAGTCTTCCTGAATTTCGGTTTCTGGTTCTCTGATTTCATCAGATAAATTATCTTCAGAATCAGCAACACTTTCACCTAAAAATTCAGAACCTGTTTCATTTTCCAGCTCTTCTTCATCTTCGGAATCAGCGTCAAGCCAGGTTACCGACATAACTTTTTCATCTTCGGCAGTTCTGAACAAGATAACGCCTTGTGTCTTTCGACCAGCCACACGGATATCTTCAACCGGCATACGTATTAACTTGCCTCCGTCTGTCACCATCATAATCTGGTTGTTATCATCAATCGGGAATGAGCTTACAACTTCTTTGTTGCGGGCTGACATTTCCATATTGGCAATACCTGATCCACCGCGTCCGGTAACACGATATTCATAAGAAGATGAGCGCTTTCCATAACCAGTGCATGTAACTGTTAAAATAAACTGTTCATTAGCTTTCATCTGCTCAAATTCCGCCGGAGACAAAATATTTAACAAACCTGTATCCACAGCCTTAATTTCAACATCATTGCCATTTTCGTTTTCCATACGTTTGATAGCGGAAACGACTTTGGCATATTCATCGCGCTGCTCAGAAGTTGCATCACTATGGTTCAAAATCGACATTGAAATAACTTCATCATTATCAGCAAGTTTAATGCCGCGAACGCCCACAGAATTGCGTCCGACAAAAACGCGCACTTCCGTAACCGGAAATCTGATGCATTTACCATAACGGGTAGCCAACATAATATCGTCATTTTCGGTACAAATGCGGACATTGATAAGCTTGTCGTCATCATCAAGTTTCATAGCAATTTTACCGTTTGACTGAACATTGACAAAGTCCATCAAGCTATTGCGGCGAACCATACCGCTCTTGGTTGCGAAGATAATCGACAAATCTTTGCAATCTGCTTCATTCTCAGGCAGACGCATAATCGTAGTAATATTTTCGCCTTCATCTAAAGGCAGCAAGTTTACAAACGGTTTGCCTTTTGATGTTGGCGAGCCGAGAGGCAATTTGTAAACTTTCAGTTTATAAACCAGTCCTTTTGAAGAGAAGAACAGCACCGGAGAATGAGTAGAAGCAACAAACAGGCGGGAAACAAAATCCTCGTCTTTTGTAGCCATTCCCGATTTGCCTTTACCGCCGCGTTTTTGAGCACGATAAGCATTCAGCGGAACTCTTTTAATATATCCGGCTTCCGTAACCGTTACTACCATTTCTTCTCTTTGAATTAAAGATTCGACATCCTGATCAAACTCAATGTCTTCAATTTTAGTACAGCGAGGCGTTGCATATTCATCTTTGATGGCAACCAATTCATCACGCATAATGCCGTAAAGTTTTTCACGGCTTGCCAAAATTGAAAGACATTCTTTAATTTCATCGCCTAAATTAATCAATTCCTGATGAATTTTATCACGTTCCAAACCGGTCAAGCGTTGCAATTTCAAATCCAATATTGCTTTAGCCTGTGCCTCTGACAAATGATAATGACCGTTTTCAACCTTGCGATCCGGTTCGTCAATCAAAATCACCAAAGGCTCCACATCTCCGGCCGGCCAAGCTTTTGACAACAAAGCGTCTTTTGCTTCTTGCGGCGAAGGAGCTGTGCGAATCAGTTCAATAACCGGATCAATATTTTCAACAGCTATAGCTAAACCAACCAATGTATGAGCGCGGTCGCGAGCCTTATTCAATTCATAAATTGTACGGCGGCGGATAACTTCTTCACGAAATTCGATAAAGGCAGCAATGATTTCTTTTAGGTTCATCATCATTGGGCGGCCGCCATTAATAGCCAGCATATTCATACCGAAACTGGTCTGCAGCGGAGTAAATTTGTAAAGTTGATTCAAAATAACATCAGCTTGGAAGTCGCGTTTGATTTCAATAACCACGCGAACGCCCTGACGGTCAGATTCATCGCGAATATCTGAAATTCCTTCAAGTTTTTTGTCTTTGACAAGTTCTGCAATTCTTTGTACCAGAGCGGCTTTGTTTACCTGATATGGAATTTCATGGACAATGATGGCCTCTTTGTCTTTGCGGATTTCCTCAATTGTGCATTTTGCACGCATCATCACCGAACCACGTCCGGTATAATAAGCTGACTTTGCTCCGCTTTGTCCCAAGATTAGACCGCCGGTCGGAAAATCAGGCCCCGGAACATAATTAATCAATTCATCAATTGTAATATCAGGATTATCAATATAAGCGCAGCACGCAGAAATGATTTCACCTAAATTGTGCGGCGGAATATTGGTTGCCATACCAACGGCAATACCGTTTGTGCCGTTTACCAACAAGTTTGGATAACGTGCCGGCAAAACAGTCGGCTCTTGCAGACTTTCATCGTAGTTAGGCATAAAATCGACTGTATCTTCGTCAATATCTTCAATGAGCGCATGAGCCACTTTTGCTAAACGAGCTTCCGTATAACGCATAGCGGCGGCGCCATCACCGTCCATTGAGCCAAAGTTTCCCTGCCCGTCAACCATAGGAACGCGCATTGAAAAAGGCTGTGCCATACGCACCATTGCTTCATAAACCGAGCTGTCGCCGTGTGGGTGATATTTACCTAAAACATCACCGACGATACGAGCTGATTTACGGAACGGGCGATTATAATCATAACCGTTTTCGTACATCGAATAAATAATACGGCGGTGAACCGGTTTCAAACCATCTCTGACATCCGGCAGCGCACGCGATACAATCACACTCATTGCGTAGTCAAGATATGAGCGGCGCATTTCTTCCGAAATGTCAACCGGAGTAATATCTTGAGCCGGTTTATCCACGGCATTTGCAATCATATTTTCATCATTGATTTCTTCAGTCATTTTTTTACCTTGTCTGATTACTTTTAAACTGGAAACATCATAGCAAAAACATAGTTTTTGACCAGTAATTTAATAAACTTATACCCATATAAAATTGTGAGAATCGCTTGTAGAGGCAAAAAAAGCCACTTAAAATCGATGTTTTTAAAAAGAGTATTTTAAAAGTTAACAATAACAGCGTCTAAAACGCTTAAAAAAGCATTTTAGACATCAAGTGATAAAATAATTCGCATTTTATTATTCATCTTACTGATAGTTTTTAAGACTTACAATTTCTCCATCTTTATAAACCGCTTCTTCCAACAAGCTGCCTGTTTCATCATATTCTCTGTTCACACCATCGCGTTCATCGTTTTTGAAAACTCCCTCTTGGTGCAATTGCCAGTTTTTATAATGAGCCTGCTCCGAAATATATCTGTTTTTATATTTTGCTATTGATGTGCTCGAGAAAGGTTATTACTCTTTCATATTTAATTTTATCAATTGAACCAGATAGATTTTATTATATAAGAAAAAAGCCTTAAAACTCTATTAGAATTTTAAGGCTAAAATTGGTGGGAGTTGAGAGGTTCGAACTCCCGACCCTCTCGGTGTAAACGAGATGCTCTTCCAGCTGAGCTAAACTCCCATCCGTTCAACAAGAAATCTTATAGCCAATTATAAAAAATAAATCAAGCAAAAAAATAACATTTTTAAAACTTTTTTTATTTTTTGTGTAAATTTAACTTGTTAGCTAAACAAAATTCTTACGATTTTCAGCAAAACGAGATAATAGCAGATAAAATAAAACAACTTTATAAACCAATTTCGTTTATTTATGCGCTCAGGCAAAAAATCAAATGTGAGAAAAGCTATCGTATAAACAGTAAAACCATCAAGCCAAATTGAAGGATGCGTCATTTTATCCCAAATTTCCGCCCAATCGCCGGTTCCGAATAAATCATAGAGCCAACCGCCGGTTAAAGACGGAATCGTAAACCAACCTGCAAAAAATAAAGCAATTTTTTTGCAATATTTTTCATGAAATCTAAGCCAATCAAAAAATTTTTTCATTATCTCCCCTCATTATGAAAATTATTCATTTGATTATGCTTTATTTTTTTATTTATTTCGGAACGTTTAGGCGAAAAAACAGCTATATTTTTCAGTTTAGCGATTTTTGCGCCGACTTCATTTATATAATCGCTGATTTTTTTAGAAGGTTTAGGAAAACCATAAACAGCAACAGTTTGAGGAATCGTATTTTTATAAAACGCGATATCGTCATTTTTTTTCTTTTCTTCCAGCAGTTCTTTTACCTGCGCTAACATCCGTTTTTCATTAGAATCGCAGCGAGCAAAAAACATTATCGGTTTTCCTTCTATTTCGGTTGTTGCTCCCAATAAATATTTATCATTGATTTCTTTCAGCAAAAACTTTTCCGACTGAGCCAGTCTGGGCATAACAACACGCAGACATTTAATATCATCTCCGACCAATTTATAACTTTCGGCTTTTAGATTATAAAGCTCCATAACTCGGGCAATTCTTCTCGGCAATAAAACATTAAATTTTTCAGCGCCGACTTTGCGGCGGGCCGCATGTTCAAAATTCAGAGCGAATAAATCCGCCGCATATTCCATTGGCTGACGGCTGTAAGCTTTGAGATATTGCTTTTCCACACCGCTTTCCAGCAAATCATCGCCAGAAATATAATAACATGAATTAAGCGCGTATAAACGCGACATTTTATCATCTTCAAAAGTATATTTTCTCCCCGCTGCTTTTAATAAACTTTGCAGCGGAGAAACACCGTGCCCCGAATGAAAAGCTTCATGAGCAACCGTGGCAAGCCCTGCTCTTCGCTGCGGTGCAAGATCGATGCTATGAAACATCGCCGAATAATCTCCCGCAGTATGTTCATCCAGAGCTTTAACCTTAACGCGCGGACGCAAAGCCGCAGCTATTTTATCATCAGGATAAGCTTGCTGATACAAACATTTTATCAAACGTGCAGCAAATCTCTCTTTTAAGCGTCCGTTACTATCAATAGAAATACGGATAACATCTTCCGCTGCTTGCGGATAGCTTTTCAAAAAATCCTCAGCAGCAGCCTGAGCCAATTTTCGATTGCGTTGGCTATATTTCGGCTCAAGTCTAAAATTCTTATACAATTTTGCAAAATATTTTATATTTTTTTCGGCAAATTCAGATTGTCTGTCCTGAGTTAAATATTCTAACTTTCTATCAACCCATGATAACTTTCCTATATAATCCTGAACTTTTTCAGGAAGAGGATTCACTGCCGTCATAATTCCGAACATAGCAGCGCGGCGCAAATGGCGCTTTTGTTCCTCTTTAGGAGTTATTTTAAGCATCGCATTCAAATTGTCATAAAGTTCAATCCAATCATCGGCACGCATTTGGCGAATAGCAATTTCAGGAGTATTCTCCACAAAATTTCTAAAATCCTGTTGGTTTTTAAATTGCGGTATTTTTAACTGCATACTAATATCTCCGCTTAAATTATAAGGATATTAGCATTGATTGTACTTTTTGTCCAGAACATCTTATAAAACAAAAAAAGCCTCCGGTTTTCCCGAAAGCTTTTTTAAACAAAACTTGCTATCAATCCACATCGTGAGGAGGCCAGGTCGGATAATTCCAACCATCAGGCAATGTGTCAGATGTTTCCGGTTTGGCAGTCCAGCCTAACCAACCACCGCCGACAGCCGCAACCGCAAAAACGATACACGTCAAAATACTCCATGCGGAAACTAACAAAACCGCTGCCAACAATGCTACAAACAAAAGCATTTTGACAACAACCCAACCATTTTCTCCTTTTCCGAAACCGTACTTAAGAGAATTTACAATACCGAACAAGCAGATACCAACCCACAGTCCGTTAAAGATAAGTTCTAAATACTCCATAATTTTATAAATAATATCTAACTTTATTTATAAGTATGTTTTTTTAGACAAAAAGTCAATATTTTTCTTAAATTTTTCATATAAAAAAAGGCGGATTTTAACCGCCTTTTTTATTGTTTTCTGTTATTATTCATTAACAGTGTCTTGCAAAGCCTTACCTGGTTTGAATTTAGCAACTTTACGTGCAGGAATGTTAATGGTATCGCCTGTACGTGGGTTACGGCCAGTTGTTGCAGCGCGTTCAGAAACACCGAATGTACCAAAACCAACCAGACGAACTTCTTCACCGGCTTTCAAAGATTTTGTAACAGCTGTAATAAAAGCATCCAAAGCTTTAGCTGAATCAGTTTTTGTCAAACCTGTTGCACTGGAAATGCTAGCAATAAGTTCATTTTTATTCATGAAAGGGACTCCCTGTATAAAATTAAATTATAATCTAAAAGCGAGCAACACCCTCGCTACAGCAAAATTTAATAATCTTTTTTGCTACAAGTCAAACAAAATCAACCTTTTTAGGAAAAATTATTTTTTTTTGCTTTCAAAATAGAGCAAAAACGCGGTTATCAACAACTTTTTGATAAAATTAGAGAAAATTGTTTGCGATTCCTGACTTTTTGCTCCATCAGCTGCATAATAAAAAACTCGGCTCAAAAACACCGCTTTCCGATGATTTTGAACCGAGTTTCTTATGGTTAATATTCAATCTAAAAAGGAATATCGTCATCAAGAGTAGGAGAAGCTGCCGGAGCTGCATCCCATCCGCTTGAAGCAGAGCCGGAGAACACATCTCCCCCTGCCGCAGATGTCCCATCTCCGCGTCCGTCCAAAATAACCAAATTGCCAGTAAAGTTCTGTAAAACAACTTCAGTAGTGTATTTTTCCTGTCCGTTGGTATCTTCCCATTTGCGGGTCTGCAGCTGTCCCTCAACAAAAACTTTTGATCCTTTGCGCAAATATTTTTCGGCCACCTCTGCCAATTGAGGATTAAAAACAACAACTCTGTGCCATTCTGTACGTTCTTTTCTTTCACCTGAAACTTTATCTTTCCAGCTATCCGATGTTGCAATACTCAAATTAACGACTTTACTGCCATTTTGTGTCATATTCACTTTTGGATCGGCGCCGAGATTTCCCACCAAAATTACTTTGTTAATACTTCCAGCCATTTTGCTTTCACCTTATTTATAAAAAATTAAAACTGTTTTGAATATAGATAAATCCTGCTGATAGTCAATAAATCAATAGACCTGTGCATATTCACCATCTTGAATACGATAAATAATATACGGCAACGACTTATTGGGAACGCCTTTGCTGTAAATAACCGTATCCCAGCCCGTATTTACATTTTTGCCATCCAGTTGCTTTAATACCTTTCCGTAATGGAAAGATTTTGCGTTTTTAACCATATCCGACCACATTTTTATTGACAGATAACCGTAAGGCATAAGCCCTTTAGGCTCAATTCCCCATAAACGCAGACGCACCAAACTTGAAGCAAAATTAGGATTGTTAGTCAATGTCGGCATTGAAAGCAAGAAACTGTTTTCGGAAAGTTTTCCTATTTTTTTTGTAAATTTCTTATCTAACTGATACCTCTCGGCAAACAAAATCAAATCATTATCCGCACTTTTCAATTTTTCGGCAAATTCTAGTATTTTTTCGCTGTTTCCCATAATATAAACAAGTTTAGACTGTCCGTCCGTAACCTGTTTTACGATAGAATCGGTTGTACTTCTCGGCAAACCATAATCAGCCAAAAGCAATGTGCCGTTGGTTTCGGGTTTGGCATATTCCTGTCTGATCGTTCCAACCATTGAAGACATTATCGGATTGCTTCCGTCATAGACCACCGCCAACACTTTTTGCGGATAATGCGAGTTAATAAAACGTCCGAGTTCTTTTACCTGCTCTTCTCTAAAACCGGTAAAGCGGATAACGCTGCTATGAGGCATTTGGTATCTGGCCTGACTAATACTGACAGGATGTATTTGCAAAATATTCGCTTTAAACAGCAAATCGGCTATTTTATCGGCAGAATTGTCGCAATAAGGTCCCAAAACCATATACATTCTGCTTTCAGCGGATTTGTTCAAAGCCATCATCTGCGCTGCGCTTAATGACAATGCGTCATCGCAGGGATCATCAATAGGAATAAGATTTATTTTCTTTCCTTGAAGTCCACCGCGATTATTGATTTCATCCACAGCTATTTTAGCACCGTCAATCAGCTCTTCACTAAAGTATTTATAGTCTCCGCTCATCGGAGTCATAATTGCAATATTAACATCTGCCGCAGCTGGAAAAGGTAGCAGCAATGCCGCACCAAACAAAAGTTTATTCCAATAGTTTTTCATTATCGTCTTCTTTTTTTATAATTTTATTTTTGTATAGCATAAGTAATTTTATTATGAATAGCAAGTATATATGCTTTACTGTTGACAGAAATCGCATTTTTTGTAAAAATAAAGTATAAAATTATATATTTTTAAAATTATTATCTATGTTTATACACAACAAATCGGCCAACGCTGTCGCATGGACTGCCGGATGGTCTTTAGGCGATGAGAACAAATCGGCTTATCGCGCACAATTGCTCAGAAGTTATATTCAAGTTGACGGAGGAGCAATTTTTCGCACTGTTGAATGGATTGTTACCAAAGAAGGTGATGAAAATTTAATTATTACCGTCCCTTTGTGTTTTGGTTTCAGACACCGCAATTGTAAAATTCTGCGCGATGAGATTATTCAACCTGATGAAATTTTTGCCATTAATCAGGCAGAAGTTCAAGAAGTTGGAGGAAAATTTGTTCCCGTACATCAAGATGAGAAAGAAATTATGGCTGCTTTCAAGCCGCAAGTGGATTGTCATCAGGCTCCTGATCTGGTAATTACGCTGCTTTCTGAAGATTGATGAAATGCCTGAAAAAAAGTTAAAGTCAGAAACGGTTTTTAAACTGTTTCTGACTTTTTTGGTTGCTAAATTGTTCTGTCGTGTCTATATTTTCGCTCAGGAGAAAAGCCATGGAATATATAGATATTAAAGGTGCCCGAGAACATAATCTGAAAAATGTTGATATTAAAATCCCTAAAAACAAACTTACGGTTATAACCGGACTTTCGGGATCCGGAAAATCTTCATTGGCTTTTGACACGATATATGCGGAAGGACAGCGGCGTTATGTTGAAAGTTTATCTGCTTACGCGCGGCAATTTTTGGATTTGATGAAAAAACCGGAAGTAGATTCAATTGAAGGACTTTCACCGGCAATTTCAATTGAACAAAAAACAACTTCGCACAATCCACGCTCCACTGTCGGAACAATTACCGAAATCTACGACTATATGCGGCTTTTGTGGGCAAGAGCCGGAACTCCTTATTCTCCGGCAACAGGATTGCCCATTGAATCGCAAACGGTTTCGCAAATGACCGACGCCGTAACAGCTTTGCCTTCCGGCAGCAAAATTATTCTGTCGGCGCCGATTGCACGCGGTAAAAAAGGTGAATTTAAAAAAGAATTCGAAAGCTTGCAGCAACAAGGTTTTCAACGCATAAAAATCGATGGTGAATTATACAGTTTGGACGAAACACCGCAACTTAACAAAAATCAAAAACATGATATTGAAGTTGTGGTTGACAGATTGGTTATCAAAGAAGGGTTGGAAGCCCGCATTGCCCAATCAATTGAAACCGCTTTGAAACTCAGCGACGGACTTCTTTATGTCGAAAATCTTTCCTCCGGCGAACGTCAAACTTTTTCTTCTAAATTTGCGTGTCCGGTTTCAGGTTTTACCATTGAAGAAATTGAGCCGCGGCTTTTTTCTTTTAATAATCCTTTCGGGGCATGTCCCCACTGTGACGGCATCGGCGCAAAACTTTATATGGATCCGGATTTAATCGTTCCAAATATAAATCTTTCTTTGTCACAGGGCGCTATTGCCCCTTGGGATAACAGTAAATCGTCTTTTTACAGCCAAACAATAACATCTTTATGTGATTTTTTGCAAATTGATGCTAAAACACCATGGAAAGATTTGCCTGAACATGCAAAAAACATTATTCTTTATGGCTCGGGAAATGTATGTGTTCCGATGTACTATTCGCGATTTTCAACCGATAAACCGTTTGAAGGCGTTATTCCCAATATGGAGCGCCGTTTTTTAGAAACAGATTCAAGTTGGATAAGGGAAGAATTTTCAAAATACCAATCTGCTGCCACCTGTGAATTTTGCGGCGGGAAAAGGCTGAAACCCGAAGCTCTGGCTGTTAAAGTCTGCGGTCTTGATATTATGGATGTTTCTGAAATGTCTATTAAACAAGCCTTAAAATGGTTTTCAGAAGTAGAAAAACAATTATCCCCTAAAAAAGCTGAAATAGCTCATAAAATTTTAAAAGAAATTATTGAGCGCTTGAATTTTTTAAATAATGTCGGGCTGGATTATTTAACTTTATCAAGACAATCAGGAACCTTGTCCGGCGGAGAATCTCAACGTATCCGTCTGGCATCGCAAATAGGTTCTGGATTAACCGGTGTTATGTATGTGTTGGATGAACCGTCAATCGGACTACACCAAAGAGACAACGACCGACTGTTGGCCACTTTAAACAGATTACGCGACATAGGCAACACGGTCATTGTTGTCGAACATGACGAAGATGCCATACGCGCCGCAGATTATTTGGTTGATATGGGCCCCGGAGCCGGAGAGCTTGGCGGAAACGTTATGGCTGAAGGTACTGTTGCCGAGGTTTTGAAAAATCCGAACAGTTTGACCGCACAATATTTAAACGGGCAAAAAGAAATTTCCGTACCGGCTAAACGACGTAAGGGAAATGGACTTTTTATCAGCCTTAAAGGCGCTAAGACCCATAATCTGAAAAATGTAAATTTAAATATTCCTCTTGGCACATTTACCTGCATTACCGGTGTTTCCGGAGGCGGTAAATCTTCTCTTATTCTGGAAACCTTATTTAAAGCCATAAATAAAGAATTAAACAACAGCCGTGAACCGGCAGGAAAATATGATGAATTGACCGGCATTGAAAACATAGATAAAGTTATTGATATCGATCAATCGCCAATCGGACGCACACCACGCTCAAATCCGGCTACTTACACAGGTTTGTTTACTTATATTCGCGAATGGTTTGCCGGACTGCCCGAAGCAAAGGCACGCGGCTATACGGCAGGACGTTTTTCGTTTAATGTTGCCGGAGGACGATGTGAAGCTTGTCAGGGAGATGGTGTAACCAAAATAGAAATGCACTTTTTACCTGATGTTTATGTTGCCTGTGATGTTTGCAAAGGCAAGCGTTTTAATAGAGAAACACTTGAAGTAAAATACAAAGGTAAATCAATCGCCGATGTTTTAGATATGACCGTTGATGAAGCGCATGAATTTTTTGCAGCCATTCCGGCAATTAAAAACCGTTTAGAACTTTTACAAAAAGTCGGTTTAGGATATATCCACTTAGGACAAGCCGCAACAACTTTATCTGGTGGAGAAGCACAACGTATAAAACTGTCAAAAGAACTTTCCAAACGAGCAACCGGAAAAACTTTGTACATTTTAGACGAACCAACGACCGGTCTGCATTTTGAAGACATAAATCGTTTGCTGAAAGTGCTTCAGACTTTTGTTGAACAAGGAAATACCGTTGTTGTAATTGAGCACAATCTCGATGTTATTAAAGTTGCCGATTATATTGTTGATTTAGGACCTGAAGGCGGTGACGGAGGCGGAAAGATTATTGCTCAAGGAACACCTGAAGAAGTAGCTAAATCAAAAAGCAGTTATACGGCAAAATATTTGCGGGAAAAACTGAAATAAAACACCTTAACATTAACCTGATTTCAGCAATTTTATATTTTCAGAAATTATTTGGAGAATATATTTAGTTGCGTATGCTGAAATGTTATTTGTAACACTAATAGGTTATAGTTTCCTTTCCAAATCAGATATGCTATAATTGTCAACTCTGACACCACCCCTAGTGTCAAGTTATAGCTTCCTTTCCAAATTAGATATGCTATAATGGCCTCAGCTTTCATCATGTTTGAAACGGCGTTATAGCTTCCTTTCCAAATCAGATATGCTATAATAGATTCAAAATAACCTGTT
>ENA-ORNT01000057-ORNT01000057.1-human-gut-metagenome-genome-assembly--contig:-NODE-57-length-75610-cov-4.211356_pt1 | contig 75610 bp, 78 predicted proteins | sample MGYA00242120_ERZ509032 | MGnify/ENA primary metagenome ERZ509032 (study PRJEB26280, sample SAMEA2338729) | human gut metagenome | biome: human gut; feature: human-associated habitat; material: faeces...
TCCCCTACGCGTCATCGCTCGATTTTGCGCTTTGCAAAATCGTCCAGCGATCTTCGAATTTTTTATAACAATATCACTAACGCCTTTTTCCTGCCCGCCTGCAACATTGAACATCGTAGATCCCTTGACGAAACGCATACGCGTTTCGAGGGATGACAAGAAGAACAGACCCCTTGACGAAACGCATACGCGTTTCGAGGGACGACTAAGAGAGAACAGATCCCTTGACGAAACGCATACGCGTTTCGAGGGATGACATGAAGAACAGATCCCTTGACGTTTTTGACTATCATCAAAAACGAGGGATGACGGAAAGGAGAAAACGCTTATAAGTTCGTTCAAAAACAAGGGATGACAGTAAAAAAAAATGCTGAAAAGAAAAAATCCGCCCCATCAAGAGGCGGATTTTTTTAGGTTTTATTCTTCAGTTGTCGGTGTTTTATTCGTAAACTTTTCCGTTAAAGTTTGGAACAATACATACAACATCGGAATTAACAACAAGCCAACGGCAGTACCTAACAACATTCCGTAGAAAACCGGAACACCAATTGCAATACGGCTGTTTGCGCCCGCACCGCTGGCCACAACCATCGGCAATACACCCAAAATAAAGGTAAATGCCGTCATCAATACCGCACGAAATCTTTCTTTTAAGCCAATCAAAGCCGCTTTGTTAATTGATGATCCGCGCTCACGCTCTTCTTTTGAAAATTCAACAATCAAAATAGCGTTTTTGGCAGACAAACCAACCAACAAAACCAAACCCAATTGAGCATAAATAGACAGCGGCAAACTATGAATGAACAAGCCCAGCAAAGCGCCGACCATAGCTACGGAAACCGAAGCCAAAACCGGAATCGGAGTTGTCCAACTTTCATACTGAGCAACCAAGAACAAATAAGCAAAAGTAATAGCCAGCAAAATAATGCTGCCGATAGTTCCCTGATTGGCTTTTTCCTGATAGCTCATACCGGACCAGTCATAGCTATAGCCTTTAGGCAAAGTTGTTTCAGCCAATTTTTCCAATCCTGCCATAGCTTCACCGGTACTAACTCCCGGACGGGAAATGGCCGTAATGGCGGCAGACGGATATTGGTTATAACGTGTAACGGCACGCGGACCTAAAATTTTCTTCAATGAAATCATGCCTCCCAATGGAACCATATTTCCTTCATTGTTTTGAACATAAAGGTCATTAATGCTGTTAATATCTTTACGATACTGCCAATCAGCTTGAATAACAACTTTGTTTACCTGTGTTCCAAAGTTAACGTCATTGATATAAGACGAACCCAAATATTGTCCCAATGCGTTATAAACATTACCGACAGATGTTTTCATTGCTTCGGCCTTTTCGCGGTTTACATCAACAAAAATTTGCGGTGTTTGCGCATTATAGGTCGAGAAAGCATACAAAACGTAAGGTGAACGCATCATATTACCGAGCATTTGTTTGAGAGCAACATCCAGCTTTTGCGGATCACTATCATCCAAAGCTTGCAATCGGAAATCCATACCACTACTGTTGCCCAATCCCATAATAGCAGGCATTTCAAACAGGTTAACCTCGGCTTCAGGAGTTGTTTTGGCTATTTCAGCGCGTAATTTATTCAAAATATTGGTTGAAAGCAATATGTTGTCCGAACGCTCGTTCCATGGTTTGAGAATTACAACCATAAATGAAACGTTTTCCCCCGCGCCGCCAATCATGCTGACACCGGAAATATTCATAACATGGCTGACCCCCGGTTCATCTTTTGCCATTTTTGCCAAACGCTGCGTAACCGCTTGAGTGCGTTCGCGCGAAGCGCCTTCCGGCAGTTGAATATCAACCATAAAAACACCTTGGTCTTCATTAGGAATAAAACTGCTTTGGCTCAAACGCATCAAGCCGAAAATTCCAGCAATAATCAAAAGCAAAATAGTGGCAATTACGCTGATTTTGCGGCTAACAATGGCAACGATACCAACATAACGATCACGTGATTTTTCGATAATTTTTGAAAACCAGAACAATGGACCGCTTGTGCGAGTTTTAAGCGGACGCAGAATGGTCGCGCACAAAGCCGGAGACAAGGTCAAAGCATTCAAAGATGAAAAAGCAACTGAAGTTGAAATAGCAACCGCGAATTGTTGATAAATTTTACCGGTAATACCGCCCATAAAAGCGATAGGAACGAAAATTGCCAACAAAACCAAAGTGGTGGCCACAACAGCGCCCGAAACTTGTTCCATAGCTTTAATTGTTGCAGCTTTTGGAGAAAGTTTTTCATTTTCCATCAAGAACAATACGCGTTCAACCACAACAATTGCATCATCAACCACCAAACCGATGGCCAGCACCAATCCGAACAAAGTTAAGATATTAAGGCTGAAGCCCATGGCCTGCAAAACCATAAAAGTTGCAAATATCGAAACCGGAATGGTTAAGGACGGAACCAATACAGAACGCCAGTCTTGCAAGAAAATGTAGCAAACAAAAATAACCAATGCAAAAGTTAAGACCAAAGTCATAACCACTTCTTCAATTGACGATTTAATATAGTCTGTCGCATTATAGGCAATAACCAATTCAAAATCGTCAGGATACATAGTTTCCAAACGTTTCATCTCAGCTTGCAGGTTAGACATGGCATCAATAGCGTTAGCGCCTGACAGCAAGTTAATAGCAATAGCAACGGACGGAGCGCCATCAAATTGAGATTTTGCACGATAATTTTCTTCACCAATTTCAATTCTGGCCACATCTTTCAAACGAACCAATCCCCCTTCTTCGTTGGTACGAACAATAATGTTGCCAAAATCTTCGACTGTGTTCAAACGTCCGGTCGATTGTAAAGTATAAACCATTTGCTGTGTGCCATCACCAGGCATTGCACCTACTTTTCCCAAAGAAGGCTGAATGTTTTGTCCGCTGATTGCGGCCGAAATTGATGATATTGGCAATTTAAGAGCTGTTATTTTATCAGCATCAAGCCAAACACGCATGCTCAAGGCAGCAGCATAAACGTTGACTTCGCCGACACCGTTAACTTTTAACAAATTCTTTTTAATACTATTTTGCACATAGTCGCTCAGCTGAAGTTCGGACATTGTGCCTTTAGGCGAGCGAGCTGTTAAAAAGCCCAAAATATCGCTTGAACGGCGGGATACGGTAATACCTTGCTGCTGCACTTCCGCCGGCAGTTTGGACAAAGCCTGCTGCACGCGGTTTTGAGTTTTAACCTGAGCCATATCCGGATTTGTTCCTACTTTAAAAGTAACAGTCAAATCATAACTTCCGGCTGAGTCAGATGTTGAATCCATGTACAGCATATCTTCCACGCCGTTAATAGTTTCTTCCAATGGAATACCTACCGTATTGGCAATAACTTCGGCGCTGGCTCCGGGGTAAGTTGCCGAAACAACGATTGTCGGCGGCGTAACCTCAGGATATAAAGAAATAGGCAATGAGAACAACGAAATTGCGCCGGCCAAAGTCAGCACAATCGAAATCACCATTGCAAAACGAGGGCGTTCAATAAAAATTCTTGAAAACATTTTTTATTTTTCCTCTACATTAACATTTTCGGCGCGGACTTTTGTGCCATCTGAAACTTTTTGAAGTCCTTGAACAATAACTCTGTCACCAGCCTTCAAACCGAGTTTGGCAATTTGACGATCTCCCATAACTTCACCCAAAGCAACGCGGCGCTGTTCTACAATACCTTTATCATTAACAACCATGACATAATTGCCGTGTTCGTCTTGTCCTATAGAAGCTTGAGAAATAACAACAGCTTGTTGCGGAGCACCGGAATCAATATTCATATTAACATAGCTTCCCGGAACCAAAATGCCGTCATCATTGCTGAATTCACCATAAACAGCAATTGTCGCTGTGTTGGTATCAATGGTGTTGTCAATAAATTCACTGGTTGAAGTCATGCGAACAACTTTGCCGTTTGGCAATTCAACTCTGGTGTTAACACGGCCATTTGTAATTGTGCTTTGTAAAAAGTCCGTCATTTGCTTGTCGGTAATAGAAAAAGTGATTCTAATAGGATTAACCTGAACAAGAGTTGCTAAAACACCGCTGGAAGTGCTTACAAAATTGCCTTCCGTAACTTTTGCTTTACCGATTTTACCGGAAAAAGGAGCCTTAATTTCGGCATAACCCAAATCAATTTCGGCCAATTTATAATTGGCTTCGGCCTGTTTTACCGCTGCACGGGCCTGAAGCAAGTTGGAATAAGCTTCATCCAATTTTGCTTCTGAAGCATATTTTTGCTGATTCAATGATTTTTGACGATAATAATCTTTTTCTATTTTTGTCAGACTGGCTTTTGCTGAATCAAGTTCAGCTTTGCGCAAATCAGCTGTTGCCTGATATTTAGCTTTTTCAATTACAAAAAGCACATCTCCGGCATTAACCATAGAACCTTCTTTAAAAGTAACTTTTTCCAAATATCCGCTGACTTGTGGCTGCAAGCTAACAGAATTAATAGCTTCCACATGTCCGATTACGCTTTGGTACGGAGTAACATCTTGTTCTTTAACGGTTTCTACCAAAACAAAAGGCTCTGATGCCATACCTGCCGCCCCCATCATACTCTGCGGAGTAAGACGTGTTTTGAGAAACCAGCCGGCTGATATGCAAAGCACTATCAAAACCCCCTGCCTCAAAATCCTGCGGTTACTCATTTTTCCTACTTTCATTTTATTTTTCCTCTCTTTTTAGCCAGTCTAATATGATATCCAAAACACATATAAAATTTTTCGACAAACTGAACTCTTTGTTGCAATCCGCGACATAGGTATCCAAAGCGCCGCGCCATGAATTGGCAATCATCCAAGCAAATTCACGAACATCGGCCGATGTGGATATTTCTCCCTTTTTCTGCGCTGAGGTCAGAGCATTGAGTATTGTTGTCATATGAAAATTGCGGATTTCGCCCAATTTTGCGATTACCCGATTAAAAATTTCATCGCTCCACTCTACCTGCATAGTCGCAAAAAAGATAAATTTTTGCAAATTGGGATTAGACTCAACATATTGAGCTTCTTTCAAAAAGAACTCTCTCAATTCCGCAAGTGTTTCAGGAAGATGTTGCTTTTCACCGAGCCTTTTGCATTTTTCCTGCAAATGGCGTTTTATTAAATCAACCAAAAGATCCGTTTTGTCTTTAAAATGCCAATAAACGGCGCCTTTGGTCATACCAATGCGGGCAGAAATATCGCCGAACGATGTTTTGGAAAAACCTTTTTCATAAAAACAATCCAAAGCAGACTGCAATATCTGCGTTTTGGTGTCTTCGGTTTCTTCTTTGGTTTTGCGAACCATTTCATCCTCTAATATTCATACATTCAGGTAGGTATGTATATTAAAAATGAGAAAAATACAAGAAAAAAAATAAAATCAAACAATTTTTTTCTCGCTTTTTCACTCAAGAAATCAAAAGAAAACAACATTATTTTTTAACTTATACCAACTTGACAAAAATTTCGTCACAACATACAATACATGTATTATAACAAGATAAGGAAAATGCCCATGTTTTCGAAAAAGCGCCTTTATCAAGATATTAATCAAGTTTGTTCTCTTACAGATGCGGTTTATGGTTCTTACACGGAGCTTCATAAATACGATAAAAACGGCAGTCCCGTAAAATTGCTTGAATTTATAAACAAAGCCCAAAAGCTTATGGGAGAAAATGCCGCTTATTACTTGTATGCCGGAGGTATTTTACGTCAACAAATGGGTGGAGATTATGACTTCTGTTTTCCTTCCGATGTGGCAGAAGGCGGCGGCGTTACGGTCAACCAACTAGGCATAAAAGACGGAAAAGACTACCGACTTGTTTTGTTTTTTGACGACAAAACCCTGCAAGACCGCTATAACATATACCACGAACTCGGACATTTGATGCAATATCGTTTCAATATGTTCAATCATAAAGATATCCGGCAAATATATAACTTTATGGACAAGGGAATAAAAGCCAAAAAAACATCTTTCGGAAATTTAACCAAACGTTTTGTCAGTGCGAACAATTACCAGCTGCACCTATATGAAACCCACGCCAACGCTTTTGCAACCGCTTGCATGCTTTTGCGCTGCCAAAACCAGAAAGAATTGCGCAGTCAAAGTTTGGACTGTTATTTGAGAGCCGGAAATATATTTTTTGAAGGTGTACGCGATCCGCAAAAAATATATCCGGCTATGAAATACTATTCCGCCCTCCCCGTTCAAAAAGCAACAATCCGTGAAGTCAACAATTGGTTTAAGACCGGAGAAATCAACAAATATAAAAATAAGAACGGCGATATTGATTTTGACGCTTTAGCTTTTAAAACACGTGAAATCACATTAAAACATGCCTACTCTCCGCGCACATTCAGTCAATTTCTAAAACAAAAAATATTTGCCTCGCATCCATCATCTGAACAAGGCTGGAGGCATTCTGTTCCCGAAGCGGCATTGCTCTGGCTGACAAGAAAACTTTATAATCCGGATCAAGCCAGTTTGGACCAACGGACAAAGCGCCATGAACAAATAGATTTACAGCGCCGTTGTCCGGCGTTTGAACCTTTGCCCGAAAAAGACGAAGCCGCAAAATTGATTAATATGTGCTGCCAAATAGACAATGCCGTTGTAGAACTGCATAATTGCTGCGAAACCATTGATATAGAAATTGAAAACCATGACGAATTTGATTTGAATCACGCCATCTCAGCCGGACATCTGCCCGACAGCGTTGTTGAAACCGTTGAAAAACGCTTAATGTTTGAACATGGAATTTCAGAAGAGGAAGCTCAGATATTATTAAAACCATATCAAGATAATATAAACAAAATTTTAAGCAAAGAATATGACACCGATGCTGTTTTAAGCATTATGGACTTTATGAACACAACAAACGGTCGCAATCAAATTTGGGAAATGTATTATCAAAAAAACGCCGACCCAGAAATTGAAATTGCCCCTTTAGATATTGTTGAAAAGCTGGAAAAACCATCAAAAAAAGAAATTCTCAAAAAAGAAGTCAAATGTTTTAAAGACATACGCAATATCATAACCGACACTTTGTGCCAAAGCGTTCCTAATTCGGAAAAAACTAATTTTTCGGAAGTTCAGCGTTTTGTTATAGACAATATAGCAACTGAAGCCTTTTATAAAAACAATAGAGCTATCGGCAAACAAGCTTTGAATCTTGCGCAACAAAGAATTCCGCAGCTCAAAAAACAACAGCCAGCTCAGCGGTTTTGTGAAGAGATAGACAAACTTTATTGCTTGTATTTTACAAAACCCGACATTTTTGCCCAAACTGTTCAAAAATACCGCAAAGATTTGTACCGCAGCTGTGGTCTATCGGATAAAAAAATTGTCATAAACCACAACACTTTTGAGCGCTAAATTTATTTTGAATTTATTTTTTACTGTGTTATAATCACGCTGAAAAAGACAGGAGTTCCGATTATGAAAAACGAAGAAATCGCTCAAAAACTTGAAAAATTGTCAAAATTGTACATGCAGCTAAAAGCTTTGCGTGAAGCTCAAGGCGACAATTTCAGCCAAGAAGATGAAGATTTGCTGTCAAATGCCGAACTTTTGGAAGAAGCGCTCAAAAACTATATGTATCAATTCGGATTGTCTATTTACCGTAACAAAAAAGGAAAACGCTTTTTCAAAAAATTTATTCACGATGAAGATGAAGTTCGCGGTTTTGATGAATTGGATAACCAATGCTTTGAATTTCAGGAATCCGAACCGAGCTTTTTGCAGCGTTTGTTGGAATATAAACCGGCAGACCGAATTTTAATGACCAAAGATATTGAAAATACCGTTGAAGAACTTTATCAAAAAGATCAACAAATGATTGATATTTTTGACGAACTTATCAACGAAGAAGCCGAACGCTGCGTACAGGCAATAAAAGAAACCGAAATCGAAAACAATATTGAAAAAACTTTTGATATTCAAAATGAAATTGATACCCCGCAAATCAATATTGAAATTGATGCTCCTACCATTGAACTCTCCGAAATCGAAAAAGACATCAAACAAACTGCTCCCGCTCCTCAAAAAACAGTTATCAAACAGGTTTCAAATTCTCAGAAAAATCAGGAAAAAGCTAAAAAACCGGTTAAAATTATTCCCAAAGTTCATGATACTTATGATTGCGGCACTGAAAATGTTGACGATGAACCGCTGCCAACTCAAACAACGCCGATTAAGCCTCACCGCATACAACATGAGGTTAAGGACAACAGCAACGACAGATGATATTTTATTGTTAAAATATTTGTTTTAGCCAACCACGCATTTTTTAATTGGAACGTATAAATTTTCAATAAAATCTGTTATATACCCCCAGTCAGGTGTTCTATTATTGCTCGTTGGTAAAAAAAATTTTTTCTTCTTTAATTTTTGACTTTATGGAGCTCCCAGTTATTTTTGGGTGCGCTACAAAAAGCGCTTTTTCATATTAAAACGAGTAGAATATGTAAGAAAACAATAAGCTTAAAATTATCTATTCATTCAATTCTTATTAACGTTTTAACGGTTTTCCATCAGCATTTTTAAAACTACCCGTTAAAATACAGATAAAATCAATAAAAACCCAAATACTAACAATTGGAAGACCGACAATAGAAATCGCTAAAATAAGCATAATAACAGCACTTATTGTGTGACCGGTATAAAATCTGTGCGCACCCAAGTTGCCTAAAAATAGACACAACAATAACGCAATTATAAATTTTTCACTTTTTTCTGTTACTTTATCTTGTTTGATTGCACATCCACAGTGAACACAAACTACTGCTTTATCGTTAACTTCTTTTCCACAATTATAACAAAACATTTTTAATGCACCTTTTCACACAACAAAAAAAGCCGCTGATGAGGCGACTGGAAGTTGGAAACTGCCGTAAAACAGTGCGACATATTTATTATATACAATATATAACGTATTTTGTCGCCTTCCAGTCAAAGACCAGAAGGCGTGCATATTTTTCGTCTTTACACAGACGTTTACGGAGAGGTTTCCACACCTCGGACAGGTCATCAATCCTATCCGTTGTTGATATTACATTTTAAGGAAATAAAAAGCAAGTCAATTCAATGTAAATTTATATATCCGTTTCTTTTACGGGCTTACAGCCGCAATAGCGCTGGTTATACAGTTTCAACTCTTTAACCAACTGCAAACGGCGGTCTTGCATTCCGCCTTTACGCGCCTCAATTTCCAAATAAGGCATATTTGTTGCTTGTGCCGCTCTTTGAGCCGCTCTATTTACCTGATTCAAATCTTTCCAGCGTGACGCTCCCAAAACCGAAGCCACCGCATCAAAATTGTTTTCTTTGGCATATTCCATCACACGTTTTAGCCGCATTTCAAAACATATATCACAACGCCTGCCCCGTTCAGGTTCATTTTCCAATCCTTTGGTCAATGCACACCAACGTTCGTTGTCATACTCCAACGCAATAAAAGGAACATTATACTTTTGGCACAAACGTAAGTTTTCATCACGGCGCTTTTCATATTCAGCGTAAGGACGAATGTTCGGATTATAAAAAACGACTGCAAAATCGGCCTTATCTTGCGCCATTTTTTCAATTACAGCACAAGAACAAGGTGCACAGCATGACAATAACAAAAATTTCATATTTAATCTCCGCACCTACAATAACAAGAAACAAAGATAAAAACAACCCTCGAAAAGCGGCTATAATAAAATTGAAAGTTTTAAAATAAAAAAAAAGCAGGAAGGTTTTTTCCTTACTGCTTTTTTATAGATAATCTAAACCCCAAACAGATAAGCAAGAGCCTCTGCAAGGTCTGGAAAAACTGCAACTGAAGAACCGCTGAAGCGATCCTGAAGTTCATAGCGCTGCTCTGCCGGCAAATAAACTAAAGTGTCAAACTCTGTTTCGCCCAAAACAATCTGTTCGGAAGAAGCTTTTTCTTTGTTTGCCTTAACAACATCGGTAAAATACCCAGGCTGTCCTTTCACATTCAAAGCATAGAGCTCTGCACTGTCGCTGCAAATGCCATTGAGCTGTTGTGCCAAAGTATAAAACTCATCAGGAAGAACCAGTTTTTTGGCAATCTTCTTGCGAATGTAGTTCAACACACCGGCATCAACAACAACACCGCAGGTAATACCTTCTTTGCGTTTAATTTGTTCAACAACTGCGCGCAAATCTTTTGTTTTTGTATTCATAAAGGAAATAATTAATGATTAATAATCGTTTTGTAGCGATATTATTAATCATTTTTATTTTTATGTCAAGCTTTTTGTCAAAAAATTACAAAAACATATATTCAATCGGCTGTAATATTGTATCAAACGAGGCAACAGCTGCGTCTTTTGCTTTATCACGCAATTGATATTGCTGGATTTGACAATCATAAATCAAATAGTCAAAATCCGTTTCGCCCAAAACGCAGACCGTTTCATAATCATCACGGTCAAGAGCCTCATTCATTCGGATAACATCTCTAAAATTACGATTATCTCCCAAAGGCATAACCGCATAAATTTCAGCTTTATCGCTTTTCAAACCATTGGCATATTTTACCATCGAAAAATATTCATCCGGCAAAACAGCCATTCCTTCAGCCTGCAAATATTTTCTGGCATCAATGTTATGATATACATTAACGCGCCCTCCGGTCACAACTTCACCGGATTTTTGCAGCTTTTCGATTAAATCTTTCACTGGTAACCTCCGCGGGCAATATCTGTGTACGTTAAGCGGTTTGAATAATCTTCGCGGCGCTGAGCAGTAAAACTGACTGTGCCGGCTTGCAAATAAACCGTTTTATCTTTTGTATCTTTTAAATTCGTCAAACGATAAACATTACCTTTGGTGTCGTGTGTATCTGCGGCATGCTCGAATTCTTTATGGTTTTTCTCATCAGGAAAATCGACAACAGCCGTAAAGTTTTCAGAATCATCAATTTTAATGGCATTTTTACCTAGTGCTGCAGCATCTTGAACATAAACTTTGTGATGGACTGAAAGTTTAGGAATAACACCGTCATATTTATTAACATCGAGAGTAACCGTTCCTTTGGTTTTAATTTGTGTCAGCAAATCTTTTATATATTCAGAGCTGACGCCTCTTGTTTCCAACAGAGATTTCAGACTGTCCATCTTCTTTTTATCTTTGCCGAACTCGCGCCAAAATTTTATACGCGCGCCCTCATCGCATTTATTATTTAAGCTCTTAAAAGAAACTTTCTGTAACTCTGACGGCGTTTTGCCATTATTTTTTTCTTTATAAAGAATGTGTCCCACATCTGAAATAGTGAGATTTTCCACCACTTCCTGCGGAATCCGCTGATGCTTGACAGCTTGCTGCAAATCAGGAATAAGCTGTGACATATTTTGACTCAAAGACATAGCCTGCACTGCCGGATTTTTCGACCAATCATAATCAGCCGGTAATTTTCCGCTGCCGATAACATCTGTCAGCGCTTGATTATGCGGATCGGCAAATTTTACATACTCGCGCGAATATCCTTCGCCGTTGTTGGTAGACAACAAGTTAGGCATAGTAAATTCGCCTTCAAAAGCCCCGCGGACCACCAACTGGACATTATTATCCGTTTTCACTTCAGGAATTTTTTCAATTTTGCGGTCGTATGGCTGCAAAATTTTGTTATATACATCTCTTTTTTCTTCAGTAGGGTTCTTTTTGAAATCGTCAAGAATAACATCAAGAACACGGCGTTTCATTTTTTGGCAGGCTTTTTTCAAAGCGCCGGAACCATTTCGGCTGTCAAATTCTTTAATATTCATGCCTAATTTTTTATTTAGAAGATAACTGTAGCCTCTGGTTTCTTTAAAAAGTTTTTGACATAACTCATAGCTGCTTTGATCATCTTCATGATATGATAAAAGTTTATCCAGTATTTTAATATTTAAAATATCTGCGGACGAAAAAACATCAGAGCGGGAACTTTGGTTTTCACCTTCATTGGAACGAACAGGCTCCATACCGCGTATTTCACTGCCTCCGGCACGAACGGCAGTCGCGCTTATCCTTATTCTCTGGCGTTTTCTTTTAGGAGCTTCTCCATCAGATTTTTCATTGTTATAAACATTTCCGGTCATGTCAATCACACCTCTCATATTTTTGTCTAAAATTAGACTAACACAGTTTATATGATAATACAATTACAAAAATTAAAATTTTCTTGATTATAATATCGGAACAATACATAATTCGCCTAAAATAAACAGAAGGATAAATAATGAGAGTATTAGTCGGATTAAGCGGCGGCGTTGATTCTGCCGCAACAGCATGGCTTATGAAACAAGCCGGACACGAAGTTATCGGCGCAACCATGTCTATTTGGGATAAAAACACCAATTTTCATGGCAACAGCAGCGCCGATTCCTGTTTTTCGCCGCACGAAGAACAAGATATTGAAGCCGCGCGCGCCATTTGCAAAAAACTTGACATACCTTACCATGTTTTTGACTGCTCTGAAGAATATAAAAAAATTGTCCTTCACAACTTCAAAACCGAATATATGAGCGGACGCACGCCCAATCCTTGTGTTTGGTGCAATGCCACCATCAAATTCGATGCTCTGCCCCGCACTGCCGCTGCTCAAGGTCTTGTTTTTGACAAATTTGCAACCGGACACTACGCCCGTTTGGAGTTTGATGAAAATTCCGGACGTTATCGCATAAGACGCGGCATTGATCCCAAAAAAGATCAGTCTTATTTTTTATACCGCCTGAAACAAGAGCAATTGGCGCGCATTTTGCTGCCGCTCGGAGGATATGCAAAAAATGAAGTTCGCAATTTTGCCCGTATGGCAGGACTTGACGTTGCCGACAAGCCGGACAGTCAGGACTTTTATTCCGGTGACATTAACGATATTTTGCAAAACGAACCGCAAGTTGGAAATTTTGTAGATAAAAACGGAAAAATTTTAGGTCAGCATCAGGGATTTTGGCATTATACGGTCGGACAGCGCCGCGGTATGGGAATTTCGGCAGAAAAACCATTGTATGTGGTTAGTATCAATCAGGAAAAAAACGAAGTGATTTTAGGTTTTGCCGATGATACCGTACAAAGCGAACTAACTTGCGCCAATCTGTCATGGCTTTCAATTTCCGGTATTACAGAACCTAGGCACGTGCTCGCCCGAATTCGCTCCAGCCAAAATCCGACACCGGCTTTGATAACTCCGCTTGAAAACAATGAATTAAAAGTGGAATTTGAAAATATGCAAAAAGCCGTCGCCCCCGGACAGTCTGTTGTGTTCTATGACAACGATATTGTTTTAGGCGGCGGAATTATAAAAAAATAAATCAGCGCATTTTTTCTTTAATTATATCCACTGTTAAAATTTGCGGTAAAATAACATAATTGCCTTTTCCTCCATAATAGACATACATAGGCACACTGCTGCGCCCAAAAGCAGCAAGCGCCTCTGTTATGTTTTTATTTTGCATTGTCCAATCGGCTTTAAACAAATGTATTTTTTTCTCTTTGACAAGCTGAGCAAAACCGTCGCTGTTCAACACGACCTTTTCGTTGGCAAGACAAGTTAAACACCACTTAGCTGTAAAATCGACAAAAACTTTTTCCCCGCTTTCGACCAGCTGTTCTATTTTTTCACGATTATAGGGCTGCCAGTCAGCTTTGGAAGAACTTTCTAAACCAAATAAAATCCATAATAGCCACAAAGCCGTCATAAACATAGGCACAGCAAAAAAACGTTTAAGCCATAACATCCATTTTCCGGGGCGCGGTAAAACACGCTGCATAAATTTCGGAAAAAGCTCAGCCATAAAAAACGGCAAAGCATAACCAACCCCCAAGGCTACAAACACACCGTAAAATTCATATCCCGAAATATCGGAAGTAAGCGACCAGCCGACAGCCGCCCCCATAAAAGGAGCCGCGCAGGGACTTGCTATCAAAACCGCCAAAAGTCCCGTCAAAAAAGAGCCTGCCGGCATTTTTTTCCAAGCGAAATTAACTTTAAGCACATCCAAAAACATAAAAGCCAAAAGCAAAAAAACTATTGCCATAAATGCCACAAAATAAGGGGATTGGAGCTGAAATCCCCATCCCAGAGCCTGCCCTCTCGATTTTAGAAACTGTAAAATTGCCGACATAATGACAAAACATAAAACAACACCGGAAAAATAAGCCAGCGCATCGGCTCTTCTGCGAAAATTTTCTTTTTGCTGCATCAGACCTATAACTTTTAGGAACAACACGGGAAAAACACAAGGCATCAAATTGAGTATCAAACCTCCGGCAAAGGCCATCAATGCTGCTTTCAGCCACATCGGCAACGCAAAATCGTTTTGTTTCTGATTTTTTTCAACCGGAGAAAAATTTTTCTTTACAAAAGCTTCCGGTATTAATTCAAAATGCATTTTTTCAGGAACACACTCATTTCCGCAAGCCATCCAGAAAACATCCAAAGCCGGTGTCATTCCATGAGATTTTTCTAAAACAGCACGATATAGCCCTTCGGTTTTATACACATTAAGTCCGAACCCCTGATAAAGAATGTCCTCGCCTTCGCTCCATTCTTCTGAAACCAGCTTATAATTGCCCAAATCCCATTCAGCTTTTGCGGGCAAACCGAATTCCCCAGGTTGATGTGAATGAAAATACCATCCTTTTTTGGGCTTTATCTTCAATTCTATTGTTATGCTGTCATCAGAATCGTGAGCAAAAAATTCCGCAAAACCATGCTCGGTCTGTTGCCGCACGGCAGAGGCATCGGTTGCAAACAAACAAAGGCATAAAACAAAAAAGGCTATTTTTTTCATATTTATTTTTTTACCATAATAACAAAATTATAATATGCGGCGACGACAACGCTGAAAGCTTTAATCAAAGATAATATGCCAAAAGCCACAGCCATCGGAGCAAACCAATCGGGCATTAAGCACAATAAAACCATTACAACCAAAGTTTCGGATCCCTGAGCTATGCCTCCGAGATAAAAAGGAGAATTATCTAAATTAAGTTTCTGTTCCGAATTAAGCTTGTAGGCTACGACCGAGTAAGCCAACATTGAGCAAGCCGCCGCGGCAAAACTAAACATCAAAAAGCAAGCGGCAACGGCATTGTCTGTATTGCCGAGAGAAAATCCCCACAAAACACCTGCATAAAAAATATAGTCAAGAGTTGTATCCAAAAAAACACCAAAATTTGTTACTTTGGTGGCACGGGCTATTGCACCATCAATCCCGTCGCAGAATCTGTTCAGCAATATGGCGAACAAAGCCCAGCCATACATCTCCAATGCCAAAAAATTAACAGCAAAAAAGCCTATAAAAAATCCTGTCCAGCTGACCCAATTCGCTTTTATTCCGATTTTACTTAATTTTTCACCCCATACATTAAAAAAATTATAAAAGCGCCCGTAAGCCACGCGCCAGATTTTGTTACTGGCTTTCCAAAACGCCCACAGCGCGGCTATTGTTTTCACGCTCAATGCTTCTTTTGCTTTCTTCCAAAATTCTAAGCATTTCGGCTTAAAATTTTGCCAAAACTTTATAATTTTTTGCTTGAGAATTTGTAAATATTCTTTCATAATGTGTTGCCTTTCAATAAATGACTGCTATTAATATATATAGTTTCTAAAAATAAAATAATTACTAATTTTTAACGGTGCAATTATAATGCGTATATTAAAATATTTTTCCATATTTTTGTTTTTGGCTGCAATTGTTTGGTATTTGTCAGGATACAAAAAAAGCTATCAACTCTTAACCGGCGAAACTTTTGGAACTTATTATACCATAAAAGTTCGTTCAACAAAAGAAAACAATCTGCTGCAAAAAATAGTTAAACAGAAATTTTCCGACATCAACTCGGAAATGTCAGTTTTTGATATGAACTCTGAAATATCGGAAATCAACCGTATCCCAGCCGGACAATGGATAGCTTTATCAGCCGATATGAGCGCATTATTAAAAAATGCGTATCAAATTTATCAAATGAGCGGCGGCGCTTTTGATCCGACAACAGGACGCCTGATTGATTTATGGGGATTCGGCACAACAGGAAACATTCAAAAAATACCTGATGATGCCGAAATTAAAAAAACTTTAGCCACAACCGGATTTGATAAAATTCAATTCAGTGCTGATTTTTCCCGTTTACGCAAAAAATACGCCGAAACAACCTTGAATTTATCAGCAATTGCAAAAGGTTATGCCGTTGACAGAACCGCTTCTTTATTGAAAGCGGAAAGATATAAAAATTTCATTGTTGAAATTGGAGGCGAAGTATATGCTTTCGGCACCAGAAATGAAAACGCAAAAGGTTGGAATATTGGTATTGCCGATCCATCTGGCGAAGATGGGGCAAATCTAGCCGTAGTCACCTTAAAAAATTATGCGGTAGCCACTTCCGGCGATTACAATAATTTCTTTTACATCAACGACAAGAAATATTCGCATACCATAAATCCCAAAACTGGCTATCCAGTTGAAAACAATTTGATTTCGGTTACGGTTTTCAATAAAAGCTGCATGACTGCCGACGGATTGGCAACAGCAATTATGTCTATGGGAGAAAGCAAAGCCGCCAACTTTATCAGCAGTAACAAACTGGCTGTTATTATGTTTGTTAAAGATGAAAACGGAAGCATTTCACCGATAATTTCAGACGCAGCGCAAAAATTTTTAAAACAATGACAGAAATAGCGCATCCGGCAACGGTTATCGCCGTTGAAACAACAAAAATAACTCTGCAGCTGACCTCTGAAAACCATTGTCATAACTGTGCTTTGCAAAACGTCTGCAGTTCGGGCGAAACATCTGAACGCACAATAACATTAAACGATAAAAAAGCAGCAAAAAATTTTTATATCGGACAGAATGTTGAAGTTATACTAAGTTCAAAACAAATAACCCAAGCCGCCGTTTACGGATATATACTTCCTTTGCTGCTGGTTTTGTTTTTTTTATTTGTACCGTATTTTTTGACACACAACGAAACTCTTGCGGCGCTTTTGTCTTTAGCAGTTATTCCGGTTTATTATTCCCTGCTCTGGCTGTTTCGTAAAAAAATAAAAAAAACATTGCAAATAAGCATAAGACAAACAAAAAAAACTCTTTAAATAGCAATAAAATATGTTACTTTAACTTTATCATTTTTATTTAATCGGGAAAAATGCCGGATATGATATTTTATAATATTTTTATTTTGTCAGCTCTGGCAACAGTGGCTGCAATCGTTTTATATTTTACTGCCAAAAAATTTCAGGTTGAAGAAAACCCTTTGGTTGAAGAAATAGCTTTACTGCTTCCGCAAGCCAATTGCGGAGCCTGCGGAAGCGCCGGCTGCCACGCTTTTGCGCAACGATGCGCCGCAGCTTCTTCACAAGAAGAATTCCGCAAACTCTACTGTCCGGTCGGAGGGCAAAAAGTTATGGCTGCAATTGCCGCAAAAAAAGGCTATACCGTTGCCGAACATGAACCCAGCGCGGCTGTTTTGCTTTGTAACGGCAGTTGCGAAAAAGCTCCGGACAAAGTGCAATATATCGGTTTACACAGTTGCAGTTTGGCTTCGCGCGCTTTTGTCGGAAATACAGGCTGTCCTAACGGTTGTCTGAGGCTCGGCGATTGTGTTAGAAATTGCCCATTCGGCGCAATAGAAATAAACACGCAAACCGGACTTCCTTTTGTAAACCCTGATAAATGCACATCTTGCGGAACCTGCGTGCGTGTATGTCCGCGCGGATTATTTGAAATCAGACCATTGGGGAAAAATGGTGTAAGAGTTTATGTGGCTTGCAAAAACACGCAAAAAGGTGCCGTTGCGCGTAAAAACTGTCAAGCTGCTTGTATCGGCTGTATGAAATGCGCAAAAATTTGCCCTGATATAAAAGTTGAAAACAATCTGTCGTATATCCCGATTAACGTATCCGCCGAACGTTACGGAGCCGAACTATCTGCGGCTTGTCCGACCGGAGCCATTGTTTACACAGGAGATAAGCATGAGTAAAATAAAAACTTTTTTTATGGGCGGCATCCATCCTGAAAAGCACAAAATTTCTTCGGAAAAAGCCATTATAAATGCAGATATTCCAGAAATCGCTGTTATACCGGTTAAACAGCACATCGGAGCACCCGCAAAAATTTTGGTAAAAAAAGGCGATAAAGTAAAAGTCGGCACCCTTCTTGCTGACGCTGACGGAATTGTTTCGGCAGATGTTCATTCTTCTGTTTCGGGTGAAGTGCTTAAAATCGAAAATTCAGAAACTAATATCGGCTTTTCAGAGCAAATGATCACAATAAAAACCGAAGGGGATGTGTGGGAAGACGAAATTGACCGAACACCTGAAGTTATCCGCGAAATTTCAGCTTCGTCCGAAGAAATCATAAATATTATCCGCGGCGCCGGTATTGTCGGCATGGGAGGCGCTGGATATCCGACACCGATAAAAATCACCGTTCCCGAAAATAAAAAAGTGGATTGTCTTATTTTGAACGGCATTGAATGCGAACCATATTTGACGGCTGATGACCGCTTAATGCAGGAATGCGCCGAACAAATCGTCATCGGAGCTAAGATTCTCAATAAAGCGCTTGGTATACAAAAAGCCATAATTGCCATTGATGAAAACAAACCTGCCGCCATAGACGCATTGCGCAAAATCACCCGAGGATATGTTGGTGTTAATGTTGAAGTATGCGCTACAAAATATCCTCAGGGAGCCGAAAAACAACTTATTGCAGCCATAACCGGACGCAAGGTTCCTCCGGGGTGTCTGCCTGTCGACGTTGGCTGCGTTGTTCAAAATGTAGGAACTGTTTTTGCCGTTTATGAAGCCGTGCAAAAACACAAGCCTTTGTTTGAGCGTATTGTCACAATTAGCGGCGATGCTGTAAGCAGTCCGATGAATTTTCGCGTGCGCATAGGAACTTCTGCCTCGCTTTTGGTTGAAAAAGCAGGTATTTCAGAAAACATCGGCAAAATTATTTTCGGTGGTCCGATGATGGGCACAGCCGCCACTAATTTAAACGCGCCGATAACCAAAACAACCTCTGGCATTTTGCTCTTACGGGAAGAAAGCGCCGCTATGCCTGAAACAACAGCCTGCATTCGCTGCGCAACTTGCGTTGATGTCTGCCCTCAAGGACTTGAACCTTTTTCTATTTGCAATTTTGTTTGCAACGGAGAATATCAAGAAGCCAAAAAAATTCACGTTTTAGATTGTATTGAATGCGGGTGTTGCTCCTATTCTTGTCCGGCGCATATTCCGTTGCTTGACTATTGCAAGCTCGCAAAATACGAAATCAGAAAGAAAAAATAGGACTTTTAAACTATGCTTAAAATTTCGACTGCTCCCCATATATATTCATCGACAAGCACTGCTTCAATTATGCGTGATGTAATAATCTCCTTATTGCCTGCCGGAATTGCCGCTGTTATCTTCTTTGGACTTAACGCGCTTATAACCATTATTACGGCAGTGGCCGGATGCACGGCATTAGAGTGGATATGCCACCGCTATTTACTAAAAAAACAACCTACAACCAACGACTTATCGGCCATTGTTACAGGATTGTTGTTAGCATACAACCTTCCTTGCAATATACCTGTTTGGATGACTCTTATCGGCTGTTTTGTGGCAATCGTCATTACTAAAATTGCTTTTGGCGGTATCGGTAAAAATTTATTTAATCCCGCTTTGGTCGGACGTGTATTCCTTTTTGTTTCTTTTCCGGTGCAAATGACTTCTTGGATCAAACCGCAGCTGTTTGATTTTATGAACGCCGACGCAACAACCTCAGCAACAACATTAAGTATTTTGAAACACGCCGATGCGACGACTTCGGCCACTCAATTAAACGGACAGTTACCAAACTATTGGGATATGTTTATCGGAAACATTGGCGGTTCTTTGGGTGAAGTTTCAAGTTTTGCTTTGCTATTAGGGTTGTTTTACCTGCTGTGGCGGCGAGTGATTTCATGGCATATTCCAGTCTATTTTGTCGGCAGTTTCTTATTGCTAAACACAATAGATTGGTTTTTCTATGATAATCTGCAAAGCGAACCTCTTACTCAGCTTCTGTCGGGCGGATTATTACTTGGAGCCTTTTTTATGGCCACAGACTATACAACATCGCCGATGTGCAAAAGCGGAAAAATAATTTTTGCAATCGGCTGCGGCGCACTCACATTTGTTATCCGACGTTTCGGCGCATATCCCGAAGGTGTTTCTTTTGCCATTTTAATCATGAACGCTTTTGTGCCTTTGATAGATAAAACTTTTAAACCGCGCATTTTCGGTACTGGGAGAAAATAATATGAAACCGCTGAAATCTTCCCTTTTTAATATGATTACGGCTATGCTGGTTGTTTCAATCTGTTCGGCAACGGCTATCGGATATGTTTATCAACTGACTGAAAAACCAATAGCCGTTTCAAAAAAACAAAAAACTTTGAATGCCATAAAGGAAATGGTCGGAAATTTTAACAATAACCCTTTTGAAGAAAAAACACTGCTTTCTGACGGGCAAACCGAATTATACCCTGCCCGACAAGACGGAATTATAACCGCAGTTGCCATAAAAACATACAGCAAAAACGGCTTTGGCGGAAAAATTGAATTAATCGTCGGAATTTCAATAGACGGAACATTGAACGGCTATAAAATAATCGAACAAAACGAAACCCCAGGGCTGGGTTCTAAAATCACGGAAAATAAATTTAAAAATCAATTTTACGGACTGAACGCCCATAACGACAATAATCTTGAACTAAGCAAAGACGGCGGCGAAATTGATGCCATAACCGGCGCTACAATCAGTTCCCGTGCAGTGGTCGAAGCTGTAAAAAAAGCTATGGAAGCTTATAATCGTTTTGTAGGAGCTCAAAATGAATAACCAAAGTTTGAACAATTTTACCAAAGGAATTTTTAAAGAAAATCCCGTTTTTGTTATGATGCTCGGCATGTGTCCGACTTTGGGCGTTACAACCTCAATGTCAAACGGCATCGGCATGGGATTGGCCACGCTGTTTGTGCTGATTATGTCAAATCTTGCCATTTCGCTCGTAAAAAACTTAATTCCCGCAATGGTAAGAATCCCCTGCTATATTGTAATCATTGCTTCTTTTGTCACCATTATCAGCCTGCTTATGGAAGCCTATTTGCCCGAAATACACGCCAAACTTGGAATTTATATTCCGTTGATTGTCGTTAACTGCATTATTTTGGGGCGCGCCGAAGCTTTTGCTTCCAAAAACGGACTTTGGCAATCTTTTCTTGACGCTTTAGGCATGGGAATAGGTTTTACTTTTGCCTTATCGCTGCTTGGAGCCATTCGTGAAATTTTAGGCGCTGGTTCTATTATGGGGTGGAATTTTATCGGCGACAGCGGCTATCCCGTATTGTTGTTTATTATGCCTCCGGGAGCTTTTTTAGCTTTAGCCGGATTAATTATGTTTTTCAATAAAGTCACCGGAGCAAACAAATGAATTTGACAATGCTTTTTATCTCGGCCATTTTAGTAAACAACATTATTCTTTCGCAATTTCTTGGAATATGCCCTTTTCTCGGCGTTTCAAAAAAAATATCGACTGCTGCCGGCATGGGATTGGCTGTAATGTTTGTTATGACATTGTCAGGAATAGCCACCTGGCTGGTCTATTATAAACTGCTGGTTCCTCATCATCTTGAGTTTATGAACACGGTTGTATTTATTTTGGTTATTGCCTCATTGGTGCAAATGGTCGAAATCATCATAAAAAAATCATCACCGGCTCTCTATCAGGCATTAGGAATTTACTTGCCGCTAATCACCACCAATTGCGCGGTTTTGGGTATTGCCATTTTATCCATACAAAAAGAATACAACCTGATTTATGCCGTATGTTTCAATTTGGCAAACGCTATGGGATTCACTCTGGCTATTGTCTTGTTTGCCGGAATGCGCGAACGCATTAACGCTTCTGCGTCCTGCTTGCCCAAAGCCGTGCGGGGAGCTCCGATTGTATTGATTACCGCTGCTTTGCTTTCATTGGCATTTATGGGATTTTCGGGCATCGGAAGATAACTCAGGCTTCAAAATCTCCTCAAAATGAGGAGATTTTTTTATATCTGCACTTCTGATAAAGTTTTAAGCAAATCACTTGCATTCAAAGCATTCAGCTCATTTGTAAAACGCTTTTTATCATAAAATACGGTATTTCTGATTGTATTTTTATCATCAACCTGCCAAACGGCTATCGCTAAATTTGGTAAAAACAAATTTTCTTCCAAATTGTCAAAATAATCGGCATAAGCTTTTTTGAGCTGTTCGGTCTTGTTAGGATTAATATCTTTTATTCCCTTAACTTCTATATAAAGCAAAAAATTGTTTTTGAATTTGATAATAAAATCGAAATAACTCTTTTTGACATTGAAAACATCATCTATATATTCGCCGAAAATTGTTGATGTCGGCTGATTTTTCGCCCAAATTTTAATTTTATCGCTATCCTCGGCAAACTTATAAATCAAATTAAAAACCGCGCGCTCAGGATTTGAGTCCAAAGGCTGACGGTTGCCGTCAATCATATCGTCTTTGTTTATATCAAACAAATATTCTCTTGAAACACGTTCATCGAGCACACTTTTATCATACAGCTGCACATACGATTTAGGGTCATAGCGCTGCTCGCTGATTTTATAAACAGGCTTCATATTTCTGGATTGTGACAATATTTGGCTTAAATCAGATTTAAATTGCAAAAACAAACGATTAAAAACAAATTCTTCTTGTATTTTCTCTTGTTTGCAAAAATTGACAACTTCCGTTTTAATAACATCATACAGTCGGCTGTTAGATGCCAGCAGCCTTTTATAATCACGCAAAAAAATAAAAGGATTTGTGACCAGCGCATAAATTTCATTGCCTCCGGCTTTGCTTAAAATTCTTTTGTACGCGGTATGATTGTCAATAAAAACATCATCTATCGCTTGTTTGATATAATTTTTGTTTTTATTCAGCCATTTTTTCAAATTTTCACAAAATTCTTTAGATGAAACAGAATGTTCAATGCTTTTTCGGTTTGCAATATCAATTGATAAAAACGTTTCGCTGCAATGCTTGTCCTTAACCGTTGAAACATACATTTTAGCGCAGTTGTCATCGGCATTCTCCGCATTTGAATAAACATAATATTTGTCGGTTACGGGATTTTTTTCCAAATTAGGATAAGGATTGCGTTTAATTCTGCCTATGGTTTGAATATTTAAGGCCTGTGAAGAAACTTTGCGCAGCTGCACCAACATACAGGCGCGCGGAATATCCCAACCGGTTGACGGACCTATTTTGAAAATAACCGCATCTATATCGCTGTTGTTTTGGGTTATATCGTCCAAACTGAAATCACTTAGATAAACTCTGTCCGAATTTTTGTCGCCATTGCCGAAATATTGCGCCCAAGAGATATTGTGAATTTGCAAAACCTTCTTTATTCTGTTTAGATTTTCAGCAAATTCCAATGCTTTAACTTTATCGCTCGCCGAATCATTATCAACCTGAATAAGCATTGCCGGACGGATACCGACATTTAATTCTGCATATTCTCGCTTTATATTCTTAAATTTGGCAACAGCGTCTTCTAAAACTTCATCATCTTTCAAATCTTTATTCAACAAAGGAACAGCCCTTGTTTTTAACAAATATTTCCCATCGTTCAAAACAGGATTGTTCAATTCGCTTTCTTTCAGTTCCACGCGGTTGGGATTACTCTTGTCAGGAGTTGCCGTCATTTTCAGCAAAAAAGAAGCATTTTCGCTCATCAATTTTTCAAAATTTTGCGAATAGTTGCTGTTATCGGCTTTTTCTCCGCCGATATGCGCTTCATCTCTGATGTATATAAGTTTATATCCCTTATCAACCGCCGACAAAACAAAATCATCAATAATACCGCATTCCGACAAAATCCGTCCTTTACCGAAAGAGGCTTTGCCAAATATATAAACCTTGTTTTGTTGCGGTATAATTTTATTTATGCTTTCAATTTTATCGCTCTTTGACAAAGACGGCGACTGCACATACTCAACCTCAAATTTTGAAAAAGGCAAATCAACTTTATATTTATTAATTTTCTGTTCAAAGAAAAACGGCAAAGAAGATGATGACGGCGTTGCAATAACAAAAACAAATTTCTCGCCGTTATTATTCTCTATCATTTTTGATATAAAATACGAAGCCATCAAAGTTTTGCCGGAACCAGTAGGCGCCTTAAACTCGCAAAACACTTTTTGACAAGGATTATACAAATCCAATATTGCTTCAACCGTTGTTTTTTGCAGAGAAGTCAGTTCCATTGTTTAGTCCTCTTGTTTGTACGGACACAATGCCGACAACTCGTTATAAACGTCAAAATCATTTGAATAATCGTAATTTTCGTTTATTTTTTCAAACTCTTTCTTGGCAAACTCTTTGATTTTTTCCGCTTTATCCAAATCATTCAAAGTCAGAGGCTCATACTCAAGCTTAAAAACCCTAACACTGTTATCAGACAGATAAGCTTTGTCTTTACTGTAAGTCCATTCAAAACTTTCTCCTTTGCTGCCTTTTCCGGTAATAACCCGATAAAGCCTTTCTCGGGTTATGTTTTCGCCGATACCGTTTTCATTATTCGTAACCAAAATAAACTTGCGTTTTCCTCCATCTTCGGCATTCAGCTCCATAACCGCCTGCCCTGTTGTTCCCGAACCGGCAAAAAAGTCTAACACTGTGGCGTTTGGATTATTTAAAAAAATAGATAATAAATATTTAATCAATGGCACAGGTTTTGGATATTCAAACACTTTATTTCCACTAAATATCAGTTTTAATTCTAATCCACCTATTTCTGTTCTACCTATATCTGCGTTTATTATACTAAAAGGTAACTTTCCTTTTTCCTCAAAATCATAAACTTTTTTATGCAATTTCCATTCGTCTGATATTTTTTTTACAGACAATTTATCGCGTTTAGCTATCATCGTTTCCCGACTCCAAGTCCAACGCCCCAAAACACCAGCTGTCTGAAATGGAATTATTTTTACATATCCATATTGATTGTTATACTCCTTATCAATCAATATATCCTTATTTTCAGGATTGTAATAAACTGGAAAATGCAAACTAGGAACATCTTCTTTTTTGCCTCCAATACCTCTCTTCCATAATCTTTCAACATAATATTTTCCTATATTGTCTTCTTCTTTATACCTACTTTTAATTTCTTCTAATGACCTTTTTTGAACTAACTTAACATTTGCATATATTTTTGCATAACATAAACAATAAGAGTGTTGGACAGAAATATTTACAGAACTTTGAGTACCGGCAGGAGCTGAAACAACAATAAGATTCCCCACAAAATTATTTTCGCCGAATATCGTATCGCACAGCACTTTTAAATAAGCTTGTTCAGAGTCGTCTATAGAAATAAAAATCACTCCGTTATCGCTTAGCAAACGGCGCGCCATTTTCAACCGCTCGTTCATCAAATTCAGCCAGCCATCACGGGTAAATTTATCCCGATAGACAAATTTTGAGGCTTTTACTTCCTCTTTATAGTCATTTCCGTCTTTTTGAGTAGATTCAGTGTTGTAAGGCGGATCAATATATATAATATCAATAAGCCCTTTGCCGTTTTTATCTATATAAGCAGCGCACAGATTCTTCAAAGCGTCATAATTTTCGCCGATAATCAGTTTATGCTCCAAACGGTTTAGCTCATTAACCGCAATATTCAACTTTGTGTTTTCTTTAACAGTAACCACACAGTTATGATTGACTTCAGGCGCTTCATCAAACACAAAACCGGTTTTTACCCTTTGCGTAATAAAGCCATAAACTTCATCCAAATCTTTTTCAGGCACTGTTTTCAAAATTTCTTTGGCAAGCTGTTTTTGCTCTTTATTATAAGAAGAATCTGGTATTTTATCTATTTTAGCCAAATAATCATCACGCATAGCAACTTCCCCTGTTTCTGCAATAAAAAAACCACCTGTCAAGGTGGCCGGGGAATTGAACAATCATACATTATCAGATGACCTAATAGCTTTTAAAACCACGCTTTATAAAAAGAGCGGTTTCTGGACATAGGCTAAAAGTTCCCCGACCATATTGCTACAATCGGGGATATATTTATTGTTATCCTGACTAACAGATAACAATTTGACGATGTTACACCCTAACACCGGATAATGTAAGAGCTGTTCAAGGCTCCGCCCCCTCTCAGGAACTGACTTATGCCCTTTGCATAAGCTTGCTCAAACTTTACAAAAAAGCCGCAGCAATGTCAATAACTTCTGGAACTGATAAAAACAACAAAAAAGCCCCGAATGTCTGGTGACAAAACGGGGCTAAATGCAGCTGCAATTTATAAAATAAAAAACAAACTGAGCAACTTTATGAGACCTTAACAAAAATATGCAAGGGATACTCGTCAGTTGCTTACACTACACTAGAACGATACAACACAAATTTAATTGTACTGCAAAGGTTCTGCTCTAATTTTAGGGAGTCCGACAATCATAATAAAAATTTTTTGGTTAATAATTCTTATATGTTATTAGGCCTTCCTCGATTTCTTATAATCATAATTAAATAATTTATAGTGTATTTATATGTATAGCACATATATATTTTTTGTCAATATTTTTTACAAAAAAACTTCCGTTTTTTTACAAACGGAAGTTTTTTCTGCAATCAGCACAAAACAAAAATTAGAAAATGCCTTTCAATAAGCCCTGCGCTTCTTCTTTTAAACCGTCTTTCAAACCGTTTGCCGTATCGTTAACAGCTTTAATTCCGTCTGCGGCAACATCTTTAAGACCGCCTAATCCTTGATTGATAACCGTGTCATAAGATGTGCTCAAAATCTTTTTCAAAATGATGGTAACAGTTTCAACAATTCCCTTGCCTTCTGATGCTTTTTCACGGCCGATGCCTTTCAATTCGATATTCGGCAGAGGAATACCGGCTGAAGCCCCTTGTCCGGCAATGGAAGCAGCAATGTCAATTTGACCATTATTTACATTAACCAAATCAACAGCAACTTTTTTGCCTGAAGAAGATTTTTCGTTTTTAGCCGGAGTTTTTTCGGCTTTGGTTTGGGTTGAGGTTGAAGAGGCTGTGTTTTTATTGATATTAGCCAGCAAATCAGAAACGTTGTTATTAGTTACATTCTTCAATTCGTATGTAACCTCGGGTTTGCTTATGCGAACTTTTTCTACAACGATTAAAGGCTTGGTTAAAGATTTGAGATTAACTTTAACATAAACTTCACCCAAACTCAAAATATAAGGCTGAGCATAACCTTTAGGGTTGGCAACCGTCAAGTTGCTCAATTTTACTTCGCCGTTCAGAGGCGACAGATAAAATCCGCCGAGTTTAACATCTGTTCCGGTAACTTGACTGCCGTATTTATGAACAGCATCTTTAACAATGGTTTCCAAATTGTGTGATACATAATAAACGCCGCCGGCAATTGCTCCTAAAACAACCGCCAAAGCGATATATCTTTTTTTGATTTTCATTTGAACCTCGTTTATATAGTTGATAACTGAATACTGTTATAAATAAATTTCATTTTTTTTCAACATTATATTTACTTGGCAACAAGCGAATTTGTGATATACTCAATCAACAAGGAGAAAAGCCATGGATTTTTATTATGGAAAACAGCAATTACGCAAATTATTTATTTTCAGCGCCACAATCTTTTGTTTTGCACTGGTTGGAGCGCTGATTATCGGAATTCAAACTTTTTCGGGAACTTTGCTGCTCTGTTTTCCTTTTTTGTTTGTGGCTGCGTCTTTATTTGTTTATATTTTTCCGCCCAGATTGGCAAGAATCGACAGCCGCTCAATTCAAATTGATCGCGCTGTTCCGTTGCTGTGGTGCGATGTAGTCCGCGCACGTTTAACCTATTCAAGCTGTTTAAAATTACGTCAAATCATTGTTTTTGAATTAAAACCGCGAGTTGTTTATCCGCTTACATTTATGCAAAAAATTTGCAAATACAGCCGTTTTACACCTTTTTCCATTCCGTTGTACGCTATGGAAAGCGGTGAACAAAAAGCAATATGCGATGAAATCAGCAAATATTGCAAATTGGAAAAAAACTAATCAATCAAATTTATCCAGTGGATTATTTTATTTTCAACCGCTTGATCATATTTTTCGGGCAAATTGTTAAATGAAGCCGACCTCCGCAGTTTGGCATTACGCGCCATACGGTTAAAATCAACAAAAAAGCTGCCGTAATTGCTCCCCTGAGTAGAAAAAGGAACAACTTTGCGAGCGGCAAAATCAGCTTTTTGCAAAAATGTCAACAAAGGAGCCGCCGGAGCATACCACCAAACCGGTCCGCCGACAAAAATTGTATCATACGCTGAAAAATCAGGCAATTTTTCAGCCAGTTCAGGATATTTTTCTTCCACAAGCCATTTTTTTGCCTGCATATAAAATCCGGCCGAAGATTTTATGGGTTCAGCGGTTTTGATTTCATATATATCGGCATTTGTCAATTTTGCGATTTGCTCGGCTATTTTTTTCGTGTGACCGGACAGAGAATAATAAACAACCAAAGTTTTTTCCGTTTTGGCTTTAAGTTCAGTCGGAGCTGCATATTTTGACATTTCATAAGCATTGCGCTGCGAAACACGATAAAGATGAACACAAGTGCCCAAAACAACCAATAATGCCACTATTGCCAAAACCGAAATGGTAATTTTTAACATACTCTATCCTTTCTTTTTCTTTAATCTTAATAATTTTCAATATAGCGGCAATAACACAAAAATCAATTATCAGTCCTAACTTATAAAACAAAAATCTTGAAAACAAATATAAATTACCGCATAATAATACAAATTGTTATTTTTATGTTTTACTCATCAAATTATTTTATATGGATAAACTAACGTCTTTAGAATCTTATTTGCTTGAGCAAAAAGATATTTTTGCTATGGCAAATGCGGTTGTACCTTCATTTAGCTATCCTGATTTGGATAACAAAGCTTGTTTTGTTCCTTCTTTTGCTTTTATCAAAGCTTTATTAGAAACAAACGACAGCCGAATTTTTAAATTGCTGAATGACAGTATACAAAGTATGAGAGTTTTTGAATGCGCTATTGAAATCGGACACCGTCAATATATTGAAAAATATTACAACGGAGTGACCGGATGGATACCTTCAAGCAGTATTATACGTCTGCTTGAGCTGGGCTACAAAGACATTGCGATGGATTTTCTGAGAGTTTTCGCCCGTGTCTGCTTTGGCTATGACGAGCAGTTGATTAATTATCTTCGCAAACACAATCTCAGTGATGAAGTTCGAGAGCTCTTTTATTAAGTCTCTAAACAAAAAAAATCTCTGATAAACATCACGTTTATCAGAGATTTTTTATTATAAAACGAATATCACCAACAGCGCTCAAGCTCCTTATTCTGCTCTTTGATAAAATCATCCAGAAGCTTTTCGCGGGAAGTAAGCAGCCTATCCAATTCCTGTCGGTCGCAATCGGTAATTTGTTCAAAAGGTTTATGGATAATTTCCAATTCCTTTTCAATAATTTTTGCTTTCTCCGATTGATATTCTCTTTCCATATCTTTCAGATTTTGCAATTTCTGACTTAACAAACGCCGTTTCATATACAGCCAAATATACATGGCGCCGCTGAAAATAAATAAGAAAATCAGCGCAAACAGTAAATAATAATGTTCCATAACGTTGTTTATTTAAAAATTAATAATAAGATTTGTATCTAAAATAAGCATTTTGCATAATTTTGTCAATCTTTAACCATCTCGAAAATAAAAACAACCTCCCAAAACAAAAAAAAGGCTCTCAGAAAACTCTGAAAGCCTTTCGAGTGGTAGGCGCGCAGGGATTCGAACCCTGGACCCACTGATTAAGAGTCAGTTGCTCTAGCCAACTGAGCTACGCACCCATAACATCCATGAACGGAATATAGACTGTTCAAATTTTATTTGCAACATTTTTTTTATATTTTTATCATTTTTTTCTTGACATATTTTGTCAAAAATTGTACAAACATTTTCAGTTACTGATTTTTATTACAATTTTTATATGTAAAAGCTTATATTCAGAATAATCAAAACAAAAATATTTGTTGCCATTATACATTATATTGCTGTCTCAAAAAAAGGGAACAGAGATGCATTTTTGCATTTTGTATATTTTTACCATAGTGAAACAACATATATATACCTCTGCTCCTGTTTTAAGGTAGTTTTTAGCTTGTGAAAGTTAAAACTGCCTTTTTTTATTTTAAAAATTGAAATTCAGCTTCAAAAAAGTCCTTCAAAACCGCTAAAAGTTTTGAAGGACTTTCATTATTTGCGTAAAGATATAACATCAAAAACGATTATTATTTATATTGCCTTTAGCCGCCGCAGGAACATCTTTAAAGTTTTTAACCCGCTCCCATATAGCAGCCGCTTTCTCCGGCGGATAATTTTTATAACAAAAATCAACTCTGTAAAAATCAGCTTTGACTTGTTGAGCCTCTTTAGAAAAACACAAAGGTTTATCGTCAAAAACAAAAGTTTGGCAATTCTGCGACAAAGCCCAATAAGTTTTGCCGTCTTTTTGCAACATCATCCAACGTGTGCCTTTAGGACATTTGGCGCAAGGATTTTCTCTAATACAAACCGCACTTGAAAACAGCGGAAAATCTCCGTATATCGGAAACACCGTCGGCAACGGCGATTTTTCGGACAATTTTTGCAAATTATCCAAAGTATCCTCAACCGACAAAGTAACACGGCTTGCACCTATTTCGCCGGCCATTGCCGAAGCCTGACTATTCATGACATACAAGCTGCTGTCAAAAGCCAAATCAATTCCTCGTTCCGGCAATAAAGATAATGCCCACCAATTGCCGATTGTCCATTTTTTGTAGCCGCTTTCCAACAGTTGTTTTATTTTTTTCTCCCATTGAACAGCATTTCTGGCCAAAGCCGGCAAAACAATGCGAATTTTTGATTTCGGCAAAGCCTTCAGCTCATCTAATTCGGTATCTAAACCAACAAAAATTTCAACTTCGGCAACATCGGACAAATCTATTTGCGACAAGCAGGACACATTATCGGTTCTGACAATCCAACGCCCTTTAAGCGTTTCACGCGGCTGCATAACTTCGGGAAGAATCCCATGTTTCAAACTCGGTTTTATTTGCTCATATAAATCTCTGCGCAGCTCATTCAACAAAGATACAGGCACAAAAAGCCCCTGAGGATTATTGATTGTTAATTTTTTTAACTCAAAAACAGTATCTCCGGTTTTGGCAAAAGCTTTCTTAACCGCATCTTCCGTCTTGACCGGATTTTCGGCTTTTTCAAACGAACCATTCACACAGCTTTGAACGCCGCCGACCTGAGCCGTAACTTTTTCAGACGCTATATCTACCTCAACATCAATCGGATACCGACGAATGAATTCTCCGGCTTTGGGTTTGCTGTAATCATAGCCGCCCTTCACTTCACTGGCTGATGCCAAATAAATTTTTTGCCCTTTTGCCAAACCTGCTGCTTTCGGCGGCAATTGAACGGTTACATCGTCACCGGATAAAGCCTCAAAAACTTTGCGCCCTTTCACCTGCATATCCTGTACGGAAAATCCGAAAGGTTTTTCCTGTCCTTCTATTTCAATCTGCAAGCCGTCATGGCGTGAAATTTTATGACTGGCGTGAAAAATCATTCTGCCTTTGAAAACTTGTTCAACTTTTCCTACCGGCAGCCCTCTATGACCGACAAAATCACGATCAACCACGGTTTTATCTTTACCGTTAAACATAAATTTACACCATGGACGTGAAAAAATTTGTTTTATATTTTCTTCTTTTTGAATTTGCGCTCCATGCCCGTCTAAGATATTGCGATAATAATCGGTAACAGCTGCCACATATAAAGCGTTTTTCTTACGCCCTTCTATTTTAAGCGATGTAACCGGCATTTTCAGCACATCGTCTTGCAGCGCCATATCTTTCATTGAAAAATAGTGTTTTTCTCCGGCAGCTCCCTTAAAAGCAGAACGGCAAGGATATAAACATTTTCCGCGATTGGCGCTGCGTCCGCTTTCAAGCGATGAAAACAGGCATAAACCGCTGTATGAATAACACAAAGCGCCATGAATAAAAGCTTCGGTTTCCAAATTAGGAATAGAAGCAATATCTTTTATTTCAGCCAAAGAGAGTTCTCGCGCCAAAACAACACGCTTAAAACCAATTTTTTGCAAAGCCAAAGCGCCTTGCTTATTATGCACGGCCATTTGCGTGCTGGCATGAAGTTCCAACTCCGGATATTGCTCTTTTATAATGCGGGCAACGCCCAAATCCTGAAGAATTATACCGTCAACGCGGCAATTAGAACAAATATCCAAACTCTTCAGCAATTCGGGCAATTCGCTTTCCTGAACCAAAGTGTTAACCGCAGCATAAACTTTACGTTTCAGGTTATGGGCATAGCCAACAAAAGCATTTAATTCGGTTTCGTCAAAATTTGCCGCAGTTGCCCTTGCAGAAAAGTGTTTTAACCCAAGATAAACGGCATCGGCTCCATAATATAAAGCGGCATAACCGGCTTCAATATCTCCGGCCGGAGCCAAAAGTTCTTTTTTCATTGCAAACCTCTCTTATTTCAATTGGCTTTTATAAAGCGAAGCATACACACCGTTTTCTTTAGCCAACAATTCCTCATGCGTACCGCTTTCAACAATTTCGCCGTAATTAACAACGACAATTCTGTCAGCATTGCGTACGGTTGACAATCGGTGGGCAATAATAAAGACAGTTCTGTCTTTCATTAAATTATCAATAGCCTGCTGCACAACCGCTTCCGATTTGTTATCCAAAGCCGAAGTTGCTTCGTCCAAAATAACAATAGGCGCATTTTTGATAAACGCGCGCGCAATGGCAATACGCTGTTTCTGACCGCCGGAAAGCAGCACGCCCCGTTCACCGATTTCTGTATCCAAACCTTTATCTAAACTGGCTATAAACTCATCTAAACAAGCGTTCTTAACCGCATATTTTATTTCTTCGTCAGAAGCATTCTCATTACCCAATAAAATATTATCTCTGATTGTTCCGGCAAACAAAAAGTTATCCTGAAAAACCACCGCGATATTGTCGCGCAGAGAGTTCAAATCATATTTGCGAATATCAATTCCGTCAATCATAACAGAACCCGCTTTAACATCGTAAAAACGAGGCAGCAAATTAACCAAAGTTGTTTTTCCGCCGCCGGAATTTCCTACAAACGCTATCGTCTGTCCGACTTTAATCAATAAATTGATATTTTTAAGCACCGGCTTGTTGCGAACGTAAGAAAAAGACACATCTTTATATTCAATGGCATCTTTAACTTCTTTCAAAGCAATTGGATTTTCACAATTGTGAATAGCCGGAATTCGTTCCAAAAGCGAAAACACACGTTCCATGGCCATAAACGCCATTTGTACATTGTTATAGTTATTGCCGATTGATTTAATCGGATTATACAACATAATCAACGCCGTAATAAAAGACACAAAGTTACCGGCCGTAATTTCTTTATGAACAATCAAATAGCTGCCTATCCAAATAATAAGGGCAATCCCCAGCGAAACGATAAAATGCATCAAAGGCGACATCATTCCCGTGCGCTGAATCATTTTTATGCCCAATTTAAACACCGATTTTAGTGTATCGTGAAAACGTTTGCGCTGATAACCGTATAGATTGTATGATGTAATAATTCGGTTGCCGCTGTAAGTTTCATTATAGTGGCTCATAACCGCAGCGCCCGAAAAAATGGTTTTATCCATAACTGATTTAATTTTACGGCGTACGGTTGTTAACGGATATAAAGCGCCGAACAAAACCACAACCGCCACCACCGCCAACTGCCATGAGTTGTAAAACAAAACGGCAATAAGCGAAATAGACGAAAACACACGGGTGGTAAACAATTTAAGGTTTGACAGCAAACCGTTGCAAGCGGCATCGACATCGTTATTGTAACGCATCATAACATTGCCTGAAGTTGTGGTGTCAAAAAAACTTGCCTCATTAAACATAAGTTTGTCAAACAAATCCATTTTAACATCATTGGCAATTTTGCGCCCAACCCAAGTGTTCAGATAAGTCGCGGCATAGTTTAACGAACTTTGCATACAGCTGAAAACAATAATCAGCAAGGGAATATAACTGGTCGCATGGGTCGATTTTTCCACCATGACCACATCCATATAGGGTTTGAGTGACCACGCGACAACCGCATCCATCGAACCAATCGGAATAGTAATCAGCACAGATATGAGAGCCCTAAACCAATATGGCTTTACATAAGGAAAAATTTTGCGATAGTTAACCACAAAATTAAGCGACATTATCATAGCAATAATTTTTTTGAACATAGGTCTTCTTCATCAATGTTAAAAATCAGGCACATAATATGCAATTTTTAATAGTTTGCCAAGAATTTTTATCGACTTATTGACACAAAGCCAGTTCTCGACGCAATTTATCAATTCTGGACAGCCATTCCCAAAAATGAGGAGCCTGCTCAAAACTCAATTTTTCCAATTCTTCGGCAACATTTTCTCCAGCCGGCGGATAAACCGGACAATAATCATAATTTTCCTTTGCGCATGAGCTCAAGCAAAGCATTGCGATCGGCATTAGGACGCGCATAAATTTCTGATTTTTTTCTTTCCACATACCTTATCACCTCAACTTTTTTCGTTAAAATTTCGGTTTTTGTCCGAGAAACTCCAAAAATATACGAGGCGGCAACCAAAGCCGCCGCCATCATCAATATCAAAATTGTTTTTGCCATTAAAGCAAGTCCGCAATACGGCTTCCGGCAAAACACAATGCAACTGTTATTCCCCATAAAAGCCAATAAAGACTTTTGTGTTTTACGGCCTGAACAACAAGCCATTTAAAAAAACGATAACGGCAAAATTTATGTTCTTTCATTTTTTCTCCTTTGCTTAAAACTATTTTATATCATTATAAAAAAGATGATTTTTTGTTTCATAGCATGGGCTATGATGCTGCGCCCACTTCGGACAAATGCCTTTTACATGATAAAATGTTGCATTGTTGGTAAAATCAGTTAAACGCTTTGAAAGCGCTTTTTGAGCTGTTTTTAAACACAAAACAAATATTTTATCATTTTCATCAACCGCAAACAATTTTCGATAATTAATGTCATTTTTGTTCCAGCAGCTGAATTGAAATTTTTTCAAACAGGTTTGCTTTATCGAAGCTTTTTTCTTTCCTTTTTCTACAACATACCCCGTAAACCATTTGCCTGCGCGGTAACGATTGATAATAACTCTGGCAACCGCTTCAATTCCTTCTTGCCCGTCGCCTCTGGCCTCGCCCCACAGCGTGCGTGCCATAATTTGCAAATCATCAAAATTTTCAGGCTCCATTGCGTCCTCCTTTGCATTTGCAATTAAGCAGCAAATCCAGTTTATTTTCAAAACTGTCAAACTTGCTTTCCAGTTTAGCCAACATAATATTTTGCTGATTTTGCATTAAAACAGCCGAAGCCGTTTCTTTATCGGCTTTATCAAGACGCATTGTCATTATATTCAAACGCTCTTCCAAAGCTCCTTTCCAACTTCCTATTTTTATCAAATTCCACAGCACTCCGATTAATGCCGCTACCCCCGAAACCCCGCCGGTTATAACTATATTTTCCATTTTAACACCTCACAAAAAAAGGGCTTACGCCCATTATTCTTTCGGATACTTGTCTTTAACACCGCTGATTTTTTCCACCCATAAATTTGTATTATTGACTTTATCCCAATAAATCATATCCAGCTGTTCTCCAATATCAGGATAAGCAGCCAATCTTTTTTCACGATAGGTTAAAATTTCGGCTTTGCTTTTCTCGCAATAAAAACAATTATTATTTTCAATAATTTCATAACCATGGGCATTGCACCAATCCGACCACTTTTCGTAAAGTTCGGCATCAAAATACGCTCTTTCCATTTTTATATTTTTGAAATCAACCATAGTTTTCTCCTAAAAACCTATCGCTATCCACCACCAGGCAGCAGTATTGACGGTGTAACATTTAAATCCGGTTGTTGAATAACTGCGTATCAAAAGCGTATAAACCCCATTGGTTGCCGTGGCTGTTGAAGTTCGACCGGTGGCAATGGCATAAGACGTGCCGGAAAAAGGCTGTTTATAAGTTATGGAAGCCGTTGTGTTGTCAACAACAAGTCTTCCCCATTGCAAAATAAGTCCGCTGGCGAATTTTATATAGCCGTTTCCCTTATCCGTTACATTTCCGCCATTTACGAAAGCCGTCGTCGCAACCAGATTTGAAATATCGTTTTTTTCAGCTGTCATTGCCTGCAGCAATCCGCTGAAAGTTTTATCACCGATAATATTCTGCTCGCCGTCAAGCGTTACGATATTTTCCAATGATGCGGCTATTTGTTGCAAACCATTATCAACAAACTCATCAACTTTGTCTTTTGCCGTCAAAAGAACATCATTTGCGCCTTTAGCCGACTGCGCCGCTGCCTCCGCATTTTGTTCGGCTTGTTCAACCAGCTGTTCAACATTTTTTCGACCTTCCGCCGCTGTTTCTTTCAGCAGTTGTTTTTGCTTTTCCGAACAGACATTAATCTCCGGCATGGCTACATTATCGACATAATATTTTATTTCTTCTTCTCCTGATTTTATATACCTGATGTCAATTTTAGTATCTAAATCTACATCTTTCTGAAACAAAACACTGAAATCTTTTGCCGCATAATTTTCAAACAAATTAACTTCTGCCATCAGTAACCTCCTCGCTGATTTGAAATACACCGTTAGCGGTCATATCTTGCGGAAAAATTGTATGAACATCGCCGTTTTTAAGAACTGTTTTTATGTTCACCTCATAAAATCCGACATCCATTAAGGTATGCTGCGGTTTTATTTTTATCCGCGCCGTACCTTTTTCGGCATTAATGATTTCAGCGGCAATTTTGTGTAAAAATTCTCCTTTGGAACTTTGTATAACAAGAAAAACCGAGACCCCCTCAATATTCATGGGTTCTCCATTTTTCAATTTAAAATTCATCACAATATCAAAACTGTCGCCTCTGCGAATTAAAATTCCGTTTTGTGTCATCAATCCTGCCATATCAATCCTCCCGTGCTTTTATAAAATAGTTCAGAGCAATATTTTTGACCCTGATTTCAGACGCACGCCCATAAACGGCACTGGAACGCGCAGCACTAAATTTAAATTGCCTTTGATTATTTACCGGATTATCACCACCGCGATTACCGGTTGCGCTTCCGGTGACTGCGCCGCTCTCTTCCGCCGATGTATAACAATCCGAACGCCAGCCGGCCGTAATGTTTGGAGCTCCATCTTGTTGATAACTGCCGAAAACACGGTCTTTATCCAGCCCGCGCCCGTTGTCTGAACCGCGCACTGTAACTCCCCGACAATCCGGTATATTAAAAGTTGTTACTCCGTTTCCTTTTCCAAAAGCCGTTCCTATGGCGGAAAACAATTCTTCATAATCGTTACGCTCAATTTCTCTTCCGTCACACAACAGCCAATTATTATGGTCGCTTTGTAAAGCCGAACATTTTACATCACCAACGCACAAAGTTTGATTAAGCTGTTCCATAACTTCGTTTTTTGTCTTTTCAAGCTGACGGCGGTTAACGGCATCTTGAGCCGAAGTCGGGTCGCCTAAATTAACCAATTTGAAACCTCCGAGATTCAAATTGCCTTCCAACGGCACCAATCCGTTACGGAGCAAACATTCATTAAGGCCATCGGCAAAATTATCATCTTCTTCATCATGATGATCGCTGACAATATCAATATCATCTATACGGTCTTGCTCCCAACTATGCAGGCGTGTAAATTTTCCTTGTGAATCAAAGGGCATATTTATTCTCCTTCAAGTTTTTGATTAAAATTGCAGGCTTTGTCGTAGCGTATCAGCAGATATCCGTTTTTATCCTGATAAACAGCTTCCGGACAAACTTTAGCAACTTCTTGCGCCAATAATCCCAGCTGCGGAATTTTAGAACCGATAAAATTAAAGCAATATACCGTCAAACCGTTATGCAGCTGTCCGACCGGTTTGATATTTTCTTTCAAACGAACATCCGAAAACATCATACCAAGCTGCGCCGCTGTTAAAGCCGCCTGCATACCTGCTTGCTGCTGTCCTGCCGAATTAGACTGATTGGCTGCATCAATTCTGCGATCTACCCCGTTTTGAATACCGTATATATTCATTGCGTTGTCATAACCGGAATGCGAACCCTGCAATTGCGATAAAATTTGACTGATATAAGCCGCTTGCGCGTTATTGTTAAAATTTCCGGCTGAAACAGCATTTGCAAGACTGTTATTAAAAGCATTTTGCCCTGATAAAACAGCTTGATACGCTGCTTGATTATAACTGTCATTCTGATTTTGCCACAAATTAGACATAGCGCGGTTGTACGCATTGCTTCCAACTGTAATGCCTTGATTCTGCAAGCGGGTTTCCAAATCATTTGTTTGCTGCTCAAATTTTGGCTGCAGCCTGTCGCTATAAGCCTGCCATGCGGCGTTTTCAGCACGTTTTCTTGCTTCATCCGACCCATCGACGTTAAAAGTATAATTTCCCATATTATTGAGATTTTGACTCATATTATAGGCATTATTAACCAAGTTATTCAAAGTATTGTCATAAGTTTGGCTGTTATAATTTTTTAAATAATTCAACATATTTGTTTCCGAACCATAAGGTTTTATGTTTGCCGTTCCAGCTCCTAACGCACTCCCTACAGCTTTAAATCCTCCAGACATTTCATTTTCTCCTTTTTGTTTAATAAATTTGCATTCTTCACGCAAAAGTCCCAAAACATACACATCTTGCCCATCGGCTCCGTAACGCCGCATTTTTCCTTCTCTCACAAACCCGCAACGCTCTGCCAACGACAAAGAGGCTTTGTTGTCAACGGCAATCAAAGCGTTAATTCTCCGGCATTCCAGTACATCAAATCCAACACCGAATATTTTTTGCAAAACCCTTTTACTGCACCAATGACGGTCTGTTGTATAAATGTTCAGCCAAACCGAATTTTTCGGGCTTAATTCCGTAAGAACCACGCCGCCGACCATTTTTGCACCATAAAAAACGGCAAGGGAAAGACCTTGCCTCATTTCTTCATTTTTCAATTTCAGCCCAACAGACACAAAGTCTGCCGTAAAGCCGCTTTTATCATAGACCACATCAGACAACCCCGCCTCCTTGTTCAAAGCGAAATCCGGTATTATACCATTCAATCAAATTTCCGCGGGTTTTGGTTTTAAAAACCAAAGAGGCTTTATAACCAACGGCATTATTGCCAATCCATTGACTGCGGACATGGCTTTTTAATGTAGCCCATTTTGTACCGATTGGATTTTTCAAACTGCTCCAACGGCTTTCATTCCACTTGTTGCCGTCAGAATTTCCAATATTTTCGGCATATCCTCGCTCTTCATTTGTAAAGTCCATATCGGTATATATATTTAACGCAAAAACAGAAGAACTTTTGGTTCTCGGATTGAGCATTTGAATTTTCTTCAGATTATTAGTGCCCAAATTACAATAAGCCTGATGAACATTTCCGCAAATTGGAAGACCGCTGTCCGAATGTCCTTCATCAAACAAATAAACCCCGTTATCAGAACCAAAGTAAAGACGATCTTCAAATATTCTCCAACATACGGCATTTATATTTGTAAACCGGCACCAAGCACCGGAACTCATATTAACAACATGCTGTTCAAAATATCCGCGCACGGGAACATTAAACAAAGCATATCCGCCTCGCGGATAAACAATTGCCTGCCAACCTGAAAGTTTTTTATTGTCTTTTATTCTTGATAAAACCAAACCGCGTATTTTATCACTGTAAGCGTTTCCCGACACTCCGCTTTGAGCCATATAAATTGTTGATGACAATGGAATATATCCGTCTTCGCAAATAATTGCCAAATCACCGCGGTAAGGCAGAACACAATGTTTTCCAATCGGACGTCCTATATAATATTTTCCTTTCAAAGACCAATCATTGGCATTGTCTGGATTATTTCCTCCGTAAATTAAAACTTCGCCTTCCGTCGTTATAAAAACGGTCAAATCATCCATACCTTCCCCACCATCGCAGGTCCAGCCGGCAATGGCAGCCAAACTTCCTCCTTTTGACACCAATGCCGACAAGTCGACACTGTGCAAAGTTCCTTGAACTTCACCGACCGTTTGTGAATACCAGTATGTAAGTGAATTTTTTTCTATATAAAAAACCCGCTGTTTGGACACGGCAACGCCGCATAAAAGCGATTTGTCTAAATTATCGCCATCCAAAACCGTTTCCTGCCATTTCCATCCTCCGGTTTCGTCCTGCATATAAGTTAATGGTTCATCAACCCCGTTCACCAGCAGCAAACGATTGCGGAACTGTACAAAATGCCAATCATTACTCTGCAAATTTTCATATTCGACTTCATCATAACCGGAAGTAATATTAAAAATTTTTCCGTCCGCTGCGGCAAATAAACGATTATGGTTTGGAAAATTAAAATTCATCAAAGTTTCGGTTTTAATTTTCTTTCCTCCGAGCGCATAAAGTTTATAGCCGCCGCGCAAACAAACTTTGGTTTCAGACGGATAATAATTATCCATAACAATTGCATCTGTTAAAGGCATTGTATCCAAATTATCACGCTGATTCAAACCGCCTACTGGCGCTGGTAAAATATAATTTTGCGCTCGGTTAACTGCTCTGTTTAACATAGGCTATTCCTCCATCTTTTGACAATTGTCCGCAAAAACCGCACAAACTAATATCTTTGCTTGACAATCCTGCTCCAAAACTTTTGGCGCATTCCTTTTCGTATTCACGCATTTCTTCCTGATAAGCCAAACCATTGCGCGCCTGCAAACGCCAACGAACAGCCAATTTAACTAAATATTCGTCAAAAACCGGAATATCGCTGTCTTTAGTTATTTCAGTTTTTTCATTAAACATTCCGGCGCCGTAAGCCACAACTGCAGACCGATATTGAAATACTATTTTAATTCCTTCCGGAGGCGGACACAAAAAACGAAACATAGAATTTTGAATTTTAAATTTAATTCCGGTGGTCTGGTCTTGCAGGCATTTTTCTTTTTGCCATTGTTCGGGACGAATTGCCCCTATAATTTTTTCATTTGCATTTTTAATATAAACAGTATTATTCAACAATTGAAAAAAATCGGGACAAAAAGTCTTAATCAAATAATCGCTTTTCCCTTTAACCGTTATCAACTCAGCATCTTTAGTCAGTTCTTGCCAATCTCCAAAACGCAGCAAACCGTTTAAAGCATCTCTGGCCACACTCAAAAAAATCTGCTCATTTTGACTTTTACCGCCAAATAATGTTTTTGGGGCTTGAACACAAGCCAAACTAGCTGCGTCCTGACAAATTTCGAGAATACTTTTCATAACCATTTTTACCTTTCAATTGTTGAAGCAGAGAATCAACTTTATTTTCTAGTGTTTTGATTTTTTGTTTATATTCATTTTCTTGTTGTTGCCAAACTGACAAAGTTAAGGTACCTCTCGCACGTTTGATGAACTTAATTGCCAAAGATTTTTCATCAACCAATCCCAACTCTTCAACCTTGTCATCAGACAATTCGGACAAAGCCTCAACCGTAAAAATTCCGCGTAATTTCAAACTTTCTATTTCAGCTGCGTTAAGAAAAGCAAATTGTTCCAGCGGAGTTCCGTTTTCAGTTTCCTTTTTAGCTTGTTTATAACGTGCGTACTCAACCGGAAAACGCTTTATTTTATCCTCATCGGCAGGTTGATCATAAATTTCAGACATATTGTCTTTTATTCTGACTTCGCAAAAACAAACATTTTTGAACTTAGGTAAACCATCTGCGCTTAAAACACCTGTTTTGACCGCCCTGTCATAAAAACGGGCGACAATACCTTCTTCCGAATTTTTTCCGGAAGCTACTTTTTCAAAAGTTGTAAAATCCATCATTGTTTCCTTTTCAAAAAAAGGCAGACAACACCATTTAAAGATGTCGTCCGCCAATAATTGCAACCGACTGCTTAGCTGTTTATCAAAACACCTTGCAAAGCTGCATTCGACATAGTCATATTTCCGGCCCAGCCTATGATTTTATAAATAGCATCCTGATTTACAGCCATTCTTTCTCCGCCTATAACTTTCATATTGCGGTCTTGATGAGAACGTAAATACAAATAATTGCTGTTCAGAAAATACATTCTGTCTTCAGGGCAGCAACCGCCCTGACCACCATCACAAACCACATCAGCTCCTTTGAAACGCAATGCTTCAAAACCTGATTCAGCCAATTTACTGTCGGTAAAACGCTGCTGAGCAGTCAATGACTGTTCAAATAAAGAATACAAATCATTTCCGGTAATAATCATGTCCGGTTTATCTGTTCCGCGATTAAGCGACATATACATTTTATCCATAGCCGGACGGATTGTTTCAATAGTTAAAGCCTCTGGAGCGGTGGTCGATTTGTTGCGCCAAAATTCATTACCGGCTGTCGCGCGGTTAATTCCGCCGACTGTACCGGTAGACGGCGCGTCAGCAACCAATAATTTCAAACCTCCGATTGCTTTGCCGTTTGCTGCTGTACCATCGCCGTAAACGGCTTCTGCCATTTTGTTGCTCATCGTTTTAACGGCATTTTCAATTCTTTTTTCAAACAAATCCATCATTTGGAACTTGCTCGAATTTTTAAGCATATCTTCGCCTGAAACAGCAACCGGAACAGCACAAAGTTTCAAAGAATATTCTGCCGCGCTGAATAATTGTTTCGGAGTATATTCAATTGTATCATATCCGGAATACCAGCTCATATCTCCTTGCCCGTATTCCAATTCTTCCACAATTTTCGAACCGCCGGACAAAGCGCGGTTATGCCCTTTCTCCTGCAAACGTTTTAATAAAGCATTGTTGTTTGACACCGCATCAGCCAATTGTCCGCTGCGGTTTTTAAGGGTGGTTGTAAAAATATCATCATACTCAGAATTTGCCATTTTATATTTTCCTTTCTTTTTCAGCTAATTTTGTTCAGTTATTTAAAGCCGCAAATTGACGTTCAAGCATTTGTCTGGTTGTCAGACGTGCGTTATCGCCATCTGTTTCACGATGTCCAGAAACAGCAAAGGCGGCCTCTTTAGCCGCCTTTGCCTCTTCTGCTTTTGCCAAAAGTTCCGCCTCGCCTTTTGCTTTGGCTTCAAAATTTTCGCTCAGTCTGTTAAGCTCGCATAATAATCCGTTTATTTTAGTATCAATATCCGCGCAAAGTTCTTCCAACCTGCCGGAAGATTGTTGTCCGCAATCCAAATTTATGCCATATACTCCAGCCAAAAAACGCAATGTTGCCGCTGGATTTTTTTCAATCAAATCTTCAGCCAAAATCAAATTTTCAATCCATTCTTTAGCACTTTTAAAACCTCGTTTTGCTCCCTTGGTTTTAAAAGCGTCTTCCAAAAAATGTTTAGCGTTTAATTCGGAAACATAATCATCGGGTTTAATTTCCGGCGGTTGTTTTTGTATTGGTTGCATTCCATATTCTCCTTTTGTAATTATTAACAAATTCCGCAAACAACTCTTTGCGGTAAGCCTTTTCCCGATTGAATTTAACATTTCGGCGAAAGGCGTCCGAATAATCGCCGGCTGAAGCCAAACCGTTTTTACGCAGATAGCGTTCAACATCCTGCATACATCCGGCAATTTCACCATCAGGAAGAATGATTTCTTCCGTCCACTGTTTTGAAAAATAAGCCATATTTTTTCACTCCGTTATCAAACTTTTTCAGCTTGCAGCTGACATTGTTTCAAACAGCTTTGCACTGATAATTCTTTATCGGCAAAAGCAAGCTTATCAGCCTCTATTTTGGCTTTAATATTCAATTCTTTGTTTTTTAAAATATTTTTCTGCATTTCCACCAGCTGTTTAGAATTCGGTTGTAAATTTACTTGTTCTTGCGGTGGCGGCAAAGACAACTCTTGTTCTATGCCGTTAAAAACATTTTCAAGCACAGTTTCAAAACATCTTGCCCGCGGCATGGTCGAAACAACAGCTTCAGTCATACTGCGATAAAGAGGCAGCAATTTCGGCTGCTGGCTTACGGTCATCAATGCTTCTCTAATCATTTTGCTCACACATTCCACGGCTGAAACAGTCGCCGTATTTTCTTCGCTTTGATTTAACAGATTACCGGTTTCAACACTGAAAAGCATACCTCTTAATTTTTCGGTTTTAAGCAAATTTACCGCTGCCATTGATACTTTTGTGTCTTTTTTCAATTCTTCGGGCAAAAACGACAGCAATTTATCGGCTGAAAAATATTCACAGATAATTTCAGCCTTTATCCGCAGCAAATCACGGATAAAACGCTGCATATCGTTTTGTCTGTCCTGATTGCGCAAAGCTCCGAAATTTGTTTTTTTAATAACAGCGGTTGCAGTTTCCGACGCATCGGAATTTCCGCGCATAATATCCGATACTCCTGTAATATCAAAAATTCCGCTGATGATATCCTGACGCCTTCTCGCCAATTGTTCCAAAGCCGAAACGTATTGTTCCAAAGGCACAAAATCAATAATTCCTCTGATACCGCCGTTTTCTCTCAGCTTTACAAAATCATTTACGGAAACCAAAGTAACATCTTTGCTCAAAATATCTGCCAATTCAGGAAAAGAATTGTCATAAGCTCCGCTGACTTTCAAAGCCTGCATGGTCAAACGCATTCGGTTGGTAATTCCGTTAAGCTCATTCAACATTTCTTTAATCAAACAATAGTCAGGAACCGGAATCAAACTGTCATTGGTTTGAGTAGCCCAAATTGGTTTTGGGCAAGGAAAAAAGTTTTTCACTCCCAAAACATCACCGCTAACACGCAAAAAACGTCCTGAATATGATTTTGACAGCCAATAAACCTTTCGAGTTTTTTTATCCCAAATTTCATAAACGCAAATGGTTCCTGACATTTGCATATCATTGACATTAAAATTTTTTTCAGCTTCTTCGGCATCCATATAAATTTTGCGCGCCAGCCAGCCTATTTCTTCCCAAACGCCGGCAGCTTTGCCATCGGCTAAAAAATCTTTTGGATCAACATAAATCGTTTCAACTTTTTCCTCTCTTTTAACCTGCAATCCTTCTTGGGGAGCAACCGGATTAGGTACACTGAAAAATTCAGGTTTGTATTGTTCCCATACTATTCCTGTTCCCGAAATCAAAAAATCATTACGCGCATATTTAATGACGCTGTCAAAATCGAATTGCGCCAAATTCCACGTCAGCGCACGTTCCAAAATAACACATGCCGCACGCTCGATTTTTTCCAAACTTTTATTTTGTCTTTCAATATAAAATTGAGGCTGTTTGAAATATAAAAACGGTTTCAGCGTTTCTATAGTCGACCAAAAAATATTATAATGCCCTCTGTGCGGATTGTGATTGTCTTTATAAAAATTACGCGTTTCATCAATCAATTCATAATATGGTTTATAAATTTTCTCCGCCGCGTCAATTTTTTCAACCCAATCTTCAAATTGCTCTTTTTCTGATTTTTCAATCATTTTCCACCACTCCCAAAATACTGTTTTCTCTCACGACAATTATGTCTTTATCCGGTGTCGGCAAATCATCGAAAATATGAAACAGCACCTTATCGCCGACTTTTACCGAAAATACTTGTTCGCCAACTGAAATAACTGTACCGATTGTTCTTTCGTTTGGACCGTTATGAGGAATAATAACTCCGCCGTCTGTTTTTTCTTTTTCCGGAGGCAATTTAATAAAAACCCTGTCTGCCACTGCCTGTATCATTGTTTTCCTTTCATAAAAAAAGCGCCATAAACAACGGCGCAATTAAAAAAAAATGCCTAAAAACGGCACTTGACAAATACATATTACAATCACCAAGAACTGTTTTTTCCAATTGATTTGCAAAACATTTCTTCAATACTGACTTTTCCGTTTCCATATAAACGCGGATGTCCGATATCAAAAACCGGTTCGGCAAAAGTTAAAGCCAAAGCATCTGCTTTATCGGGAGAACGGCCAAGACGTTTTTTTATTTCATCCTTGCTTTCCAACTGCAAACGCCCTTTTCCGTCATATTTTTTACCAACCGAAGACAATTCGTTAAACAATTCCTCATCTTCCGGCAATTGCGGAGGCGGAGAAGACGACAGCCAATCAGCCATTAAAGCCCACATTTCAGCTCTGCGGTTAAAATAGCGTTCGCTTTGAATGGCTTTTTCACCAAAATAGATACCACGAATAATCTCCCCATATCCTCTGTCTTTCAAAATATCGAAAACTCCGGCTCCCTGACCTCCTATATCCATAAAAATCCGCATGGGATGAAGTTCTTTAATGAGTACTGTTGTCAAATTTGCCACTTCTACATTGCTCATTTGTGTATAAACTGAAAAATTTTGGCACAAACGTCCCTTGCGCCGGCAAAATACCGTACGGTCATCGCCAAAACGGGCAATATCCAACCCCACAACCAACGGCGAAGTTGTAAAATCTATTGTTTTTTGAAAAGCACGACGAATAAAAGAAGAATCTATTAATCTGTCATTGCCTTGTTTCAAAGGTTCTCCCAACCAAATATGCCCATAATTTTCGGGGTTTTTCAACTTGCATTTTTCTGCTTGATATTTAATTTCCTGAGGACAAAAAGGATTATTATAAAAATTTACCCGCACGACCAGTGTTCTTTCATCGGGATTTGCAGCCACAGCCATCCACAATGGATCATTTTCATAAAGGCGGTTCATCGAAATCCATATTTCAGAACCATCTTTCCTGATTGTCGGTTCCAATATCTCCCACGAAATTTTAGATATTGTTTGCGCTTCTTCTATCCAAGCAATATCAACGCCTTCCAACGATTTTATTTTTTGCGCGTCTTGTTCTCTCAAACCTTTGAAAATAAATTTTGTACCGGTTATTTTGTTTTCTATTTTATCTTCGAAAACTTTATAATCAGACAAACCGTAAACCGCAATTCTATCGGTTAAAAGTTTATGCACAGAATCTTTTATGCTGTCCTGAATTTCACGCAAACAGGCGATAAATAATTTTCTTTTACGTCCCAAAAGCAGCAAACTGTCGGCAAAAGCATAACTTTTTCCGCCGGCCCGCCCGCCGTAATAAAATTTAATCCGGTATTTTTTCGTCATCAACGGAGCATATATTTCCGGTATTTTCGCCGTTATTTTTTTCATATTTATCTCCTTTTCCTTTTACAAATTGAACCAAAACCTGTTTAAGATCTTCATCAAGCTGCTGTTTATCCTGCTTTTCGGTCCAACCGTGATTGACTTTTAACGCCATAATAGACATTGATGAATTATAAAATCCCAAACCGGCCGCGTTCATAAGCCATTCTTCCTGAAAACGCATGGCTTGTTCATACGCCGAATTAAATTCGGTTTCAGATTTACGCCAAACTTCCATCCGCGCTGCTGTTGTTTTTATACTATCGGCAAAACGAACAACACTCGGGCAAGGAGCTGCTGTTTTTTCGATAACAGTTTCAAATTTATCGTTTTTTTTACTATAAACTTCACGTGTTTCTTCAACAAACAGCGGGGCATCGCGAAACCATGCTATCAACTTTTCTGCATACTCGCTTTTATAATCTTTTGCTTTTTTCATAATTTTATCCGATTTTAGTAAAAACTTTGTCGATTAATAAATTGAGAAATAAATATGTATAGTGAAAGATGCTAATTTCTAACCAGCCGAAGTAAAATAAAAATGCAAAGCAACGAATACACTGCTTTGCATTACAAAAAATCCCCGCAACAGCGAGGATTCTATAATTTTTATAACTAATATCTTACAGCAATATTCTTTAGGGCTGCGGCGGATTAAAATCACAAGCCTGATATTCAGTTAACCAGCGACCATTATATTCACGGCAAATCTGCTCATCAACCGCATACTTTTTCCCAAAATTATCTTCAAGAACAATACCTTTTCGGCAAACCAAACCTTCATGGCACATTTCATTATCTTTAACATTGCGATATTCAGGAAACACTTCAATTATTTTAAGCAGCAAAACAATAACTGCTAACATTCCGCCCATACGTCCCCACCATGGCCAATTTGTTTCGGTAATTTTCCACAAAACAAGCGCCGCCAAGATTTCTGCCAATATTAAAACATGTTTATCTTTGTCCAAATATGCAGCATTCTCATTAACCTCAGAGGCAAAATGCAAAATCAACAGCATAGACACTGTGATGACAACAGCTTTTATTATATTCAAAAGCCACCGAAAAATTTTATGTTTTCTTTTATTTGGTATTATATCAGCCATTTTTTTGCGGAAAAATTCTTTCTTTAAACACCATAAGCCAAGCGCTGCCAATCAACAGCATATTAAATAACATATATCCAAGATGATGAGTGCCGTTCACAGTCAACATAATCAGCATTGCGGCAAAACAAAGCAACGTGGCAACCGCCGCAAGTCCAAGGACAAAATTTTGTTCATCAAATAACATCTTCATAATTGTTCTCCATACAGGATATGTATATAGAACAAAAGTAGAACATTGTCAACGCTAAAATTATTTAGGCATAAAAAAAAGAGGCAGTTTCCTTTCGGACATACCCCTTTCAGTATAGAAAAAGTTGTATCACAGATTGTCACATAAGTCAACAACACATTTTTGGTTGTGGATAACTTGTTAAAATCAATATTTTTCAATACCAATTTGAGGAACATAAAGTTTATTGTAAAGAGCGTTCTTATGCAAATATGAAAGATGTTCTCTGAGTTTTTGTTCATTTTCTTCTACGGCAACCGCCAAAAGAGTTTCACGGCTGCAAGTTTCATATCTTTTCAACAAATTATAAACTCCGCTCAATATATTATATAAATACACTGCTTGTTCTGTATGCAATTTGCTCTCCAGTATTATATTGGTTATCATTTGCAATTTGTCGCTTATATCCTCTGGAGAAATTAGCTCTCCTCTGGCTGAAATCAATTGTTTTATCATAGTCATCTCCCTCTATAAAACATATATATTCTACAACCTCGAATATTAAAAATATTTTTTCACAATTAATAACAGAAAATTATAATCATAAAATTATATATCTTTATAATTACAGTTACTCGCTGTATAAAATTCTATCAGCCGGTCAAGACCTCGGCATAAATCATTGTAAAAAGCGTATGCCATTTCCGAACGTCTTCTTGCAGGTATTTTTTCATCGGGCTCAGGCAATTTGTTATCCAAGCAAATTTTTTTCACTGCCGGCCAAAACTCACGAGGAATATATTTTTTAGCATTCAAATAGCGGCTGCAAATACAAAAGCTTTTATCACCTCCTTTTATTGAACAATCCACTTTTTCTTTGCCCAAACTGGATTGAACCGATTTAAATCCATTTTTTTCATAATCTGAAATAAACCTTTCTCCTGCCGCTAACCTATCCTCAGATCTGTATTTATCTGTTCCGTAACTCAAGCGGCCGCCATAGCATAATTTTTCCAAAAGAGTCATTTTTCTCACCCCTTTTTCAGTACGCAAAAATCCCCGTCTTTCACATTCTTTCTTACTTATATAGCTGTCATCATATTTTATCATAATCGCCTCCATAAAAGGAAAATACATTTTATGTAAAATATGTCAATACATTTTTTGTATTTATTATCTTATTTTATACTGTTTTTGTAACTTATATATTGATTTTAAGGATTATTGAGGTTATTTTATAAGCCAGAAAAATAATTACATATTTTGTAAAAGGTAAAAAATATGAAAAAATGGGACTGGTTGAGAAACTATATGCGCGAACAAAATATCAGCCAACAAGAAGCTGCCGAAGCTCTGCAATGGAAAAAAACGCGCATATCCGAACTATTGTGCGGAAAAAGAGATTTACCGGTAGACAAAGTTTTCCTTGCCGCCCGCTTTTTCAATCTTAACTTGGAACAGCTGACAAAATATAATTCCGGTTATTCTGATGACATTCCCGAACAATTTGAAACTCTTCCGACTCAGCGTCAAATAGAAAATATGTTTTTTGTTGATATTATCGATGCTTCAAAATCCAAAGGAAAGGGACTAGAAACCGCCCCTATCGGACGGCAGCCGTTTAATGAAAACTTGTCGAATATTTTGTCTTTGCCTAAATCTCATGCACTTAAAATTATAATTGCTCGCGGCGATGCCATGATGCCGACCATAAACGACAAAGACATTGTTTTAGTTGATATTTCAATTACAAAACCTGAAAATGACGGATTATATCTGTTTGACATTCAAGGCGAACTTTTTATCAAACGTCTCGCTTTTAACGAATTTGACCACAGCGCAACCATTATTTCAGACAATCAGCTTTATCCGCCGATTATGGTATCAGATTTAAGCAAACTTTTCTGTTTAGGAAAAATTTTAGCCGTTTGCAAAGCCATACATTAAACTATATTATAAATCGCTGTCTTTATCTTCAGTGCTGTAATCCACTGTTAATTCCATTGGTTTAGAATTTTCAAGCAAAAAATCAGCCAATCTGGAGATACCTTCGCCCACGTTTATTCCCCATGGCGAACCTACCTTATTCCCTCCATGCAAAACCATTCCGCGTCTGCCCTTGCTGTCTGTATTATAATCAGGAACCAGCCAAACGCGGTATTCTCCCCAAATTCGTTGTCCGCCGGGCCAATCGCCTCGTCCCCACCAGCCTTTGATTTTCATCATCAAATTTTGGTTATTATAGCTTTGCAAACGCTCTTTTGAAACCACCCAAACTCCTTCGGGAATTCTACTCATATCTTTTCCCTGTTCTGTTTTAAACAAAGAAAACTGTTTTTGCCATACATAATCGGAAAAAAATAAATTTAACACAGAAAGCAATGTTATAACCGAAACGGCTAACAATGACTTCAAAGGTGCTTTGCGTAAATAATATGCCGCGATTGTCAATAAAACTAAAAAAGCAATGTATATCAGGTTAAAACACAGGAAAAATTTTGGAGAAGAATAAAGAAATCCCCATTGTGGAAACCCCCAATAAAAAAACTTGTTTTCAAAATATTCAACAACAACGCTATTGCACAAAACAAAAATATAAAAAATATTCCATATCCCAAAAGCAACAGCGGCTGTCAGACACATTTTTTTTGACATCAGTCAATCTCCATAAAAAAATATTCATAGGTTTTTGCCAAAAACACATTCATATAAACGACTACCGGAGAACCTATAAAAATAGTCAGCCAATTTTCTAAATTTAAACCTTCGCCCGCCATATCCAAAACGACAAAAGCCAAATTGAAAATAACCGTAATCAATAAAAACTCCCAATAATTTCCTTTTGTGCGTGAATATGCTGTTGACATTTGACTGCTGCGGCCGATAACCGAACCAATCCACGCCATCATCGGGCGATAAAATATTATCGGAGAAAAAACACTTAGAATCAGAGTTGTAACTGTATTAATTAATTGAGTATCTTCAATATATTTTTGTAAATTTTCAACATAAGTTTCTACCCACGCTCCGGTACACACAAATGGAATGACTAAGGGCAAAACAATTAAAATTGTTATAAAAACTAACAACAGACCTAAAATACGCGTTGAAGGAAGCAAGGTTCCAAAGATTTTCTTAGTCATAACATAAGGTTTGCGTCCGAAATAAAAGCGGAAAAAAGCATACCAAAACATATAATATGGAACCAGCCACAGCAAAAATATAAAATCATGCCAGGCATTGATTATTTTAAAACCGATAATCAAAAAAATCATATTTGCAATAGAAAACAAAGACGTTTCATGCCAATTTTTAAAGCAATAGTCCAGACTATCTGCAAAAATTTTTCTCAGCGGTATTTTTTTGACATCAGCCATAATAATTTCACCTCAATTAATTAACCGTTTGATTCATGGGATTAAAGCGTAAGAGCATTGTTTTCCACATATCATATTTCTGCGGATATTTCTGTGATAAAATATTATAAGGCTGGCAGACAAAAACCGCACGGCGGGCACTGTCGGCAATAGCGCGGAATGAACTGTCACTGCGATAACGCGCCTGATCCAAAATATCAACTCTGTTTACACTGCCGTCTTTATTAAGATAAGCTCGAATTTCAATAATCATATCCTCAATGCCTTTTGCACCGGAATCCAAATTCCAGCAAGCACGAAGACGACCGGCAATAGCATCGGCTTCAGAAATAGATAAATCACTAAAATAAGAGCCGCCTACTCCGCCTTCTATTCCCATATTATTAACAGCCGTACCGGTTTTAATCGTGGCATTGGCATTTTCTTCTCCGATTTTCTTCTCCAAACTATCAACCGAAGCCAATAAATCTTTCAGAGGATTGGCCAACGTCGGCTGTTGTTTTTTCGGTGCTGTTTTTTTAGGCTCAGGTTTATTTTTAGGTGCAGCCGGTTTTTTGGGCTGCGGCGGTGGCGTCGGCCGTTTGGGCTGGGGTTTCTGCTCAGGAAGTTTAGGTTTTGAAGGCTGAGGAGGAACAATAAAATCTTGTTTAGGTTCAACAGGTGTTTCATTTTCAGGAGCCTCTTCCTGAGTTTGTTCAGGCTCAGGCTTTGCCGGCTTCACCTGTTGAGGCGGCGTATCGTTCTGAGTTTGAGCTTTTTCCTCTCTAACTTTTGTAGCGGGAGAATCTTTATCGGCAAACTCTGCTTTGGTCGGCAAATTAGTCAGTTCTGAAATTTTTACTTCATTCAAATCAATAATAATCGGAACTTGTTCCAAAGTCATATTTTTATGGCGCAGAAACGGCAAATCAACCACCATTAAAAAAATAACGGTGGCATGCAAAGCCAATGACTGATATAAAGATGACTTTCTCACTGTTTTTACTTCTTTGATTTCTGGTTTGATTTAGCATTCTGTGCCGGAGCAGAATCGGTTTTCAATCCGACTTTTTCAAAGCCCGCATTTTTCAGCAAAGCCATCAGCCCGAGCACTCGTCCGTATTGAGCATCTGTATCTCCCGAAATAATAACGCTGATTTCAGGATTAGCATCACGCACGGCTTTTACCTTTGCTACAATTTCATCAGCAGGAATTTCTTCTTTGCCGATATAATAATATCCGGCTTCATCCACACTGATATTCAAAGATGTTTCTTTACCTGTCAGATTTTTTCCGCCGACTTTCGGCAAATCAAGAGCAATACCGGATGTCATCAGAGGAGCAGCCACCATAAACACCACCAGCAGCACCATCATAACATCCATCAGATTTGTAATATTAATTTCAGCATTGCGGCGGCTTCCGCGGCGGCCTGATCGTTTTTGTATCTGCAACATTCCGCCCATTATTCACCTGCCATATCAGCCCTAATGGTTGTATCGTCTATTTCACGTGATAAAATACTTGAAAATTCAGCGGCAAAATTTTCCAACCGATTGGCAAAACGATCTATATCCGATGAAATTTTGTTATATGCAACCACAGCCGGAATAGCGGCAATCAAACCAAAAGCCGTTGTAAACAATGCTTCGGCAATGCCGGGGGCAATAGCAGACAAAGAATTTGTCTGAGTGGCGGCAATAGCGTTAAAACTGTTGATAATACCCCAAACGGTTCCAAACAGACCGACCAACGGGGCAACCGAACCGGTTGAAGCCAAAAAGCCCATTCTGGTATCAAGACTGTCTAATTCCTTATCCATCGAAACAGCCATGGCTTTTTCAATACGCTGCTGCAAAGAAACCCCTCTCAAACCGCGATCGGTTTTAGATTTCATAATATTTGTGCGTTTCCATTCGCGCATTGCCGCTACAAACATAGCCGACATAGGATCACTCGGGCGGGTTCCGATACTGTCGTACAGTTTATCCAGAGAGCCGCCTGACCAAAACTTTGATTCAAAGCTTCTTGAACGCTGTTTAACTTCACGTAATGTTGCTATTTTGTCAATAATGATGGCCCACGACCAAATAGAGGCCAAAATTAAACCGAGCATCACCACTTTTGTAACGGTATCCGAGCTCCAAACCATATCCCACATTGACAAAGAGCTGCCATCTGCAACATCTGCTAAAGACTGTGTTTCCATTTTTACCTCTTATAATTTAAGCATGCTGATTTTGAGCAATAAACTACTATAAAATATAAAAAAATCAATTAATTTTTAATGTTGGATTAAAAAAAATGCAAAAACAATACCCAAAACAAATTAACGAACTGTTTTTGTTAAAATATCTAAAAAAATATTTTGACAAAAATATGACATAAAACTTGAGTTTATGAATTTTATATGCTATATTTAAAAAAAATTAAAGAGGTGAGAAAATGAGTTGGAAAGTAAAAGCTGCCGCATTAGCCGTTACTATGTCATCTTGGTTTGGCGTATCTCAGGCAAAATCACAACAGACAAATCAATCTGAACAAAAAAAAGAAATTGTTGAAAAAACAAAAGCTTTAACCGCTCAGGATTCTTTGAATAAAACCTTATTTAAAGACAGCGTTAAAAATAGTAAAAACGCTAAAGCCGCGGCACTGAACGACAGTATAAGGCGTGCGGAAAACTTAATAAAATTCCGCAGCGTCGAACATGATATGCTCGGTCTTGTTGCCCATTGCGAAGGAGTTAAAGCCAAGGCCTATTGGGATCCGAACGGCAGAGTTTGGACAATTGGTTTCGGCAACACAATCCGTCCCGACGGCAAACCCGTTACACGCTATGATTTTATAAAAAGTGAAAAAGAACTTTTTGACTATTTTCGCATTCATATCGAAGGCAAAATGTATGAAGATATGGAAAAATATTTGCCTATGGATAAAATGTCAAATGCCGAACTGGTTGCCATGGGCAGTTTCCTTTACAACTGCGGCAGCGGCGTTTTACGCAAAAAGAATGGCGAGCTTTCAGAATTCGGACAAACCGCGGTTGATTATTTTACAACGCACAGCGACACGGCAAAAATGAAATTAGCAAAATTGATGGATAAAAAAGTTACAGCCAAAGGGAAAGTGCTTCCTCAATTAGTTAAGCGCCGTGAACTTGAAAAAAGAATTTTATTCGGTGATATAATTATTTGCAATGACAATTCACAAACCGGTGAAAATGTATTGAATCTTTCAGAAATTTCACTCGGAGGCATATACAGCATAGGGAGCACAATTCCTAAAGACACCGCCCTTTTGTGCGATAAGCTTGAAAGCGTGCGCGGTTTGAATTTAAACGACTCTATTCAAAATCAAATGCGGTTACGGCCTCAACCTATATATAATAAAAAATTCGCCACTCGCAATTTGATACAAATGAAAAAAGGCAAGCATAAATAAACTATGCTTGCCCTGCCTTTTTTTTAGGCTTTTATTCATCTTTTTTAAGCTGTTTCATCAAATTAGCTTTTTTCAAAACATCTGAGCTGTAAAGCAGCGCTATTTCTTCCTCTCGGCTCAATTCCATAGGCAAATCATAGCTGATATAATTTTCCAATTTTATTTTAGCCATTTTCAAAGCCTGAATTCCAAATTCCGGTGCCGGACCGTTGACCGGCAACATTAAAATATGCAAAGCATTCAGCACATTGTTATCAACAACGGCGGCAACTCCGTAAGAACAATTTTTGTTTTGAACGGAAAATTCCTGTTTAAATTTCAAAGCAGCTATCAAAATATCAGGTACATTAACTTCTTCAGGAATAATAAAATAACGATGCTTGCGAGCAGCAATACCGACAGTTTCGCACGATGAAAACATCGAAATAGGAATCGACAGCATCAATCCTAATGTTATCGGCAGCATCCACCAAAATAAACTATGCGCATATTGCCAAACTATTACGGTTGTTGCAATTCCCAACAGCATATGCCAATGATGACGCGCCCAAGCAACGCGCAACGATGTCCCTGTTTCATCACGATTTTGAGTATTCCACCCCGCATCATTGCCGGCAAAAATATCAAACACAAACTTGCTTTGAAACATCATCATAATCGGAGCAGTCAGAGCACTGAAAATAATTTCGGCAAATACACTCTTAACCGCGCCGAAAATGCCTCCTATATTAGAAAATTTGTTTTGCGATAAATAAGCAATCAATCCCAAAAACTTTGGAAAAATCAGCATAAACATTGACAGAACAAACAAACTTATAGTTCCGAGTTTATCAAAGATAGGCCATGTCGGGAACAAAGTATAAGTTGTCGGAAAATATTCGGGAGGAAAAATATTGCGCCCCAAAGCAACGCCCAGTCCTACTAATAAAAAGCACAGCCACAAAGGCGAAGACAAATAAGACATTATACCGATTATAAAATGAACACGGCTTATCGGATGTAGGCCTTTTGAAAGCAACACTTTAATATGCTGCATATTTCCCTGACACCAACGTCTGTCGCGCGTGGCAAAATCTATCATCGACGGCGGGCATTCTTCATAGCTGCCTTTCAATTCCGGCAACAGCCAAGCCGACCAGCCGCCGCGGCGGATTAAAGCGGCTTCAACAAAGTCATGGCTCAAAATATGACCTCCGAACGGAGCTTTTCCTTTTAACACCGGCAACTTGCAGCATTCCATAAAAGCTTTAACTCTGATAATGGCGTTGTGCCCCCAATAGTTGCTGTCTCCCACTTGCCAAAAAGCCAATCCGGCTGAAACAACAGGTCCATAAACTTTTCCGGCAAATTGCTGAATCCTCGCAAACAAAGAATGACGATTAATGCACATCGGCGGAGCCTGAATAATACCGGTCTGAGGATTAGCTTCCATTAATTGCGTCATAGACACCATGGTTTCTCCCGCCAGCAAGCTGTCCGCATCCAAAACAATCATAAAATCATACAAAGCGCCCCATTTATGGCAGAAATCCTCAATATTTCCGCTCTTACGCGCTGTATTAACCGAACGGCGGCGATAATACAATTTTATATTTTCCGGCATTTTCTTTTTGGCTTCCAGCCAAATTTGCTCCTCCTCCACCCAAATTTTAGGATTTGTACTGTCGCTCAAAACAAAAATATCATATGCACTGCCCTGACCTGTTTCTTTCAAGCTGTGAGCCATAGCCAGCAAATTTGCGAAAACGCCCACCGGATCTTCGTTATAAACAGGCATCAGCACCGCTGTTTTTGTTGTTATTTTTGTTTTTTTATCCGGCCAAATTATCCCTTTGGTTTTTTGTTGTTTCAACAATTGCCAAAAACCGAAAAGACTTGACCAAAAAAACAGAGCAATCCAAGCAAAGGTTAAAATAAACAACGCCGTCATCAAAAATTGCGTAATAAACAGCGACGAATTCGGGATAACTTCAATCCATTTAAAAGTTGCCAGCAGTGTGCTGACAAACATTAACCCAAAAATTGCCAAACGGCGGCGCGCTATTTGTTTTTTGCTAATCGGTATAAACTCTGAACTCATTTTTTTATTTCCTTTTCAGCCCCCAAAACCTCAAGCTTTTGCGGTTTCATTTCAGAATAATCGTAAGCAGGAGCATTTAAAACAAAACATTCTCTTAAAGTTTTTACCAACTTTTCAGGCATTTTCAACTGTTTAAAATCCTGCACAGTCAAACTATCGGCAGCATTGCACAATAAAAAACAAAGTTTGAATTCCGCCAATAATTGCTCATCGGCAAAACCGCTGTTTGGAAATGTTTGCGCAGCAAGTTTTAAAAGCACGCCATCCAATTTAGCGACCAGTTCATCGCCGTTGCCTGATTTGAAATCTATATGTTCGGCAATGGTTCCAACTATATCCAGTAATTGGTTTCCGTCAAATCCCAAACTGCGCAAATAGGCTTCTATAATATCCTCTTTTCCCTGAATCTTTATGGTAACCATTGATAACTCCATATTTCGGAAATATTTTTACCTTTTTTAACCACCGAAGCTCGCAGTTCCGATGTTTTGCCATTAGGCTCAAAATCAATATATGCTGTCAAACCTTTTGTAACCGGATTATAAGTTAAATATTTACCGACAATTCTTCCTTCACTGGCAGACACATCTAATGTTGCTATTTCTTTTTCCACTTCTTTTTGCATATTGAGAATATCAAAATCTATAACAAACTTGCGCTTATTTTTTTCCATCATACCGGAAACTCCGCCTACACCTGTATAAGTTGCAGTAACATCTCCTTCAATATGTTCAACCGGAAATTTTGTAAACCAAAACAAACGGTAGGCATAACGAATTTCACGCTGAGGAACAACTTTTTCTTTTGGAACCCAATAAGCGACAACATTATCGTGAATTTCTTGCTGTGAAGGAATTTCGACCAATTCGACCCAACCTTTTCCCCAATTTCCGACAGGTTTCACCCAAGTGCTCGGGCGCTGCTCATAATTGGCTTCAAAATCCAAATAATGCGCAGGATTTCTATCCCTTTGCAGCAAACCAAATCCCTGAGGATTTTCATCAACAAAAGCGCTTATACGCAAGCGCGGCGAATTGTCCAACGGTCTCCACAGCCATTCGCCTTTACCGTTTAATACCAACAAGCCGTCAGTATCATGAACCTCCGGACGATGATCATCAAACCTGTTTTTGGTATTTTCTCCAAAAAGATACATTGAGGTCAGCGGAGCAATGCCGAGTTTTGCAATTTCCTTACGCGGAAAAATACGTGCATCGACATCCATAACCGTATTTTCTCCCGGAGTTATAACAAATGTATAAATTCCGGAAGCGCTTTGACTGTCTAATAAAGCATAAACCGTTACAGACTTATCATGCTTTTTTGGACGGACAATCCAAAATTCACGAAAGACCGGAAATTCCTCACCGGTTTGAGCAGCCGTATCAATAGCCAAACCGCGTGCCGAAAGCCCATATTTTTGATTTTTTCCCAAAGCGCGGAAATAACTTGCTCCCAAAAAAGAAACCAATTCATCATAATATTTTTTTGTATTCAACTGATTATGCAGTCTGAAACCGGCATATCCGTTTTGCGGCAAGTTATCAGTGTTTAATTTATTTTTACCATAGTCAAAAAAAGACGGAGTATAAACAAAGGGAACAATTTTTCCATCAACGATTTCATTAACTTTAACCGGCGTCAAAAACAATGATCCTAAATGGAAAAACTGAATTTCAAAAGGAAGTTTTTGTCCGAACCATGGTCCTTTTTCACGTTTGAAACGTATATCGCGATAGCGGTCATAATTGAGTTTTTTCAATTCATCGGGCAAATTGTATTCCGGAGCAACATAAGGCTTTTTTGCCAAAGCTGAAGCTATATTTGCCAATTGCCCGACATCAAACTCATCGCTTTGCGCAGACATAACTTCAGACAGCTGTTGCTGCCGATAATTTTCGTAAAAGTTTTTCCCCTCATAAACGCCATAAACAACGCCTAGGCCACACAAAATACAACACACTGTTTTTATGCTATTTTTCATATTATATTCCTGAAAATTCAAAATCTATATTTATATACAATTCATTTTTCGGCAAAAGTCAAGCATCAGGAATTACCGGTGTTAAAAATTAAGTAAAATATCGCTTGCAATTTATTTTATTCTGTATATTATACGTTTGTTTTTGAATTATTTTCATATTATAAATCATAGCAATACTAATTGTTTCCCCGTTTTACGAGGAATTTTTTTGTGGAAAAAATAAAAAAAATATTTTGCCCGATGGCTTGACCCAACCGGCAAATTTAACTATAATATAGATGTTTAACTCAAATTATATTGTATTAAATTATTGTATTAAAATTTAGATTGTATGAAAAAGAAAATGTTGATTTCAGTAGCAATGCTGTTGATATCTGCCGTTTCGATGTTTTCTGTGGCAGAAGCCCATACGGAAGCACTCGGCGACACAACCGCTACTGCTATTGAAGAAGACACGCTTGACCATGCTGACAGCATCGCAGCCGATAATTCAGGAGTCGACTCAGTGTCAAGTGACAGCAGTTTAGTAAAATTTCGCAACGCCGCATACGACATGCTTTGTCTGGTTGCGCATTGTGAAGGTGTTAAAACTGAGGCCTATTTTGATCCGATTGGAAAAAAATGGACCATTGCATTCGGTAACACGGTACGTCCGGATGGAAAAGCCGTTCGTTATGGCGATTGCATAAGAAGCGAAGCTGAGTTGATGCACTACTTCAACGCACATATTGAACAATATATGTACGATGATATGTGCCGCTATCTGCATCTTGACAAAATGAACAACGCTGAAATCGTTGCTATGGGAAGTTTCCTATACAACTGCGGCAGCGGCGTTCTCCGTCAGAAAAACGGCGCTCCTTCTCAGCTTGCAAAAGCAGCAAATGCTTATTTTGACAGTCATAGTGAAAAAACAAAAGCCGCACTGAAATCGCTTATTGAACAAAAAGTGACTTCAAAAGGAAAAGTTCTTCCGCAGTTGCAAAAACGGCGTGATTTGGAACTCCGAATTTTGTTCGGCGAGATCGTGCTTGACAACAAAGGTGAGCTGAAACTTGCAAATGCCGTAAATTTTGCGGAAGTTGCATTAGGTGGAGTTTATTGTTTTGGCGGCCGTCGCCTTCCTGCCGACACATTAGATTTGTGCAACAGGTTGGGAAATATGGGCGGAAGAAACTTAAACGATTCCATTCAAAATCAGCTGAGAGGACATATTCGTCCGATGCGCCGCAAGCGCTGATTAAATTAAAAAAAGAGCCCCAACATATCAATGTTGCGGGCTCTTTTTCTTTAAGACTGATTTAGAATAAAACTTTAACGTTTACACCAGCCGTATAATCATATTTAATCTCGCTGTTTCCGGTTCCACCGAGATAATAATCACCATATACACCCAAAGCCACGTTATCTCTTACAAAATAGTTAGCTTCGGCTTGCCAATACCACATATTTTTGTTTGCGCCAGCATCTGTGTTGAAATCATAACGAATACCGGTATCAACTGCAGCTTTGTCAAATGTTTTATGAACACCAGCAAATGCGGAATAAAGCATTTCGCGGTCTTTTTGGTCAATCGGAGATTCTGCCGTAAACATTGTATACGGAGTTAAACCATTGCCCATATCATATCCCAATTGAGCTTCGAGTTTGATTTCTTTATACCAATCAGAACTCTCACCTTTGTGTCCGTACCATGAAGCCGGCTGATAAGTATAATAACCGGCACCGATTTGTGTCAGGATATTATTATAATTCCAATTATATTTGGCGCCTAATTCATAACCGAAGTTATGGTCATTGTTATATTCTTGATTGGTCAGACCTTTGAAATCAAAATTATTTTCAATAGCGCCATATACTGATAAATTATCATTAACGCCGTAAGTAATTTTTTCAGCGGCGACCAAATCTTCACCGGCAAAATCGCTGTGTTTGAATTTTGCGCGCGAATAATCAATAGATGTATTGGAAAGCACCTCACCTTTTGAAGGCAGGAATAAAGAGCCTGTAAAATCTTTTGCATTAGCGGCACCGGCAGTTAAAGCAACGGCAGCTGTGGTTAAAAGCATAGTTTTAAAGTTCATGAGATATCTCCTTAGTTATTTTCACAATCCGTCTTAATCGGATGCTGAAATTGTATCTGCCCATATATTAAGATTCAATTAATTAAATGGCTTAATCAATAACAATAAATTACTGTTTTGTAACAAAATTTGCTTTTTCAAATCAATACTTTACATAATCAAAATATTTGTTATAGTTATAAGGTTGTTTCATTCTGAAAGCTGATATTATGCTAAAAGAATACCCTCCGTCATATAAATTGGGTGCTTTAATTTTATGCCTGCTTATTTGTCATTCTGCTAAAAAACCGCTGTACCAACATATCTGGGGAAAATATACCGGTTATATTCCGTCTTTGGGTGACGAAACTTTTATAAACATTGAACAAAACCAAAAGAAACAATCCGCCAAAATTGCCGGATATAATATAGAATATAGACTGCGCCGCAAATACTCGGTCAAAGGTCGAGTTGTTTTTGTTGATTGGAATGACGGATGGTTCAACACCTGGTATCATGCCGCCGGAAACGAAGGAACAAAGCTGTACAATGCCGTGTCACCTGTCGACTTATCAATTATTCACGGAAAAACCGCCGAAGACGGTAATTGGCAAAAAATAAAATTTGACCATGAAGAACGGGGATTGATTACAAGTTATAGATATGACAATATGCCTGTTATAAATAACGATGAAATAAACAACAATCATGTCATTCCGGCCAACAACGCCATCCGCAAAGCTATTTCCATTATGAAAGTCGGAGATATTGTGGAACTTGAAGGATATTTAATGGATTGGAACGGCACCGGAAAATTCAGTTGGTTTAATATAGAAACAGCAATCGAACCTGGGGAACTTCATACAAAAATACTTTTCGGAGGACAACAGGGCGCAGGTCTTTGCCGCCAGTTTTATATCACAAAAATCAGCTTTAACGGTTATACTTTTGAATAAGTCGTTTTCTATTGTTTTTAATTTGCAAAAAGCGCTTGCTGTCCAAGCAAATTTTGTTTAATCTTACGTAATATTTTAACAGGGAAAACATAAAAATGATTGCCAAATTGCGCGGAATTGTTGATTTTTTCGGTGATGACAGCGCCATAATCGATGTTAACGGCGTAGGGTATTTGGTGTACGCCTCAAACCGAACACTTTCAAAATTGGTAAAAGGTTCAGAAACAACGCTTTTTATTGAAACGGTTGTCCGTGAAGACAGTATCAGCCTTTACGGTTTTACGTCTGCACTCGAAAAAGAGTGGTTTTTAACATTAACCAAAGTTCAGGGCGTGGGAGCAAAAGTCTGCTTGAGCATTCTTTCTATTTTAACTCCTCCGCAGCTTTCTCAGGCTATAGCCGCACAAGATAAAACTTCATTCACCAGAGCGGCGGGCGTTGGTCCTAAATTGGCCGCAAGAATTGTCACCGAGCTCAAAGGCAAAATGGTCGGACTTCCTGTCGGAGCCGATATTTCTGATTATGCAACGGCTATGGACGATGAAAATCAGACAACAGCTTCAACAGAAAACTGCTCGGCTGCAAACGCCGTTGAAGATGCAATTTCGGCTTTGGTCAATCTTGGTTATCAGCGGATTGATGCTTATCAAGCCGTAAATTCCGCCGCCGGAAAAAATCCCGATGCCGGAATTGCCGATTTAATTCGGTTAGCTTTAAAAGAATTTGCAACGCGGGAGATATAAAAAATGGAACGTATTGTAAGCCCGCATGAATTACCAGAAGATGACAATGGAATTAACGCTCCGGTCAATCTCCGTCCTTCTTCGCTTGACGAATTTGTTGGTCAGCGTCAGGTTTGCGAAAATCTGAAAATCTTTATTGAAGCCGCAAAAATGCGCCATGAAGCGCTTGACCACGTTTTACTTTTCGGTCCCCCAGGATTGGGGAAAACAACTTTAGCTTCGATTATAGCCAAAGAATTGGGAGTAAATTTCAAAGCGACTTCCGCTCCAATGATTTCAAAATCAGGTGATTTGGCAGCTATTTTGACCAATCTTGAAGCAAACGATGTTTTGTTTATTGATGAAATTCATCGTCTTAATCCGGCTATTGAAGAAGTTCTCTATTCGGCAATGGAAGACTTTCAATTAGACTTAATAATCGGAGAAGGTCCCTCTGCCCGATCGGTAAAAATTGATTTACAACCTTTTACATTGGTTGGCGCCACAACTCGTTCGGGATTATTGTCCACGCCTTTGCGCGAACGCTTCGGAATACCTTTGCGTTTGGATTTTTATTCTCCTGACGATTTGGAAAAAATTGTTTTAAGAGGCGCGCATTTGCTCAATGTACCGATGAATGAACAGGGAGCGCGCGAAATTGCCTGCCGTTCGCGAGGCACCCCGCGTGTTGCCGGACGGCTTTTGCGCCGCGTTCGTGATTTCGGAGCTGTAACTTCAAACGGTGAAATCGGTGCCAAAACCGCAGATATGGCGCTCAAACGCCTTAATGTCGACAAGCTTGGACTTGATGCCTTTGACAAACGCTATCTGACCTGCATAGCTCAAAATTACGGCGGAGGTCCGGTCGGCGCTGACACATTGGCCGCCGCATTGTCCGAAGAGCGCGACACCATTGAAGAAGTTATCGAACCGTTTTTGCTCAAACTTGGTTTTTTGCAACGTACACCGCGCGGACGCGTCATTTCCGATTTAGGCTGTGACTATCTTGGCTTGCCGCGAATGAGAAAAAACGTAAAACAATTTAACGAACAAAACGATTTATTTGCGCAAGGAGAAGAATAATGCCTGAAATTAATGCTCAGCAGGGAATTTTTGTTGAAGGAAAGTTTTATTTTCCGGTAAGAATTTATTATGAAGACACAGATGCCGGCGGCATAGTCTACTATGCAAATTATTTAAAATTTGCCGAACGAGCCAGAACGGAATTTATAAGAGCTGTCGGCTTTAATCAGCAAGAACAGCTTAACAGTGATGAACGCGCCGGATTTGTAGTCAGACATTGCGAGATAGACTATCAGGCTCCGGCCATGCTTGATGATTTATTAACGGTAAGCTGCGAAATTAGTGAATTCGGCGGTGCCTCGGCAACCATGCACCAAGAAATCCGCCGCGGTGATCAGCTTTTGGTCACTTTGGATGTAAAGGTTGTGTATGTTCTCCTAAAAAACAAACGCCCTTCCCGAATTCCAAATGAACTCAAAAATCTTCTGTCAGGAAAATAAATCTGATATTTTGCACCGAAACTCCGTATAAAAAAATTATACGGAGTTTTTATGCTCTATAAGTTTAAAAAATAACAAAATTTTACCGACTTGACTTGACAACTGACGAAAAAGTTGTATCCCTACATAGTTTTAAAATAACTATATCCGAAAAAAGAGAAAAAAATGCCGAAAATTTTGAAAAACCTAAAAAAATTTTATCTTAAAAATTTTGCTCCAAAACTTTATGAAGTTTTGAAAAAAGGTTATACGACCGAACAATTCCGCCGCGACTGCCTTTCAGGTATGACCGTAGCTGTCATTTCAATTCCTCTTGCCATGGCTTTGGCCATTGCTTCAGGTGTTACACCTGCTCAAGGTCTTTATACTGCAATTGTCGCCGGATTTTTTATCGCTTTATTGGGCGGCAGCCGTTTTCAAATCGGCGGTCCGACCGGTGCATTTGTTGTCGTTATCTTTGACGTTATGCAAAACTATGGATACACCGGATTGGCCGCAACAATGCTTATTGCTGGTATTACGTTGATTATAGCCGGTTTTTTGCGTCTTGGTTCCTACATCCGTTATATTCCTTATCCTGTTGTAACGGGTTTTACGGCAGGTATCGGTTTATTGCTTATATCAACTCAAATAAAAGATTTTTTGGGCTTAAAAATTGATAATGTTCCTGCCGATTTTATTCACAAATGGCAAGTCTATTTGTCAAATCTCGGAGAATATACCGCTGCTGCAATTTTTGTTTCAGCCATTTCTTTAGCCATAATTTTATTTATTCAATACAAAAAACCAAAACTTCCGGCATATTTAATTTGCGTTGTCACCGCCACTTTATTAGTTGCCCTGTTTGGTCTTAATATTGATACAATCGGCAACAAATTCGGCGGAGTTCCTCACTTTTTGCCAATGCCGAAAATTCCGGACGGTTTAACACTGAGCTTGTTCTTAAAAGTTATGCCTAGCGGTTTGACAATTGCCTTTTTGGCCGGCGTTGAATCTTTGTTGAGCGCTACCGTTGTCGATGGTATGAGCGGTGATAATCACAACTCAAATGCAGAATTGATTGCCGAGGGTACTGCAAATATTTTCAGTATGTTTTTTGCAGGCGTTCCGGCAACCGGAGCCATTGCGCGTACAGCTGCCAACTTTAAAGCCAAAGCATACTCTCCTGTATCGGGAATTATGCAATCCGTATTTTTGCTGTTGTTTATGCTTTTGCTCTCCCCTGCCGCAAAATATATTCCTCTGTCATGTTTGTCTGTTGTATTGATTTTAATCGGCTACAATATGATGAACATCGGCAAAATCATAAAACTTTTGGAAGGTCCGCGCGGCGACTGCTATACTTTGGTTGTAACTTTGCTCCTCACCGTTGTTGTTGACTTAAACACCGCTATCAGCGTTGGCTTTGTTATGTCCAGCATTATCTTTATGCACCGCATGAGCCGTGAAATCGAAGTAGAAACCGATGAAAAAGCCCTTGAATATAATGGCGGCGGACGCGACTTAACCCAAGTTTTGCATGAAAAAGGCGTTGTTTCAATGCGTTTCTATGGACCTTTATTCTTTGGCGGAGCTTCTCAAATTGCAAATATGTTCAACCACATTGAAGAACATCCGAAAGTTGTTATTTTGCGTTTAGGCTATGTTCCTGTTGTTGATGCCACAGGCGCAAATGTTATTGTGGAATTTATTAAAAAGGTTAAAAAAGATAACACAAAGATAATTCTGTCTAATATCAAAAAACAACCACGCCGCGTTTTGCACTCCACTTTCTTAAGAGAAGGCATTGATTATCATACAATTTCAATTGCTTCCAACTTTGAAAACGCATTAAAAATGACACGTCGTTATTTGAAAGCGCAAGAAAAAACTGGACAAAGCGACAAAAAATAAGTATATTATTGTCAAAGTTTTATCTTTGACATGGAGTGTGCTTATGGATATTTATCGCGTTGTATGTAGTGAAAATCAGCGGTTATACCCAGGGAAAACATTTATTGATTTTATGCCCGCCGGTACTAACCGCTGTGAAAACGCCGTTATTCACGATAGTATTTTGAAAATGCGTCAAATGATCAACCCAGAGGTCGACAGCCTGACCACTGGGTTGCTTTTGTATGATTTCGGCGATGGAAACATCAGCCTGCAGTACGAAAAAGCTTATAATTATATAATACGGCGCAATCAAGCTTATATAAAAGATAAATACGAAAATATGATAATAGAGCGCTTTAAGGATATGCGGGCAATGGGAAAAGAAAAAACTCTGGATGTCAGCTTGTCTACATTAGCCGTCGTTTATGACTTTTATAAAAGTGATAATACAAACTCAGATTCTCCGCGCAGCGCAAGAGAAGCGGAGCTTCGGCGTAAAGCTGAAGAGTACAGGCAATTGCAAAAACGCAAACAAGTTTCTATCAATAATGCGCGCACTAAAGATTCGCCATATTCGCCATCACAGATTATGGCTTGGAAAATGGCTCATTATAACGGCGATTAATTTTTATTTTTCAGAATTGTTCACAAAGCGCTTTATCATATCGAGCGCCTTGTTATAGTAATCTTTGCTGTGAGCAGCCACATCTGATTTGCTTATATTGCGAAATTCAAGCGTATAACTGCTATCGGGATTGCGTTTAATTCCTCTGGCTTCAATAGATTGCACTTTATCCGCCATCAGATCGGCAAATTCGTCAATATCGACTTCATACAAACCGGCAACCTCTTCCGGCTGCAAAACGGCTTTATATGGAGATCCTGTCACCATCGCCACATAAACCATTTGAAATTCACGGTTATTAATATTTTCAGCCTCATAAATTTCTTTGCTTGTAAACAATTTAACAATATCGTCTTTTTGAAGTTTCAATCCCAATTCTTCCTGTATTTCACGATAGCCGTCTTTAACCTCTTCACCGGCACGAATGTGACCGGCAGCTGAAATATCCAGCTTATCGGGAAATATATCTTTGTTGGGATTACGCAGCTGCAACCATAGCAGAGTTTTTCCATCTGGTGTTTTATGAGCCAGCCAACAATGAAAAGTTTTGTGCCACAATCCTTCACGGTGTGCCTGCGACTTCATTGCTGTACCCAAAAGGTTCATATTTTCATCAAAAATATCAATCAATTCATCTGCCATAGTCGTGTGCCCTTCATTTTAGTCAAGATAATATTCTATTGTCGAAACAACGCGCACCTTTTTTTCAATGCTGTTCATCTCAACAGAGCTTGCGGTTTCTCTACGCGGCAAAATTGAAAAAACGCCTTGTGTTGCTTGACGGATTTTACCGACTTTAGAGTTTGAACTCTTAGCAAACTCAGCGGCGGCGGCAGCGGCATTGCGAGTAGCATCTTCAAGCATTTGCGGTTTGATTTCATTAATTTTTGTAAAAATGTAAGCAACCGGACTATAAGCATTATTGTCAAGCACAATTCCTTTAGCAATCAATGTGCCTGTTGAATTTATGGCTTTATCAACCAAATCAACATTATTTGAACTTACTTCTATGTTTTGAGATAAAATGTATCTGTTTGTAGGTGTATCTGTACGATAAGGATTAGCCATCAAATCATTGATTTCAGAACGTTTAATTGTAACTTCATCATCCTTAAAGCCCATATCTTTCAAAAAAGAAACAACAATTTTCCGCTGATCTTCAACTTCTTTTTGAGCAATAGACAAATCATTTCCGGTTACAACATATTTAATATCCCATACGCCGAGATCAGCGCGGACATTCATTTCCGCCAAACCTTTTACGGTAACAAAATTAGATTCCATTTTTGTATGGTAATAATAGTATCCGGGAAAAAAACCACCGGCAGTAATACCGGCAGCCAAAACCACGGCAGAAACAAATTTGGTAACATCCGACATATTATCTCTCCTAAAATAAATTGTATAAGCAAGTCTCATATCAAATATATAAGTATTTCTAATATTATTACTATCCTTTTTTGGCTTTGGCAACTGCTTCAACAAAATATTCAGCAAAACAAATTTGAAAAATGTAATAAAAAGTATTGACGAAGCAGAAAAGTTAAGCTAAATATACTCCGGTAGTTCGCCGATGGAGTGTTGGCAGAGCGGTAATGCAGCGGATTGCTAATCCGTCACCGTGAATAGCGGTGCACAGGTTCGAGTCCTGTACACTCCGCCACTTAGAGCCCTGATTTTCAGGGCTTTTTTCTTTATCTAACACCTGAAATATCGCCTTTTTAAAATCTCTGATTGTGCTTTTTTGTGCGATTCGTCTACTCTAAAGCCGGATAACAAATAAACACAAAAATAGTTATTGACTTTTAGAACAAAATGGCATAAATATCTTTCTGTTTTTATACCATTGCTTCATCGTCTAATGGTAGGACAGCGGACTCTGACTCCGTTAATCTTGGTTCGAATCCAGGTGAAGCAGCCACACTGAACAGAGGTTAGATTTTGAGGTCTAACCTCTTGTTTTTTAATAATATTTTGCGGTTCGAACGGACGTATTTTCACAGATTCCGAAATTGCCCGCAGATTCAGTTGTTCGGAAATTCCGAACAGTTCAAAATGAAGGAAATAGACAGGTTTCGCGTGAAGTTGATTATTTGACGATTACCCTCCAACTGAACTGTTTCCATTTTAGAAATAAATTACCAAAAATCTCAAAAGCGGCGTTGGTGGAAAATAAAAGCAGGAAACAACAATTTGCACATATTTTTATTGTAAAGAAGTAAGAAAGCGAATATAATATAAAGCAATATATAATTATTATACATAAACATAAATTGTCTATTATTATTGAGTTTCATAGTTTTATTTTTAAGAATTTTTCTTAAATATGCTATTTTCTTAACAATAATGCTTTTTATCGTTTGTTATAGAGTTAGAGTAATAAAATAAAAGTCAAATTATTAAAAATAAAAAATTATGAAGACAATTAAAAATCTTTTGTTTACAAGTATTGCAACTATGGGTGCCTTTATGCTTTGTGGAGCTGTATTTGAAATATACGAGCCATTTGCAGCATCAGTTGTATTTTCATTGATATATGCTGTAATCGGCGTATGTCAAACTGAAAGCACTGACAATATTACAACTGCCGGCGCTGTTTTTCTCACAAGCTTCGCACTGTTTGCACTTGCTTGGTTCGTCAACAAAGAACTAACTTCTTTTTACTATTCTCAGGACTGGGATGGTTGCGAATGGTCTCCTGAATTGGCCAATTTTACATGGAATTGGCTTGCACAGATTCCTATCTCCGTTTTTTTAGCATTTTTCACTTGGAAATATGCTGACAAATTCAGAAATGAACTTGATAAAGAAGATGCCGAAATGAATGCTTAAACAGAAAGATTAATCAAAAAAACAGCAGAGAAAGCAATTTCTCCGCTGTTTTTTTTATTATCCTCATCTAATAATTCTTAGCTATTTATATTATGCAACCAGTTCAATCCGGTCATTCTTCTCATTAAAAAAGGCGGTGTTCTACCGCCTTTTTCATTTATTTTTTATCTTCCAAATCGACCTTAATATGCAATTCTTTCATTTGCAGCTCGGTTACATAGTTCGGTGCCTGCATCATTAAATCCTGTGCCTTTCCATTTAGCGGGAATAGAATCACATCACGAATGATAGGTTCATCCAAAAGCAACATAACCAAACGATCAACACCATAAGCAGAACCAGCGTGCGGTGGCGCGCCAAACTTAAAAGCACTAATCATACCGCCAAATTTATTATCTACGACCGAATTGTCATAACCGGCAATTTCAAAAGCTTTGTACATAATTTCAGGTTCATGGTTGCGAACGGCGCCGGACAGCAATTCAACACCATTGCAAACAAAGTCATATTGATAAGCTAAAATATCCAGCGGATTTTTATTCAACAATGCATCCATACCGCCTTGAGGCATTGAAAACGGATTGTGCGAAAATTCAACAGCGCCGGTTTCTTCATTTTCTTCATAGAACGGAAAATCAACAATCCAGCACATTTTGAAACTGTTTTCATCAATCAACCCCAATTCACTGCCGACTTTGTTGCGCAAACGACCACTGAATTTATCAAATTTCAGACCATTGCCGACCATAAAGATAACAGCATCTCCTTCTTCAGCGCCAAATTGCGCTTTCAATTCAGCCAATTTAGCTTCAGAGAGCATTTTAGCAATACCTTTTGCGCCTGTCTGTGCAAAAGCGACATAAGCAATTCCGCCCATACCTTCTTCTTTGGCAAAAGCATCAAGCTTATCGAAAAACGAACGCGGTTTATCTGCAATACCATTAACGACCATGGCTTTAACGGTTTTTCCTTCTTTAACCAAACCGTCATAAACGCCAAAACCGCTGTCTCCGAAAAACGAAGTAGCATTTTGTAAAATCAACGGATTACGCAAATCAGGTTTATCTGAGCCGTAAGTCATCATTGCTTCACGGAAAGGAATATGCACAAATGGAGCCTGATCAACGGTTTTTCCGTTAGCAAATTCATTGAAAATTGTCCCCAAAGTATGTTCGATAACACCGAACACATCATCTTGAGTGGCAAAACTCATTTCCATATCCATTTGATAAAATTCCCCCGGAGAACGATCGGCGCGAGGATCTTCATCGCGGAAACATGGAGCAATTTGAAAATATTTATCAAAACCCGAAACCATCAACAGCTGTTTAAACTGTTGCGGAGCCTGAGGCAATGCATAAAATTTCCCCGGATTAATGCGGGAAGGAACCAAAAAGTCGCGGGCGCCCTCCGGAGAAGAAGCCGTCAAAATAGGTGTTTGATATTCAGTAAAACCCTGTTCTCTCATCAATTCACGAGAACGTTGAATAACTGCCGAACGCAGCAAAATATTTTTATGAATGCGATCTTTTCTCAAATCAAGAAAACGGTATTTCAGTCTGATTTCTTCAGGCGCATCATCTTCTATGGCAACCTGAAACGGCAGCATATCTGCTTTGGAATAAACAGTCAAACCATCAACTTTTATTTCTATCTCGCCAGTCGGCAAGTTTTTATTTATGCTTTCGCGGATAACCGCTTCACCGTCAATACCGATAACCGATTCAACACGCAATTCTTGAATTTGCTCAAACAACGGCGATGCGCTGTCAAACACGCATTGAGTGATACCGTAATGGTCTCGCAAATCGACAAAACACAAATTTCCCAAATTTCTCTTACGGTGAATCCAACCGGCAAGTTTAACTCTTTTGCCGGCATCGGACGCTCTTAATTGTCCGCACGTAAAATTACGATATTGATTAGTCATTGTAACCCCTGTTTTTGTTAATTATGAGCGGTATTATTAAGCTAAAATCAATTGAAATCAACTCTAAAAACAAAATTGCACCGTTTTTTAAAACAATTTTAAGCATATATTGCTATTTTTTCGCTTTATAAAAACTATTGGGACAAAACTATGCAAGTAATATACCGTACCGAAGACCTGAAAGCTCTGTGTTCTCGACTGAGTCAACATGATTTTATTGCAGTTGATCTCGAATTTATCCGCGAAAAGACCTATTATCCGATTTTATGCCTGATTCAAGTTGCTTCGGAAGACGAAGCAGCAATTATCGATCCCTTGGCTCCTGATCTCGATTTGAGTGTTTTTTTCGAGCTTATGCAAAACACCGATGTAACCAAAGTTTTTCATTCGTGCCGGCAAGATGTGGAAATTATTTATAATATGTCCAAACACGTTCCGCAACCGTTGTTTGACACACAGATTGCAGCCATGGCCTGCGGTTTTGGCGAAAGCATAAGTTATGAACGGCTGGTAAAAGCCGTATTAAATATTGAGCTTGACAAAACAGACTGCCTGTCAAATTGGCAATTACGCCCTTTGAATGAACATCAGCTTGAATATGCCTGCGGCGATGTAACCCATTTGGTCAAGTTATACAAATATCTCAAACAGGAATTGGAAAAAGACAATAGATACGAATGGATAAAAGAAGAATTAGACTTTGTATCGCAACCCTCAACTTATATTACTGATCCCGATGAAATTTGGCACAAAATAAAGTTTCGTTCGCACAACAGCAAAGTGCTGTCAAATTTGAAAGCACTGGCTGCATGGCGTGAAAAACGCGCTCAAAACAAAGATGTTCCCCGCCAAAGCATTATCAAAGATGATGTTTTAACCATGATTGCCTCAGCATCACCCAAAAGCAAATCCGATTTGGAGAAAATACGCGGTATGCGCAAAGATGTTGTATCGGGAAAATTGGCCGACGAAATGCTCGAAACTCTTTCAAATGTTAAAGTAGACACAAAACTGAGCAAAAACGCCAATGACAATATAAATTACATTTCATCATTGGTAGAAATGCTTAAACTTTTACTGAGGATTGTCAGCCAAAAACATGGCATTGTTCCGCGGCTGATTGCTTCTGAAACCGATTTGCAAAAACTGTCGGCTTTTCAAGACGGCAACCATCCGGTTTTAAGCGGCTGGCGCTATAAAATTTTCGGCAAAAGCGCACTCAAGCTGCGCAGCGGAGAACTTTCCGTCCGTTACAACCCCAAAAACAAAAATATTGAATTTATTGAACAATAAAAACTTTTGGTTTTATTTGGTATATGAAGCACGGCGGATTCTGTCATTGATAGCTAAACCTAATCCTTCTTGAGGAATAGGTGCCATGGCAATTCCCTTATCACCGGCCAACTCGTCGGCCAAACGCATATAAGCGAACAAATTAGCGGCCGCTTCGTGCAAATCACCTTTGGGACTCAAATTAAGATCGGCATGTTCCTGCCAACCGAAACCAATATAAAACACCCCCTCTTCCGGATTTGTCACATTAATTTGAAAACGATGACTTGGCGCATAATGCTTGAGCATTTGTCCGGGAGAAGTAGGACGATCGGGTTCGCCGTGCGAAACCAAAACTTTTTCGCCTAAAAAATCTTCAATATCTTCTAGGGCAATTCCGCCAGCCCGCAGCAAAACAACATTTTTCCCCGTAACGTCAACTATTGTCGATTCCACTCCTACCGCGCATTTTCCGCCGTCTAAAATCATATCGACTTTATTCCCCAAACTTTCAAACACGTGTTCGGCTGTTGTCGGGCTTATTGTCTGTGAACGGTTTGCCGAAGGAGCAACAATCGGCACACCGCTTTTGCGTATTAACTCCAAAGCAATCGGATGATTTGGCATACGTACTGTTGCCGTCGGCAAGCCGGCGCAGGCCAAATCAATAGAGGTATTGTGCTCTTTGCGTTTCAACACCATCGTAAAAGGCCCTGGCCAAAAATGTTTTGCCAACTCCAAAGCTCGGCTATCCGTTTCGACATATTCCTGTAGAAAATCTATATCAGCAATATGTGAAATCAGCGGATTAAATGCCGGACGTCCTTTAGCCGCATATATTCCGGCTACGGCTTTTGAATCATAAACATTAGCCCCCAAACCATAAACCGTTTCTGTCGGAAAAGCCACCAAACCGCCATTGCGGATTATTTCAGCGGCTTTTTGAATATTGGCTTGAGTCGCTTTAAAAACATTTGACATCATTTTGATTTGCTCACTTCCGTTTTATTTTCTTCCATCACGCTTATTAGCATAGCTTTTCAACATTTTACAGCGCGCTATTTCATTCACAACCGCCGGACTGTTAACAAAAGAGTCTATTTTGTTCAGATAAATCAAATTATCCGCCCTTGGACGCGGTAAAGACACATGGCGCTCAGGATTTTCAAAATCATGCACCAAAAAAGTTTCAAAATCAAGAACAGCAGCACAATATTGCGGCAAAAGGATTTTTTCAAAACGCTTGCCACCATCTTCGGAAACAATCATTCTCTCTAATTTATGCTTCATTCTGTGGGTATGCTTTTCAACAATAGCCAAAGAACGAGGATAATTTACTTCCGGATACATGGAAATATCATCAGGACAATACACAGGATTTTTATGATCAATATCAAACCCCGGTCCCGTAATCAGTTGCCCTTTGTATTCCAGCTTAAATTCATCGGCCGATCCCTTTTCATGCATATTGGCAATCAAAGCGTCGACATAAGCCGGATGGACACCGTTATCCCGCAGTAAATGATAAAATTGATACTCGTTTTCACGAATAAAAACTTTTACAAAACCGTTTTTTTCGCGGTATTTTGTAAAATCATCATAACAAAATTCTTTAACAAAATCTCTAAAATCAGATATATTCATATTTTTGATTATATTTGGCGAAATTTTGTGGCTTATCAAATTATTGAGCACTATATTCTCAATAGACTTGTAACTAGGATAATCAGTCATTTCTCGCTGAAATACCGATTTCTGAAAAGCCTCACTATAATCTTTTATAAAAAACATGCCTTCTTCACGAACTTTTAAGGCCTGTAAATAAGATGGCGACAGGTACTCGGTAACAATATTAGAAATATTTCCGTTGCAATCGTCTCTGATAAGAAGTTTATGTTCTCGGGCAATTGGCCGCTCGGGCGTAACTATCAAAGAACAGTTGTTATTGATAACATACATTCTGAGCATATCTAACAAACGTTCTCTGGCAGCTCCGTTAGGCAAAGCGTTTAAGGTTTCAAAAGCGTGCGATAAAATAAAGGCAGAATTTTCCCTTGTTTTTCGAGCTTCCGTCATTTCTTTTCGTGCTTTTCTGCTCATGGCTTCCCTCTTTTCTGCTATTTTGTCCAGATTATATCTTATATTTTTACAAATGTCTAAACTTTTATTTAAGCTTTTGGATTTTATATTATTAAAATGATAAAAATAAGGAGAAAACAATGCCCGAACATATATTTAATTCGACCAAACCTAACTCTAAAGGCGCGGTAAAAATTATCTTGTCCGACAGTTCTTCAATCAACTGCGGCAATTTTTGCAAAGAAGAAACCGTTAATGAATTGAAATCTGCTGTCCGCAATGC